>Ga0157364_1004172_pt1 | contig 14350 bp, 6 predicted proteins | sample AttsexASBM2_FD_111476 | JGI IMG/M metagenome (GOLD analysis project Ga0157364, IMG submission 111476) | Fungus gardens microbial communities from leaf cutter ant in Ribeirão Preto, State of São Paulo, Brazil - Atta sexdens ASBM2 | ecosystem: Host-associated > Fungi > Mycelium > Unclassified ... | reverse complement strand
TTATGGCTACACATACATTATTTTATAATTTTATTTTAATTATTTTATTGTCTCATGCATTTTATTATTTATGATGTTTATTTTAGTTATTTTGTTGTATTTTAAAATTTATTAGTTATATTTACAAAAATAATGAACTTATTGAAAAGGAAGTACAAATAACAAATATGTTGGATAAATATAATAAACAGATTCCATATATATTAATAGTATTAATTATAATTTTATTAATCATAAAAACAATGAATATTTACTATATAAATAGTTTACTATTAAATATAGATAGTTTTGTTAATGTGTATAATTTTCTTAAAAATAATAGTTTATATTTATTATTTATCATAAAGAAAAAGGTTAAATAACTCCTTATCCGGGTTATAAGAAATTAAACCCACTATAGGACTGGGAAATTAACTAATACAAGTATAGCTTCTGATTTATATAGTCCTAATTAAAAAATTACTATTAATTATAAATATCAAACATAACAATGAGTCAAGTAAACAATTACAAATAGAACAATTATTACAAGCAATAGAAATGACTAAATTATCTAGTAAAGTTAATAAGCATCACGAGAATCATATTAACAAGGGGAATAAATCCTAAATTGCTTTAAGTAAAAGCAAGGAGTAGCAAAAATTAAGGTTATTAAAAAAATATTTAAATTATCTAATAATATGTCCAACAAGTACAGAATTATTCAAAGATAATGTAAGGTAAAATAATAAATATTATTTCTAAAAACCATCTATTAAAAGGTCTCAATGTGAAGATACCTTATATTCAAGAGAAGAAAAATTATCTACTTGGCCTATTTAAAAAGAAAAACAATCTAATCTTAATATAACTTAATTCAATGGAAAGAAGAAAATCAGGAATTAATTGATCAAATAACAAATACCCAATTACAATTTGAAAAAGTTTTAATTAATAATATGACAGAATTTAAACATATTAAAGTTGATGTTAAAGTTTTAGCTAGAGATGAGAAAAGTAAAATAATTATTGGTTAATTTGATGCCTCTATTAAAAATTTCTTTCAATATTAAGGGTTTACCTAATATAAAAACTAAGTTAATTCCAGCTAAACAATATAAAGAAATTAAATATTTAAAATTTGGAGGATATTTATTAAACGGAGAAGAGTATATCGAATAAATAATATTATCTAATTGGGAAGTAAGTTCCAAAAGTATCAACTTAAGAGAAAATGATAATTTAAAAATGGTAAACCCTCGTTTGCTTTTTAGCTTAATTCAAAAGGTTCTGGATTTTATTAAACAACGATAAAAATGGGTTTTTACAAATATAAATTATATTCATCCTTTATCCAAAAAGATAAAGTTAGTTTGAAAGAACAGAGATAACTTGCATCAATTAATAGTAAAAACACTTATAAGTGAACAATCTAGGAATGGCAAGTATAGATGTAGCTTCAATTTATTTTCCTGTTAAATTAGATTATAGAGGAAGATTATACTGTATTACATAATAGATAAATTATCAAGGTATAGAATTATCTAAAGGTTTCTTATAATTTAGTAAATGAGCAAAAATTAACTGAAGAAGATGCTATAGATGCTATTAACTACTTAGAAAATATTTGGTGCTAACTGTTTTAGTTAATAATCTAGGTAAAATCTGATTTATTTAGAATAGCCCGGGTTGAAGCTAATTAATAAGATATTATCAATTTCGATAATGGTATTTTATAAAAAAAGGGTGAGAACAAAACAGTTTTCCTTAGCTTCTGTTTTGAATACAAAAGTATGTTGAAGCATTAAAAAATAACAGTAAATAATTTACCTATCCAGCTTGATGCCTGTTGTAATGGTTTTCAGCAATTAAGTTTATTATTTGATGATCTTTCATTAGCTACAGAGCTAAAATTAAATTAATCTAAATTGAGTGATATGCCTAAATATTTTTATTGCTGTAAAAGTTACAAAAAGTTTTTTGATAAATTAGAAGAATTTAAACTAGGTAAAATAAAATAAAGTGCAGAAGATCAATAAAGTTATGCAAATTTACCTAATTTATATATTTTTCGAGGTTTAATTAAACAAGCTGTTATAGCTACAATGCCTCTGGTTCTTTTATTATCGAGTATCTTAAAGGATCAAAATAAAAATCCTAACTTTCTGATTTAGAATTAAACAAAAAGGGGACAGATAACAAAAAGAATTTTACACATATGCCCAAGCAATTAAAATTGAGTCCTCTTTAAGTAATTAAAAACTAAGAAAAGCTTTAACTATTTCAATATTTGTTGATTATCCTAAATTGTCTGCTTTATCTGAATATTTTTCCTGGAAAGGTGTTGCTAATGTTTAAAATAAATTAAAAATAGCTATCCCTTGGTATTTACCAACTTGTTTACTCATTAACCAAAAAGTTTTCGGGAAAGAAAATTTAAACCCTTCTCATACACTAAAAATATCTTAAATTTAAACAATTTAATTAAAAAGCACCTTAATAATCAAACAAAAATGCTCTTATGCCTAATCTTAAACACTCTCTGGATGCTGCAAGCTTATGCTTAGTTATCGTTAAAATTTTTAAAGAAATAGAGAATCTATCTTTCTATTCAATTCATGAATGCTTTGCAGTTCCTTGAAATAAAGTTAATCTTTTAACTGGATTAATAAAAAATTGCTTATTGTAATATTTATTCATATAAAAAATACTTACTAGATTTTGATGGTAACTTTAGATCTGCTATTATTAAATCTTATGGTTCAGATGCAGTATCCTTTGATGATAATGAAAGTAACTTAAAAATCAATGATGAAATAATTAAAATTCCTTCTATTAATTCAGTAATACAAAATACAAAATTAACTTAGAAAACAGCAAATACCTAATCCATTAGAAAAAATTTAAAAAGTAATAAAAAGAATAATCTTAAATTTTCGTTTTAATTTAATTCTTTTCTTGGGCCATGCGGTTACTCGGGGGCAAATTTATTTAGAAGAATTTATATTCATAATTAGATATTAAAAATCTTAAATAATATCCCATAAAAACTAACAATAATAAATATATTAAATTAGAAAAAACCTTAATTTATGTTAGTAAACCTTGATTATATTTTTTAAAATTGAGAGAAGCTAATAATGTTATATTAATACAAATACAAATACAAATACAAATACAAATACAAATACAAATACAAAACCGTCTTAATTAAATTACAAATCTTATATTATATATTTATCTATATTAACTGTTACTACCTGCTTTCCAGTTTTATTATTATCATTGTTAGTATTAACTTAATGATGACTATTTTTACCTGAATTATTATGATGATCACCTTCGTATCGGTATTCTTACCTGAAGGTTTACCTTTATTTGGATCTTTTTTTCTACAGAATTTATAACACGTACATAAAAAAAGTAGTATTTTCCAATAGTAACACCAGTTATAAAACCTTTAGTTAATTTCTTAACAATATTACTAGTTTTATTAAATCAAACATGTAGGGATCATTTTGCTATATCAAAAATATGAGGAACCGAGGTTATATTGTTCTGTATAACGAATTTTACCTTTCATTATTAGAATACTTCCCAAATCTAAAAAGTCTTAATCGTCCGTTCAATACAGAGCTCTACGGTTATAGATTTAATCATCTTTACTGCAGATGTTAAGTAATATTGAGGGTTATTGTTGTTCCTATTTCCTAAAGTAACAGGGTCACTTTTTTATCCTAACACAGGTCGCTTAACGTTTACGCTAACTTTTTAGTCTCTTATGTTTCTTTGCTGTAATTTTCTTAATGTACCTGCGCGAGGGATAGTAGGTGAACAGTTAACGATCGAAGTTTGGTTCAGCCTAAATTTAGTTGTACTTCTCTCATACATTTTTTTCTAAGTTGCCTATTAAAACATACTCCCAGGTCATATAGACTTTACTGTCTGGCCACAGGAATCGTTGAGTTATTATTTGTGGACGCCTTGCCATTTGTCACATATGTTATATTTAACGCTTGCTGAACTCAATTAAAAGTAGTCCTCTCACATGTAATAGGGTCTTGTTGGTAAGTTTTAGCCTTTGGCTCATTTTACTCCGCCGCGTTTTCTTGCCTTTTAGGTATGCGCGTTGGCATTCTATTAGCGTGGGCGATTATTTTTATACGGAGTCCCGAATAATCTTATAATTTAACTTGAGGTCGCTAATTCGCTTCTACATGTGCGATATTTAAGCTCGCTTTTCAAACCCTTATTTTTTTACATTGGGTGATTCGGAGCTAATTCTAATACTTAAAATTTCCTTAACTTAGGTATTCGTCCAGGTATCATTGGTTAATTTAATTTAAATATAAAGTAGTGGTCGTTAAGTAGTTACTCGACCTTGATTAATTATAGAGGTTAATCTTATCTTACGACAATTCCGGGCAGATAGGATATGTATCCCACTACCATAACCATTAGTTAACTGCCATAGGATTAGTTTGTCTTCTTGTTTAATTTAAAATAAGTTGTGCTATAAGTTACAACATAATAATTATATTATTTAAGTATTAAAGTTTATATTCCTCGGCCCCTATTCAATTTTGATTAACTTTCTATTAAAAAAAAATATAAAATAAAATATACACATGAGTGGCTAGAATATTCACAAGACTTATATGATCAAGTATTCCCAAATCAAATTATTACTAGTAATTTAAGTCAAATTTGGAATGCCGTATTGTCAATTTTACTAGATAATCAATACATAATGATTCAACTTAAAGTGCAGTTTTATACTGGTGATATATATTCATTTGTTTTAATATTCAGTTGAAGGTATTAGGATATTACATAAATATCTATACTGAACCGGCTCCTGATATTAATATTTGCAAACCGTAATGATATAATTTATTATAAAGAAAACGGTATAATATAAGTATGGTTAACTTATTGCTCCAATGCTTATTTCAAGGATTAAAATCATAAATTTTATTAAAATCAAAAACATAATTTTATGAATTATACTAATCAATACTATGAAGGGCTGATAATAAATTAATTAATAATATTAATAAGGATCTTTAAAATAAATTAGTATATAAATCTATTATAAAAACAAAAAGGACGCTAAAGATAAAAGGTCAAAATACCTAGAAATAGAATTAGATTTACTATATGACACTATAATTATTTATTGGTAAAGAAAATTACCTTCAGCTCTTGTTGATGTGCCACATAAAACTAAATGGAGTGGATGGTTTAGACCCCTATTGGACGTTACATTTCATTAATTTTTACTGATCATGACCAGTTGAAATACTGGTTAAAAACAAAAAAGATCAGGTTTAACCTTTGGGTTATTAATATTCCAACCTGCTATTGATTCGTGGAAATGCTAAAATGGGGGAAAATGGGATGATTATTATACCGATTACTAGCATAACTGCTCCCAAATTTAATTCAGTATAGCGAAAGCTAACCTTCGTATAAAAGACAGTTCACATGTCAACATTAAACCACTCTATGTAATGTTGCTCGCTCAAATCATAAAGCGTTCGCAGCATTTTTTATCAGTATTACAGGGTACACTGTTAGAGAAGGGGTTTACAGCTTATATTATCGCTATAACTATTCTTATTATAGGGGAAGATCGATATGCTATATTAAAGGTGAAGGTTAAACCATGAAAACCAGCCCTATTATAGGTTGTTCCTTTATACAAGTCTACTTCTCTCTATAAAACCCTGTTAATAGAGGAATAAAAGATGTTGTCCACCTGGACTAAATTTAATAAAGCCTTTGGGTAGAATATTATTAATAAAGACAGGGGCAAGACATATGAAAAAGAAAAGGCAAGCGGTAACACGAAGGATACCAAACTGCGATTTGGGCTAATAAAACAGATATTAGACTGCTGAATTCAGTAAGCCTTATTCAGGTTTAACGAACGGTTCCAAATTGGTGAGACACTATTACGAGGACTATAGTAAAATACTAGATAGGAATAAACCTTAATTCGCTTTTCGTATAATACGGAAATTTAATGAGATTTATAATATAGTTAAAGATAAACAATGTAACCTAGTTAAATTAGCCGACTTATAACCTATAATATATAAAAACTTCCTGAATTTAAGACATTGTTAGCTAAATCCTGGGACTTTAGAGTACACTCCCTGTACCTTATTAGAAGAAAAGCAGGATCAAAAACACCCGGGATTGATAAAATGGCATTAAACTATAATGTTTGCCAAATTATGGTTGAACTAAGTGATTTTGTAAGAGATACATTGAAAAATACTAATATTTACAAACCTCATGCTCTATAAGTATAGATACCTAATAATGAAAATTTACCGTTGGGATTCCCATTTTTATAAAAATATAGAGCAAAGGGTGCAAACACTAATGATTCTAGTTTTACTACCTCTAGTTGAATTAACTAGCGAACCCAATAATTATGGTTTCCGACCTTACATTTATTGTAAAATGGCGATCGGTGCTGTTAAAGCTAACCTGATGTCTATGGACCCTGTTATATTAATTCCAATTTAAGAAAGGTAGATTAGCTAAAACTAAAAATAAAAAACATAGTTGCAGGTAGCACTTTATAGCAGCGAAGGACAAGTATATTTTATATGCTGTTTATGACATTAAAGGTTTATTTGATAATATCAATCATGTGTGGATAATGGTAAATTTTGTTAAATTAATTTAGTTGTGAAAACCTGCTTAACCGCCAAATTTATATTGAAATTAAAACAATTGACCCTGTATCAGGAACACCACAAGCTGAAATCATTTAACCTACGATACCAAACATGACGCTAAACAGAATAGAGTAACAGCTAAATACCTCCATATGAGTAGCTAATAAAGACCAAGTTATTCGTGTAAAGGCTACTTATAAAGTAACAGATTTATACTAGGTGTAAAATATTTTAGGTATGCTGAGGATCTAATCGTAAAAGCTACTAGTAAAACAAACATTATCAACTATATTAAACCAGCCATATAACAATTTATAAAAGCTTTGGTTATCTCCTCATTAAAGATTAAATTTAAGTAATCAAGGAGCATAGCTAGATTTACTGCTTCAACATACTATAAAAATGTACAAATGTATGTATGTACTTATACGCAAATGTAACACCAGTTACTATCCATCACTAGAGTTAATTTAAATACTATATAATAGTTAATTGATTTAACTAACCCAATTATATATTACTAATTCTAAATTAGGTTATTTAATAATACTTGTTTACCATTGGATGGGGTGTTTGTATTGCTACCATAAGATTAAAATTATAAGCTTGTCGAATATTTATTATTTTTAAATATAAATGAATAATTATCAATAAGTCTAATTAATAAAACCTAGATCTTAACATTGTTAGCAGATTTTGTATGATATTGTTAAAAGGTAATGTTTTGTATTTAAGATACTTATCGTTATCGATGGAATGGCCATATCAATACCAATACTTGTATTCTATTTGTTTACCATCTACGTCTATTTGTTGAACTAAATTTTTATTAAAACGACTAACTAACTATATTGTTTATACGGAACTATGATATATAAATATCTATTGATCTAATATTTTATAAAGCATTGTATTTTCTTGTGTGAACTAGCTATTATTGATTGATATCTTTTACTTAACCATTTGTTTTATTTCTTTTATGCTTTTTACACATTTTTTATTGATTACCTATAGGTATTATTTTATAATTAGTTAAAAAACAAAAAATAAATTTAATAATGTAAATAAATATATGGAAGTAAAGCAATAAATAAAGTTTTATAACTTGTCATAAAATCCCACAATAATAAAATGTATATAAATTATAAGATCTCCAACGGTCAAATTGTTACAAATTATTTACAAAATTTAAAATAAAAAAGGTCTCAAAATACAAAAAGTAAAAGTTAAAAATTACTTTGTTCAGTAGCGTAAAGTTTGAATATAAAGCTAGCATATAAATTATGTAGTTTAACTATGGCAGTTAAATAAGTCAATTATTTATATAAATAAAGCATAATATTAAAAATAAGTCTTAAAAGCAATAAAATCATAGGAAAGTTATAAAATGTTACAAAATCTGATGAAACAGTGAGTTTCAAATTAGTACCCAAAATCCTAAAATAATAAATACTAAAATTCTAACCTTTACTCATAAAATTTTACTCCCTTAAAAAAACTTTCCAAATTACAAAACATAAAGTTAAAAATATTCCTTAGATAATATAGCTACAAGTTTGAAGGAGCAGTAAATGCTCTCATTAATAGTAAAATAAGGAAAGGCAATATAAAAATCGATATCCTATTAAAATACTAATAAAATTATAAAATAAAATATGAAAATTGGAGATTGAAAATTTTAAACTAAAACACATAATAAAATATAAAGTAAAATAAACAATAAAAACATAGAATACCATATTCCAAAAAGTATTATCAAAAATGATAAAAACAACAAAAAACAAAAGTTTGAGATACAAGCAGTAAATAAATAAAGAAAACAAAATAACGTGAATAGAAAATTACAAAATTTCCAAAAATTAAACAAATTAAAAATTAATTAAGTCTTATAATGTGGCCCCAAAAACTCTGTATCTCATTCAAGTGTGAATAATTTATTAAAAATCCCAATATTCAACCATAATATAAAAATATAATACCAACTAAAAATAGTAAACAATATGGAATAATGTACAAGAAAATTATTAAAGTAAATTAGTTTGTGTTGCAGGCTAGACGAGCAATTAAATTTTAACTTTATATTTTTATTTAATTTAGTATTTTAGTTTCCAAATTTTTAAATTAACGTTTTGTTAATGGGTGGTATACCTTATAATTAGGTTTTTAGTTAAATTTTATAAGTTTAGGTTTTAATTTTGTTTTTCATTTTATAGATTTATTTTAAAATTAGTAACATGTTTTAGTTTTTGCTTAGTTTAGTTTAAATATGTGTAATCTGTTATAGTATTTTCTTTATTTTTTATTGTTTACTTAAATTTAAGTGTGATTATTTATTTGGTTTAATTTTAGCTTATTCCATATTTTATTTATTTTAGTAGATTTTTAAGTTATTATTTTTATAATTTTTGAGATTATGTTGATTTTAGGAATTTTGGTATAGTTACTCAAAGTTGAATGAAAAAAGGATTTTAGTAGTTTTTAAAATTTTTAGTAGAAATATAGTTTTAAAAGGACAATGACTTGAGAGTTTAATGTTGTGGATAAGAGTCTAATAATGTTTTTATCTTTGAAAGGTTTGTATTTTTTAGACCTTTTTTAATTTTCTCTGTGTTTAACATTTTTTGTTTGTATTATTTATTTTTCCTACCTTTGCTTCTTTAGTATTTTTACTACAGTTTTTATAATGTTTACCAATTTGAACTAAGTTTATGTTTTATTTTATGCTATTAACTTGCCTTATTTATTTATAAATAGATATTGAGTTATAGTATTTATTTAAAAATATTTTATTGGATAAATTACTATTAATTAGAACATATAGTTTTATACTTACCATTGGAAAATAAATTTTAGGGGTTATTTAAAGTTTAACTTTTTATTTTTTCTGTTCTGTTGTCTTTGTCTTCTTTTTTTTAAAGGATAAACAAATATTAGCAAATGCTATAGCTTACATTAAGTATATAAATTAAAATTTAATTCGTATAGCCCTAATTTAAAAAGGGTTATGTGTATATATACTTTAATATAACTAATAAAGAGTTAAACTTTATCAAACTCTTTGTAAATTTAATAAGAAACCCTAACTAATATAAAGGGTTGGTAATTAACAAATTAATAATAGTATTTGTGCTCAAATATAAGTGCGGATCATAAATAAAAAATTTAGTATAAGACTAATTCTTTATAAAAAAATATAACAAAATGTTTAAGTATAAATTCCCTATTTAAATATTAAGAATTTTTGGCTAACCTTTAATTCCAAAACTAATTTATTTCTAATTAGAAAGAATCACCCATAATTTGTCTTTATTTAATTTTACTTTCATTGGTTACTTATACTTATACTTAATCTTATACTTAATCTTATACTTAGACTTATACTGAGACTTGCTATTTAATTATGGTCGAATCAAAATGGGGTTTAATTGAGCTTAAATAAAAATTTATTGGAACTGGGTTTATAATTGCTTTAATTGGAGACTTGATACTTTAGACTTTCTAATGATTAGGAATTGGAATTTTTTGGAGGGTCCTTTATAAGTGCTTTATTGGAACTGACTTTAATATTTAATTGTCTTTTATTGTGCTAAAATTTTGTTTTAAGATTATGAGACTTGCTTTAAGAAACTTATACTGAGATTTGTTTATAAATGAGATTTAGACTTGCTTTTATTGGGCTATTTGAATATTTAGAATAAATTTAATAACCACTTTAAAAATCCTACTTATCAGTAAAAAACCTATATTGCGCAAATGTGGCCCTTTGGGATGTATATTTACATAAGGAAAAAAATATAATAAGCTAAAATTAGGGTAATGTTTATATAATTATACTAATATAGTCTTATGATAAGTACATCTAGAAATAAACCTTTTTAGTAAAGTTAGAACAAATCAAAAAATAATACATATAATACCTTATATAAAATATATATAACCATAGATCCAGACAGTTCTTACCTTTAGGATTAGATTTAGATTAAGAGTGTAGTTAGCTATTCCTCCCTTAATGGCTTTATCTTTTTGTATGGATAATTATCTTTTTTAAACCTATTATGGCGAAAGGCAAAACAAATAAGAGACGATTAAGAAATATAGCTATTATTTTAATTTATGCAAGCTTATTATCCAATACCTTTTATCCAAATATTCTGTTTGGTGTATTTGAAGGTCTAACTATAATAAAATATCTAATTACTTTGCATTATTAAGAAAAAAAAAAGTTATGAATCTAAAGATAGAGGGATTATAGCAAAGTGGTCATGCGAAGTACTGTTAATACTTTTTACAGAGGTTCAATTCCTCTTAATGCCTAAAAATATGAATAATGCTTTAATTATTAGTATCTTAAACTTTTCATACCTGCCGCTATTTCCTTTTGTTTAATCCAAATAATCACAAATACTAATACTTCTAATACCTAGCCGAATCCCGAATGAATAAAAATAAAATAAATAATTTAAAGACTAGAAATCTTATTCTAAGTAATTATAAACACGCATTTGGCTTTCTTTGGTTTTATTAATTAGTCTATAATTTAAAGCACTAATATAAGGTCTGCTAAACGAATCCGGCTCTATAAAACTACTTTAATTTATTAAGATAAAAAGTAAAAGGCATGTATAATAAAAATTATATGTTTATAACAGTGAGAAATAGTATAATTATATTATGTTAAACAGTACTTAAAATTAAATAGATATACTAACCTTTTCTATTTTGTTTGTTTCTATTCCTTAAAAATAAAATAAATCTATTTTGTTGGTTAATTTATTAGACTGGTCTATCCTTTGGTCTATTAAAAATAGTAAATAGTTAATTAATTATAAGGCTCCAATTTAACTAAATTTAGGGTTGAATCAGACCTTTACTTAAACTTAATAAATAACTTAAATTTTATACTTTTGGGCTTTATTTGGGATTTAAATTTGAAGTCTATTCTATTCTATTATATTTAATAAAACCATAGGTACTTGCCAGACTGTCCGGACTTTTTAACTGATCTTTCATTGACTCTTATTAAACTCTCTAAGCTTCAAAATAAATGAAGAGATTAAATAAATAAGTTCAATAATGATTTATTTGTTGGTTTTATGTACTAGATCCTACTTATAAAAATAAAGATAAGATTTGATTTATAAACACTTATTTTTGAAGTAAAATATTTCGTAAATATAAAATATGTATTAATATGAGATATTTTCTAACAAAGGGCTTTATTTGAACTTAATTTAATAAAGATAAATACAGATATATATAAGTGCTTTAACTTTAAGTTAAACTGTAACTATAAATGCAACGACTAATAGACTTATACTTTAACTACCTCGACTTATCACTAGAAATGCAACGACTAAGAGACTTATACTTTAACTGCAACGACTTTTACTTATATACTGATATATATTGCCTTAATTTTCTTTTTAAACTTTTTGTTTTTCCTTCTAAAATTATTTAAATAAACAATAATTATCTTAGCTTAACTTTTTTCTATTGATTAATATTTATATTAAATATGCCAAATAAGGTATTTTTTATTTCTTAATTTATCCAATAATTAGAACTAAGTCTTACTTGTTAATAAATATTTGTTATTTTTTAATTAATAAGTGCTAGTTTTAATAACGTTCTTATACTGATTTTCCTTTAAGGGCAATTTATACTTATTTAAGTTGCTTAAACATTATTAATAAATAATAAGCCTTCTATTACACTTGTAAAATATAATAAAGATAACCAATAAAAGTTAAAATTAAATAAATACAAAGACCATACTATTTTTGTGTTTAATTAGTTTCTTTTCTAAGTAGTTTTGTAAGTTTAAGAAAAATAGAATATAAGGTCTTGGCTTAAATTTGTCTACTTTTGTTATACTAGTAAAAAAATAATTTAATAAGTATCTAATTCTAATATAAGGCTGCTAAATAACATTTTTAAAAACTAATCTAAATAAGCAGTAATGCACTAATATATTAAATTCCTAATAACAGATAAAAAACAATAAAACCCTTTATAAGCCTATTTTAAGAAATAATTATTTTTAAGTAAAGTAACAATTAATAATTTGAATATCTAATTCCAGTCTCAGACTCTTTATCCATTTTTGGATGTCATTTTTTTTAATTTAAAGTAAAGTTGCCTTATCTAATTAAATTTTACTGTGTTAATTTGGGCTTTAATTTGGCTATAATTAGGTATTTTTGGATCTAATAAATCTATTAATTTAACCCTTAAAAGGCTATTCAATATTAGCAAATTTTATACGTAGGATATAAAAATATAATTATCACTATAAAACTAACACTTTCCTAATAATATTCTTCATGCTTTTTAAAAAAGATTTAAATTAGTGCTTGTTTGTTTTTTCTTATATTTTTTTCTATGTTATTTCTATTTATTAAAGTAATTAGGCCTTATTTTTGGAAAGATGAAAAATAGTTGACTTATTTACGAAAACTAAAATAAAAAATTTTTAAAGGTTTTGCTATACTTTTTATATAAAAATTACTAGCTATACTGCAATTCTTAAGACTTTATGTAGTCTGTATAAATATATACTACCTTATCTATAACTACCATAAATTTTTACTCTTATTTACAGACTTAATAAAAAGGCTATTATTTAATTTTTGGTTTAATACCCCTACTTGTATAATTCCACTTATTACCGATATTTACGTTTTAACCGCTATAACGATCTTTACCTTTTTGCGTTATAACTTGAAAAGTTTTTATTTCCCAAATAAATTTATTATATGCGTATAATAGAGTATCTAAAATAGTATCTATTTTTTAAAAAATCAGCTTTGTAATTAAAAAAGATTAATTTATTACGATTCCGATTCCTATTAATTATTTAATTTTAAGTAATATAAGTAAGTATAACAAAGTAACCATGAAATAAAACTAGTTATTAAAATTTTATGTAATTTATTTTTTTATTTACCTACCATAGTTTAGTATACTATGTAATTAATAAGAATTATAAACTTTGGAAATTAATTACCTTAAGTATTAGTTTGATAAATATAAATTATATATAATTATAATTTTAAGTTTGAGCCCTAGCCATGTTTTTATAAAAACAAACAAATATAAATCATACTAAGTATCTTTAAAATAGTTAAGCTAAAATCTATTAATTCGAAGTCATATAATTTTCTACTGTAACTGAACAAAACTTGAGGCTATTTATTTTGTAGTAATTTTACTTTGTGTACACACTTAAATGTAAGATATAAATTAAATCAGTTTAGTTATTTTTTAAGAAAGTGAGCTATATGTGTGGCTTTACTTCACTGTTAATTTTTATATTTTTTATATTTATTTATTAGTTTATTGTCCGTTTTGCTATTTTTCTAGCAATTTAGGTAAATTGTATATCTTTATATACTTATGTATTAATTTGTATTTGGTTAATTTTAATTAAATTTTTTATATTGAAACTAAGCGACACTGTGTAACTTGTACTTATTTGTAATAATTTGTCTATTTTGTGTTACTTTGGTAGACTTTTGTATTTACTTTATTAATTTATTAATGATGATGTTTACTTTTAGTTATGCCTGTTGGGGTTGGATGGCCCGTCTAAAGCCGTGCCCGTGTCTCTTAAAAAAGAAATAAAAGAAATAAAAGTAACTTTTTGGCCTCTTAAATAAGTAAGGGTGCGCCCCACC
>Ga0157364_1004171_pt1 | contig 14352 bp, 5 predicted proteins | sample AttsexASBM2_FD_111476 | JGI IMG/M metagenome (GOLD analysis project Ga0157364, IMG submission 111476) | Fungus gardens microbial communities from leaf cutter ant in Ribeirão Preto, State of São Paulo, Brazil - Atta sexdens ASBM2 | ecosystem: Host-associated > Fungi > Mycelium > Unclassified ... | reverse complement strand
TATCTTTCCTCGAAACATGTCGATGCTTTAAAATTATTATTTATTAAGATAATTGCTAATTATTGAAAGGATATTAGATGTGTAATGATTCAATTTTTGTCTCGTACAAAGATGATGACCAAACAATAGTGGAATCAAGTCCAAAGAACAATATAGAAATTAATGCTGTGAGTGAAGCAGATTACGCCGAAGCTTTGATTCCGGAAGAAATACGGTGGTTTTATAAAGACGGCGTTGACAAAAGGTGGAACGAATTTTGCGGGTACGACAGTTTAAGAATTGAGAGAATTTATCAAGAACGTCAGAATTTAATTAGCGAAAGTAATGATGAAACAAATGATTTGCCACCCGCTGAAAAAATTGTGGTTAGAGGTGGCATGTACGATATCGAAATAGATAATATGAAATGCGTTTCGATATATTGGCCAGGTGAATATATCACATATTTTATTTTCCTTTTAATTGTATTCAATTTTTTACACCACTATTGCATATTTACTAATTACTTTTGCCTATTGCCAAAGTTAATTCATGTAGCACAGAGTTTATGTAAGTGAGCACAAGTGCTTGCTAACTTTGTAGGCATTGCTGGGCTACGTGAAAATAATAGTGCCAATAATAATGAATCGACAATTGATACAAATATCCATGAATGCCTTAATAATGATTCATTCACAATGCCTCTTTAGATTTCTATATATTTTTCCATTGTGCATGCAGTAATGCATGTCTTTATACTGCACAGATTACTTTGTCCTTGAAGTTATTATAGCCAATTCGTATTGACTATGTCTATTATGACTTGCAACATGTGCAAAACAAATATAACACAGACAATATATTCTATCGCTGTAAAAAGGAATTTATTCAGAGCTCTCAGTAAAATATATTAGTTATTATTTATATATGTCACAATCAAAAAGTGTTAATTTAGTAAATGTATACACTTATTAATTTGATAAGTAAATGTATTCACAAGCACACAATGAAATTTAAACTGTTACGAGTAACGATTGATTAATTTATCGTTACTTTATCTCATAAACTTTTATCGTTACTTTATCTCAAAAACTGATTAACAAAAAAATTATTTTTCGCCGCGAAACAACAATTTTCACATTTTATGTATAATCGTTATGTAAGACATGATAAATTTTATTTATTGACAATGTCTATTATTGTTGATGGGATACTTTGATAAGAATTAAATAATTTTGTTTCTATTTTATATATATATATATATATATATATATATATAGTTGAAAGAAGACTTTTACTTAATCATAAGTAACATCAAAATTCTAGTTGAACTGCTGAACTATCATTTTATACATGAAACAAATATTAAAAATAAAAGAAATAATTTAATAAGTTAAAGTGAATCTTAATCGTGCTAATTTTTAATATTACAAATTGCATATACAGGATTCCTTTAATTCATGCATTTAGAAATTTTTTCTTGTTTTTAATAACAATGTGATAAAATATAAAATAGAAAAGTTGTTCCATAGGAGCAAATATTATCGTAAGTAGCATATTTTTTCATACTTATTATTTTAAATCATTGATTTCAAAATCATTTCCAAATTGAGTTTTGAATGGAGGAATGAATTTTTCTTAATATGATTCCGTTAATAAAAGTATTAAAATGAAATTATCAAAATGTCAATAGTTAACGAGACATTTTATATTTTATATTATATTTTTTTTTTTGCATATTTCATGTCAAAATAATTTTACTTTGATATTTTCTCAGTACAGAATAAGAAATTATTATGTAAAACTAAACTAAAGAAATGTATTATGTAAAAGAAATCACATAATTTTACTTAAAAAATAGTGATGATAAAAATAGTGAAATAGTTAAAAATGTGATAATATTTGTCCCTTTTTATTTAATTTAATTTTATTTTATTTTTTTATTAAATCTCTTTATTTAACATTTTTTGTCATATTATTAAAAACAACGGAAATATTTTAAACGCTTTAAATGGAGGAAACACAAGTATACTATATAATGACTTTGACTTCTAAAATCAGATCATATTCAGTCCATTAATAAGAAATGATATAAGCAAAAGTTAATCGTAAACATCATAGTCAACCATAAATAAAATACAGTTTGAAACTTCCATGTTTCCAAGTCAAACAACTAAAAATTTTGATATAAATTATCAAATATGAAATTGCAATCATATTGGAATTATATTTCACAATTTACAATTATAAATTATTTTTAACTGCTTTATTTATAATACGCGTGCGATACAATAATTGCAAATTATTTTTATTTGTTTGACTATGAGTAAAAACTTATTTTCTTTGAATCAGTGTTTTCATCAGTACTGGGAATATGACTTAATTAAAGAATTTTAATATGCATCAGTGCAGATCAGTGTTCCCAGCTGAAATTATTAAGAATATAAATTAATAAATTTTATCACATTAACTTATTAATTAAATATAATTTTTTGCTATATTTTTATGATTAAATGACAACAAATTGTCATTAATAGATAATACATTGTGCGTAATTTTTGCCGCATGATTGTACAGTCACGTTATGACGGTATGGATGTACGGTAAGCTATGCTTGAGTTTTGCTACGATAATATAGTAACACATGATACTCAATTTCTGTTACATTTTTATCGTCATTCAATGGTTGGTAACTATACTGTTAGAAACTAGGCCTGTTTTTTTGGCTGAATTTTGGCGAAATTTTGCATCAGTTCATCTTTCTTCTTCTTCTTTCTTCTTAAAGAGAAAAGGAAGAAAGATAAACTGGTAGAAAAGTTGAGCCAGAAAGAACAGGCCTACTAATAACGTTTGCGAGTGCAGTGGATTTTAACCTATAGTGGAAAGAATATAAGGTGAAACATTGCACATAATGGCGATATTGGAAATAATCAATCAAATGTTTCTCAATATGCATTTTCCTATATATAATATAATAGCTGCTGTTATATTGGAACAGCTAATCAAATGTTATCCAAATTCACTCTCCTACTGTACATCCACGGGAGTACTTCACCTTATATTCTTTCAAATTCACCTTATATTCGAAAACGCTATAAGCTTAATGCATGATGCAAGTAGACAAAGTGTGTTCTCAAGTTTAATTGCTGCAGCCAATCAGAATTGATCTTTTAATAACCATTTTTCGCCAGATTTTGTTTAATATGCCTGCTATGACAGTAAAAATTAGTTTCACGCATAATAAGTAATTATGGAACAAGTCGAAATTATTTCGATCAGAATTATTCTAGATTTCTATTTGTGTTTTCTAGGAAAAACGGAATAATTCCGATCGGAATTCATTCCGGTCTGTTCTATGATAGATATCCAGTACTCTATTCGTAATTACTTACTATCTTACTTATTACTTATTTATTTCACTTTATATTAGAATTTGATCATTTTCAGTTATTTCAAATCGTATGACAAGTGCGCGAGCACCATATGTTGTTTCAAAATAATGGCGGAAAATAAGATTAGCGCGTTGCTATGTGCAAATTTGTCTTTGGGCCATGACACACAAAAAACTTAAGGCAGTAAGATGTAAGCAGTAAGAAAATCATTGTGTTGGATTGGCTACTGCTTACGTTTTACTGGCTGCGTTTAGCAGAGAAAGCAGCTTTGCAACTATTGTAAAATTCTTAATACGATTGGTTCTTGCTTTTTGGTTTCTTATAGATCTAAATGTATAAACCAATTATATTGAAGAATTTTACACAATTGCAAAGCTGCTTTCTCTGTTGAACGCAGCTTCTATTTAAGTTTTTTTTGTATGCCATGATTCTTAGTTGCACATCTTAGATCTGTTTTCTGTAGCTGAAAGTATACATTTTTAGAACTTAAAGTGAGACAGATATATGTCTGATATTTCTCGAAAGCAAGAAAGAGAATTTTAGTGCAGTCTAGATTTTAACGCAGGAATGGAAAACAGGACCACTTGTTTATTTGCATCATGGCTTATAAGAAGCAGCAGATTGAAATCAGCTGCATCGTTTGCTGGCATACTACTAGCATATTACTATCTAGATAATTGGAAGCCAATGATAGTTATAATATTAACTATTGAATGACAAATAATAACTATTGGGTCACTACAATAGTTATTTATTAATTAATGATTAGGTTCTTATCATATCTAATGACAACCGTGATATACAAGGATATATACGGTTGAGAGAATTAATAGTTATTACAGAAACTTATAAGATCGAATCTATTCGTCAATGAAGAGTGATGATTGTGTCAATAATTACCATTTATATTTTGGCAAACTGAAAATAATTGTTACGATTCAATCAGTAAAATCTATAAATTTTTAGATCACTTATGAAAGAAATATTTTAATTATACGCGTTCCATCTTTTTAACAATTTCTACTAACTAGATATGTCAGTTATACAATTAACATTGCGATGTTTGTGGATTATCAAAGTAACAATTCCCATTGCAAAGTAAAATACAATAGACAGATGAGGTTACAACTTAAGATGGATGATCGGTTGGGAGCAGCATGAAACTAATTTCCAAATTTAGAGGAGAAACATTCTTTTATCATAATTTTGCCATATGTTCTGAAATATGAGGCGCTAATAAGTAATACTCATTTTAGTATTAATAAGTAATAATCAATTCATACTCATGGTAATAACTATTCGCCAAATTACAATTGACCAATAGTTATTATTGGTCGAGAGTTTCGTTAGCTCCAATCATATTTTTTTATAAAGATCGTAAGATAGGTATAAATATGTTTTTACTATGTATTATACAAAATATCTGAAAATAATCGCCAAATATTTCATGAGCAGGTAGAGCGGACTAAATTGAGTCGAAAAGAAAAAATAGCCGAATACTACTGCGAAATGTATATGTGAACGGGGATAGCCTGGCAAGCGCGCTCTCCGAGCTGTGAAGGCTTGCGGCACGAGACACTTGCCAGCCAATCCCCAATTCCCAAGGCCCGCGCGCCAAGCGATCGGTAGGCATATACACTTCACAGTAGTAGGCCGGGCGAGCGCGCGTATTCGACTATCTTTAAGGATTAATATCTCGTTAACTATTGGGGAAACTTACAAAATGGTAGAGAACTTTTCGACTCAGTTTAGTCCGCTCTACCTGCCCATGAAATATTTGGCGGTTATTTCCAGACACCCTGTATAATAAATGTACGTATTGTCTAGTAAATGAATAATTTATTAAGGATAGCGACATTTTTATATTTAATTGATATTTTTGCTCAAATTTTACGTACAGTCTGTTTCATAAGAAAATATATAGCAGCATTTGGATACACAGTACACAACTTAAAAAAAAACTAAGGATAATATATTAATATATTAAAGCAGACTCAAAATGATATTGCGCAATTATTTATTAATAGGTCACATCTATTGTCAATTATTGTTTGCCAACTTTTTAATATACTTTTATCTAATTTTTCAATATATTCAATAGATAGACAACTTGATTTTAATCGATAATTGCTTAAGACACACTAAAAATAGATTTTTCTCTTAGTTTGAACTTTATCTAATTGTAAGATTAAACATTCTCAATGGACTTTGCATTTGGAGATAAATAGACCAGTCCATTGTTAATGTTACTTTCCATTTTCTACTATGGGAAAAAACGACTCCGATGTTTAAGATTATTTCTGAAGCTTCCAATTGTCTCTAATTTTCACATAAAATTTCTCAGCGGATGTCAATAAATATTTCTAATAAATATTACTCATATTTTCAGCGTTTAGATTATCGATAAACAAATAGATAACCAAAACTATGTTTACAAAAACACTGTCAAGTATGGATCTTAACTGGATGTTTTACTACCCGCTGAATGATTCTATTATTTGAAATTGATCAGACTCTTCGTATGAGCAATCATTCTCGAAAAGAAGCTTTACATTATGTTATTCCAATCACTATTCAAATTTTCTTGAGCCTAGACTAGTCGTTTTGTTCACATTTTTTTGTATTGAAAGAGATTTTTCAACTGTGAAACGACATTTTACCTTTGATTCATGTAAATGACGTCTGATAATATTTCAACGTTTATATCCTTCTCACGTATGATTTCGAGCTTAATGCAATACAAACATAGGATTTCATTAAAAAACAGATGAATGGTCATTTTATTCTCTCTTAATGATTAATCCACTTTCTGACAAATCGTCTACATTTCCTACTTTTTTGTACTTTTTAATTCACTTCTAAACAAATGACTTTAATTTTTTAAGATATTTTTAATTCTGAACATACTAATTTTGGTACTTTTTTTAGAACTTTTTAGAAAAAACACTTTTGCAAAACTAAGAATACTACCTCGTAACGCTTGAGATATTTTTTGATTGAAAATTACATTTCTAACAAAAACTAAAGTCTGGTTTACACGATGCGAGCTACTTGCCAGTAGTCAAATACCATAAATTACCACTACTAGTCCGAATTGAATGACTAATTATCTTATTAGCTGTATGTTCTTTACTACGTATTGTTCGAACATCCATTGGTCACACTAATTTACAAAGGACCAGTTTACAAAGGACCAGTTGCATAGTAGGCGAAGAGAGTGAACAATAGGAAAATATTTGAAGTAGCTGACTTTACTAGTTACTGCCCATCTCACACGATTGATAATTCAATCCGTTTACACAAAGCCAATAGCTGATTCTCCCCCAATAGCTGATAACGTAGAATCTAGCTACTCAATGTGACTGGTTTTTATTGGTCAATCCTAAATTCTCTTAAAATGGCAGTACCAGTCAAAGTGTAGCATACATTCAAAGAACATACATTCCACATTTACACACACACACACACACACACACACACGCGCGCGCGCATGCAAGGCACTCAATTATTAGTACAAATATAGTAACCTTTGTAAATTCTTGTTGAAGGTGAAGAATGGGAAATTATGAGGGGTACATGGTATTATGATGGCAGTTGGATACCCTTGGAAATAGAACATTCCAAAGTAATAGAAAAGGTACATCTTGAATTATTCCAAAAGGAAAGTAGCAATCAAAATATCATTACGTGTGATACAAATCCTTCTCAATCTTATAAAGGTACTCTTTTTATTGTTTTCATTTTCTTGATTTTCTTACTTATGTGACATGTCCTTATATAAATTTTAAAACTTATCGCGTTTTCAGTGTTACATACTGAGCAATTTTCCGAGTTTCACGTTGATTGGCACTCGGTTAACGATGTGACATTATATAGCGAATATACACCTACTAAATTAATGCGTAGCGTTACATCAAAGTTGGGTTTTGCTAAAAGTAAGTTCAGGATTAATAATAATTAAAATGAAACCATTCATATTTTTATGTATTATTTCAATACATTTTTTTCTACTCTAAATTGACAGCAACAGGCTATCGATTAAAAAGAGGCTATAAAACGCGTACAAATATGGAGGACAAGCCACGTGATATCGACCATTTAGTATTTGTTGTTCATGGAATAGGACAAAAGCGAGATACAGGGAAAATTATCCGCAATACCACATGGTAACAATAATAATCATTTTTTGTACAGAGTTTCGTAAACAAATTGATAAATTTCTAAAATGTTCTGCAGTCACTAATCATATTAATAGGCGCATTTTTTAATGAACTCATTCTAAATGATCAAGAATGCTAACTATTTTTATTTCTATGTATTTGAAATATAATTATCTTTTTTGACATTCTTAATTAACGAAAATACAGTTTTAATCCTTTACGGGCAACAACGAATTTTACCCTTTTCATTAACAACAGAGATCTTTGAGAGACAGAACAAATTTTGATAATTATTGATTTTAGGAGAAGTATCTTTGATGACCTTAATCTTATGTTGTTAAAAACATTCTTTTGAATGAATTCCAGAAAGTTTTAACCGTCACTTGTTTTTTTGTTTATTAAAAAAGAAATTATTATAAATTTATTTAAAAATTATTAACAAGAAAAGTTAAATTTTATTTAAATAAGTAATTAATAAATATCGATTTAATAAATATAGCATTAGTGACATATTTGCATGCTCTATTATAATTACATATGCATGCGTCATTATGATCATGTATACGAAATAGAAAATAGGCTGTAAGTGTTTGTAACTTTTCTCCGTAAGAGTTATATCTGCGATTAATCGATCGATTAAGGAGTTAGTCCATCCAAAAGGCTTCAAAATCATATCTTATTTTAGGAGTTTATTAATAAAAAACTATACATGATACAAAAAATCTTTTTGTACTTATTTTGTATTTATTATTTTTATCTGAATGTATGTAAACGTATAATAATTATGCTCCTAACAAACAAAATAGCGATATTATAGCACGTTTTTTGGAGGCTTATACACAATAAAGGCATACACGAGTCCGAAGCTGTATCAAAAATTTGATTAATTATTTTTAATCGACATTAAATTTATTAAAGAAATATCTCGGATTTAAAAAAATATTTACAAATTGTGAAAATGATTCATGCGTGAGAAAAAAGTTCAATTTTGACGTTAAAATTCAATGTAAAAGTATCTATAATTAGAAAAAAAGTATGTAAGTTATTGCAAAAACGACAAGTATTTTTTTTTCTTTTTATATATAGATAATTCAATTGACAATAACTATGCAAGAGCATTTGAATTAATTTTGTAATATGTTGAAAGCATCATTTTGAGAAAAACGCGATTTAAAGTTTTAAGTAAGGTTTTTTCTAAACTGGTATAATCTGTAATTAAATTGTCAAACGTTATCTACAGTACAAATACATAACTATAAAACCTATTATTCTATAATTATGTAAGCGTAGTTGTAAGTGATTGTAGTTATAAGGATTGACCAATTACAGATAGAATATTCTCATATTCGACTGTGATTGGTCAATTCTTACAACTACAATCATTTAACAACTACGCAATTGTAGAACAGATTAATAGGTCAAATAATGACTGAATTATTCAGGTAAATTGTGCAGTGCCAACTGTATCTTCGTTAATATTCGGAATTTTACTTTTGGTTAAATTCTTCTACATTTTCTATCTTTTTTTAGAATGGTCTCCAAAACATATTTTAGAAATCAGTTTTTTCGTAGAACATTTTGTATAATTCTGTATTTTTATGGTATTATATTTTTATAAAATAATATTATTTTTAAGTATCAATAAATTAACAGTTTTAGAGATTGCGTGGATTGGCTTAAGCAAAAATACTTTCCAAATTCTAAACACAGAGTAGAATTCTTTCCAGTTGAATGGCGATCATCATTAAAGTTAGATGGAGGTAAAATACACATACTTTATAGTGCTAATATCTACTTAATTTTACCGAATGTGTAACCTCTTTTTTCAGATATAGTAGATGCAATTACACCTTACAGTGTATTAAGCATACGTCATTTGCTTAATACATCAGCAATGGATATTTTATATTATACAAGTCCTCTATATGGTGCTGAAGTTCGAGCTGGATTACAAAAAGAGTTAAATAGTTTATACTGTATGTTTGCGAGTCGGCATCCCGGTTGGCAAGGAAAGATTTCAATTTTAGCGCACTCTCTAGGATGTGTGATTGTATATGACATAGTTACAGGTTGGATAGGACCTGACACGCGACTCTCATGTCCGCAGGCGCAAGAAGTTTTATTGCAAGGATTGCAATTTCCTGTAAGCAATTACATAGAAAGAAATTTACTTGTTTTAAGTAAAATTTGTTTCATATAAATAATTTTCATAACAAATATAGAATTGAAGAATTCTTTAGAATTCTTAAAAACAACTTTTTTTCTTGTCTAGTAAACAATTTTTACAATAAATAACTATTTCCAATTTAAAAATGAAGTAATTAATTAGAAGTAATTAATTAATTGGAGTTCTAAGATTGCTTTCAAGAAAGCATTTCGTTAGATAATATGAATATCACGGTGGAAAAATTTCACTAAATGAAATTTCGTTAAAACTCTATTGAAATTTTACTGAAATTGTCTTCCGTTTTGGAACATTTTTTAGTGAAATTTCAGAAAAATAAAATTAATTACTTCAGTTATTTTATTGCTAAAATAAGTATTATTTTCACACGACAAAATTATGATTAAAAAAAAACATCTCTGAATTTAGTAATTAATTTCATGCTTCCAAGCAATCACCCATTTTAAGCTGTATTCCAACATAACGTGCTTGATCTCTGCGATCAATACGGAAACTTGCTTCTTTGACGATCCACAAATATATCTATAAGAATATATCTATAAACTAATATAGTTGTAATATATCAAAGATGTACAAAGCATGGAACACGTATACAGAAAAATAATATTAAATATAATTATAATGTACTAATAAAAACATAATTTCATATTTTCATATATATATTAAAATCATTTATTTAAAAAATGAAACTAATTTTCGCGTATTTGTAATAATTTTGCAATATTTTTAGCGAAAAGTTAAAGAATATTTTTAATATATTTTTTAGAGAAATATAAAATTTTCGAAAAAATGATCAGCCTTTGGAAAACAGTCAATAGAGCTTAAATTTTAAACTGTTTACAAAATTTACAACAAATTATTTCTAATTATTGGAATTATACCAAGTGAAAATTGTTTTCTCATTTACAGATTGAAAATTTGTTTTGCTTGGGTTCGCCGTTGTCCGTATTTTTAGCTCTGCGCACTCGTACTCCATCCAACAGATTAGATGTGATGCCGCAAAATTTATGTAAAAGATTCTATAACATATTTCACTGGTCCGACCCAGTGGCTTATAGAATGGAACCGCTTTTGGAGAGAGGTTACAGTAAAATCGAACCAGTTCTAATACCACCATACGGAGGAATTGATGGTCAGCAAATACCACAATCGCCTTCATCACTGAATAACGTTGATCCGACTCTACCGCCAACAGGTATTTTATTTATCAGTCTATTCTTAAGATATTTAAATATCTTTTATGACATGTTTTGAAGTTTGAAATATAAAGTCTAACTAATTTTATGTTTTTTAAGACGATATTTTTGTATTTTCGACTTTGCCTATCATCTAATTCGTATTTGTCTTCTAAAATATCAATATATAATTAACAATTATTTTGTATATAAACTTGTATTAATACTTTTACATAGACATATATTACTATACAATAAACATTTAGTTCACAATTGATCTAAATTAAAATGAGACAAGTAATGAGAAAGCATATCTGCATTTTTAAACTGTATATACAGATCAAATTAATCATAACATTTTAACAAAAGTGGGTTATCATAAATTTCATGTAAAATACCAATAAACTAAAATGTTTCATATTTGCAAAATTGACACAAAGAATATGTATTCTATACAGGGGTTAATTCTTAGTTCTTCAAAAAAATATTTGTGATTTTCTCCTTGATTTGATGTTGATTTTCTCCTTGAAAATATAATGACTTTCAAAAATCTGAACTAACAATAAGAGTATTTAAAATAGTATAGAGTTAACGAATTTAACACACACAGGTCAACTAAATTAAACGAACAAAATTTTTAATACTTAATATAGAATTATTATATGTATCAATAGAAAATGATGATAAAGATGATAGTCCAGTGGATAGTCCACCTAATCGTAATGCAGAGAAGGGCTGGAGTCTTTGGGATTTAGTACGAGGTGGTTGGAACATTAGAGAAGGTCCATCTTCGCCAATACCAGATTCAAATCCACCAATCCGTCCAGGTCAAGGTAATTCTATACACATTATTACACTATTACAATGTATAGAAACCTTCTCTGCATCATAAATTATTTACAAATATTTTTTGCGTCATTAGAATTAGCACAACGATTGGATTATGTGCTTCGTGCGGTTGGCTTAGGAAGAAATTATTTGTATACTGTAACGGCACATACGGCATATTGGAATAACTACGATGTAGCCTATTTCGTATTAACAAGACTTTTTCCAACGCTGGAAACTTGATGGCGGTTTAAACAGTTTAATGCAGAGTCCCAACAATTTCTGCTAAGATGCTCTAGTCCATTGTAGGCCTTCTTTAGAACGTGATATCGCAAATAGGTCTGCTACCAAAACAATCTGTGATAACGGAAAAATGATACAATAATGTTGCGAATTCTATGAAAACCGATCATTTTATATAATTGTATAATTTAGTAATCGCTCTGCATCAAGTTACATGAGACGAACGTTGTTTTTACTCGTTTTGGAAAATAATTGTTTGTACTAAAATTAGGTAATTGATATTTGTACATAACATAATAAATTCTGTATCATACAGAAGCGCATGGAAGAAAATGATAAATTTTATGAAATTTTATGTTACTATCTAATAGATATAGTATATGAATATGCTAGATATTTATTAAGTATAATATTTTGTAAAACTCTCTATAACTTGTTATGACACTGCAAGCTGTTTTCAAATAATACATTCTACAACAAGCTGTTACTTAAAGTCTGAAGCCGTAAAAAATTGATCAATCATAGTCGAATGTGAAAAGAATAATTGATTACGATTGGTCAATCTCTTATGCCTTAAGACTTAAAAGCTTAGATAATGGTTTGTTGTAGAAAATTTACAACTGACACATTAGTTTGATAACTAATGTATTCTTTATTATATGTTGATTGCCTTTGTTATTGCCATATGTATAAATAATATTTTAAGATTAGCGCCAAATACGCTAAATATTATTGATCTTACAATGAAATGAAGTAAGATATTGTGATGCTTACGAATTTTTCTTACATGTATATTTGTTGTTATTCGATTTACGAATGTATACTCAGAAGTATTCATATAATGTAGAAGTACTCGAATAATGCAAAAACATGAGACATCATATAACACAGGTTTTTAAATAATATATAATTTTAAATACAGTATACAAGTATTTTGGTATAGCTTTATATCTCTCTAATTCATACTTTTAATTTAATAACTAGTAATTTAATAACAAGTATTATATAATTGTGTTCCTTCATATTGTTTTAAAGAACTTATGGAAGCGTAAATACTCTTATGAATTTCATTAAGGAACTTCTAAGTATAGGTATAGTCGCCATTATATTGCGTCATAAGACAGAAATAATACGTTGAAATTTTTTGTATGCCATTTATAAATAAATTTGAATAAAATATGTAATGAAATCGTTTTAAAATACTTAAACTATTCTTTCTCTCTCTGACGGGAAATAATCGTAAAAGGCATGTGAGATCCTAGAACATATATTAGGTGTAGTAAAAAAAATCCATTATTTTTGCATGAAATTGAATGGAAAAATAATGGATTTTTTTTTACTACATCTAATATAAATGGAAGGAGAATTGTCCATGCTGCCCATATTGAGCTTAAAATCAACATTTATGCGAGAGAGAAAGCTAGAGAGTCCCAAATGCTCGTAATGCGCTTGCCCAGGTTGTCGTCTGTGTGAGTTGTACATTTGTTTAATGTTCCTCACATTAACAACAAAATAAAACGGAAGAAAACGGAATGACACATGCGAATTATAGTCAATTGGAACTAGTCAATTGGAGCTTTCTGAATTCTCTTCTAGTAGATGTTGGCTTCAGGGAGTAGCGATCGTGTAACTTTTTCTCCAGGACGGAAACATGAAAAATGAACATTTTTTTGTACATAAAAATTTTCACGTTTCCGCTCTAAAGAAAAAGTTAGACGATTGTTACTCAGATTCAATACTCAATTCTTCTTCCATTTATATAGATATATGTTTTAAGTGTAAAGTATGTTTACCAGCGTTTATTTAATGCACATGCGTAGCCTATTTTCATCTTATGACTATTTACTGTCAGGAGAGATAAGAATTTTTTTCATTTTTTATGTTAAAGCGATCTCATTATTTTGTTTGTTTCAAATTTTCTTCATTTATAAATAGCATGCAAAAAACTTCAACGTTATTATATTTCTCTTGTGACATCACGGATTCAATGTGGCTGCAGTAATTATTCAGAAATTTAGTAGAATGCGGTCCGTTTTGCGCTTACAACACTTTTAAGCACTAACAATAAGTTAGTTAATCATTTATCCTTGTTTAATATTTAGAGTCCGATCGAAATTTGGTTTTGGTTTCGGTCAGTTTCGGTAAAAAAAATCAGGATTTTTATTATTAAGAGAAAATTTCGATGGATAAATCGAAACTGTACAAGTTGCAACACGCCAGTGAACGTTTAAAAAATAACTGTTCGATTTTAATATTTTTAATTATTAACTCGTGATTAAGCTTAAAACAATTTGAGTACAAACTTTGATGTGATTCCTAATAATAACTGATTTGATTTCTGTAAAAGTTCAGGATGTAATATTATTATTATATTATTATTATATTATTAT
>Ga0157364_1004170_pt1 | contig 14352 bp, 12 predicted proteins | sample AttsexASBM2_FD_111476 | JGI IMG/M metagenome (GOLD analysis project Ga0157364, IMG submission 111476) | Fungus gardens microbial communities from leaf cutter ant in Ribeirão Preto, State of São Paulo, Brazil - Atta sexdens ASBM2 | ecosystem: Host-associated > Fungi > Mycelium > Unclassified ... | reverse complement strand
TTTCAAGGTTATAGTGTTGCCGGATGTCCAATCTTACGATATGTCGTTTTACATCAAACAATTTTAACTATAGTTTATTAGTGGCGCCATCTTTTGCAAACGGCGGAAACTTATTTGTACTCCTAACTAGGAACTTCCGCAATGTGTTAACACGCATTAATATTTGGTGTTCAAAATACTAAATAGAGCATCAGGATTACGTTTCAGTAAAAATGTTCAGTAAAATGGAAATAACATCTAAAATTCATACGTGTATTCTAGGCACGTGTGTTACAGTTGACTTTGTATCTTGGCGGCGACGTATGTACATTACCGACTTGCATATCTATTATTCACTATATCGATGAATAAATTGAAGAAAAGGAGGGGAGATAAGGTTTAAAGCGGTTTGTGTGACATTACCGCATCGGAAAAATGGATTCATATGTTTAACCATAAGTATTTCGTTTATACTTGTTTATTAGAAAAATCTTCTGTAAAATCATCTATAGAAAAATTTTTTTCTATAGATGGCTTATCCATTTGTTCTTCTCTATTACAGCGCGTCACATACAATTTGTGAGGATGGCGAGGTGAGGATTCATATTGGAGCGGAGAAGATATTAAAATATAATAAAATATATGTAAAAGTAAATAAATAAATATGGATTAACCTGGATTAACTCTGTGTTCAAAATTATTTACCAGATGTACAAGTGAATGACGATTTGAGAAACAGGCGCACTAATGCAGTGTGAAGTACAAAGATATAACATTATACGCCATTTTATTGTACCATCAACAAGTGTCAAACGCGCAAAGTGATTTGATTGAAAAGTGTTTGCATAGTATTGTGTTGCTGTGTTTAATGTGACGAAATTTGTACCAAATAAGGATCATTCGCGGACAGCATTAATTTTTTATTTTCATTTGAAGAAAACTGCTGCGGAATCAAACCGATTACTTGGAGAAGCTTATGATGAACATGCTCCATCGCAAAAAACGTATGGACGCTGATTGCGAGATGGTTTTAGCGTTTCAAAATTGGAGATTTCGATGTTGCAGACAAGGAACACGAAAAACCGCCCAAAAAGTATGAAGACGTGGAATTGCAAGCATTGCTGGTTGAAGATGATTCAGCGTTAGTCAACAAGCTGTTTCCAATCGCTTACAAGAGATGGGAAAGATTCAGAAAGTCGGCAGATGGGTGCCACATGAATTGAGAGATGGAGAGGCGCAAAAACACATGTGAAATTTTGCTCGAATGATACAGAAGAAAGTCATTCTTGCATCGCATCGTTACTGGAGGATGAAAAGTGGATTTTTTTTGAGAATCCCAAGCGCAAAAAATCATGGATAGACCCAGGCATCCACCGCAAGACCGAATCACTTTTGGCAGGAAGACGATGCTCTGTGTTTGGTGGGATCAGAAGGGTGTGGTCTATTATGAACTATTGAAGCCTGGCGAAACGGTTAATACCAAACGCTATCAACAACAATCGATTTGAACCGTTCGCTTAAAAAACGACCAGAATACCAAAAGAGGCAACACAAGATCATTTTTTTTCATGACAATGCGCCATCACATACGGCAAAACCAGTTCAGGACACGTTGGAAGCACTCAGCTGAGAAGTTCTACCCCATGCAGCTTACTTACCAGACTTGGCTCCTTCCGATTACCATTTGTTTGTATCGATGGGTCACGCACTTGCTGAACAGCGCTTTGGTTCATATGAAGATGTGAAAAAATGGCTCAATGAATAGTTCGCGGCAAAAGGGGAAGATTTTTACTGGCGTGATATCTACAAATTGCCCGAAAGATGGGAAAAATATATAACTAGCAATAGAGCATACTTTGAATAAATCTCTTTTTATCATTCTTCCGAATTTAATTTTTCGAATTGTTTTTTTGGGAAAAAAATCGTTATTTCATACTTGTACACCTGGTATTCTCCATTCCTTTCTATCTCTGCGATATTGTGTTACGCACGCATTATCGCGCATTGCGCGCGATCGTATCATCGCACTCTTTCTAAAATAATAGTTATAATTCAGTAAAATAAAAAATATTTTTATGAATAATCGCATGTAATAAATGTTGAATGGAAAATACGTAAGAAGAGGATAGCGACGATAAACGGAAAAAAATTAGTAAGTATACGTTAATATTAATGATAAGTATACATAGTAAGCGGTGATGATTCGATGGCGGCAGAGACCGGGACTGCGCCCGGAAGCGGGCTATTCCCGGAGGCGGTGGCGGGGACCATCGGATCGCGCCCAGTGACGGCGAATCGCGCCCGACAGCTATTGATCCCGTGCTATGTCGTTACCGACGCAGAGATAATTTCCCACTACGTAGTTTCCGGCTACGTAATTTCGTGGGTGCGGGAAATTACGTAGCCGGATATCCTCGTCCCCCCGCACCGCCATCTCCGCGATGTTACATCCCCCTCCCCCTATCCCTCTCGGCTAGTGACGTCATCTCCTGTGATGTGAAGACGAGTTAGTATATCCGTAATCATTTTATAGTTAATTAAAAATACGAAGAGCAAATTGTTTATGTTTTTAAACATTAAATGTAAATGTTTAGAAATAACCTTAAACAGTTGTGTATGATTAAAAAAAAATACTTTTTTTATCTCTCTCTTAATAATTCATTTCAATTCAGCCAGAATTATTTTATTCCAAAGCATGAAACTTACAGCTTACAAAACATTTATCAATATACATATTTGTGTTTTAATTTAATTTTAAGTTAAATTAGTATTATTATATATAACTATATAAATGATTGCTCTCTTGATATATAATTGAGTTGTACATTAATTTCATTCTTCTCTTTATTGTCAAAAATAAAGTTCACTTTCTTCCAAATTACATAATAACATAACTACCAATTTTTAATTTATATGTTTTAGATGATTTTCATTAAACAACTTGGTGGAAAAACTGATCATGATATAATTGTTAATTCTGAAAAATATTATTAGCAATTATGTTTCTACGCTATACTGCTGGAAAAATACGAAGAAAGAAGCGTTCAAAAATTTATTGTTGGCTAAATGCATAAAACGTAAGTCAATATTAAAATGAATATATGTAGATCTATAATATTTTCTCTTGAAAATGATTTAAATTACTTAATTTTATATTGTAGACATAAACATTTAAAATCATTAAATGTAATTTAAAAAAAAAATAGAGCATCTCAATATTAAAATAAGTTTATTTGTTTATTCAAAATGTGTTCATGCGAAATTCAAAACTGATGATAAGGAAATCATCAACGTCATATCAAAATGGTTTGTTCAGTAAATTGCATCATGATAGAGAAATGTAAGAAAATAATAGCAATGAGCGGTAGAAAGGAATTATGAATTAACATATGGAATTACCTATTATTTTATACTTTTTTTTAGGGAACGCCTGAATAAAAATAAAGGAAAAAAAGGCAATGGCGAAGTGATCTTTAGTGTTTATAATTTTTTTTTTAATTTTATTTTTGATTTATATATTTGGTTCGTGAAAGTTTTTGTGAAGTGATTTAAGTCACAAATTTATGATTGTTATTAAGAAAAGAATAGGCATTGGCAGAGTAACTTTTAGTTTACATGATTTTAAAAAATGTTTGTTGTTTTTAATTTATATAGATCAAGATATATACGTATATTGCAAATGTTCGAAAGTTTTTTGTGAAATAATTTAAATCGTACATTTATAATCATTATTAAGAAATCAGGAATAAATTTCGAATATATATATCAAAAAAATTGATTGTCTTAATACAGCACAGAAACATTTCAGAAATGTTACGAAATATTTCTGCAAAATCTTTGAAAGATCTCTGAAAGGTCAAAATGTCCGCGATTCTTCCACATGAAATCTTCCAGAAATAATCTTCCGTCTGAAAGGTCTGAAATATATCTGCAACCTTTATGCAATATATGCCAAATGTATTTCTAAAATCTTTCTGAGCCTTTTAGAAGCCGAAACGTTCGATACAATAAGTGTGATACAATAAATGAAGACAACCGCCAACACTTGAATATTATTTTCTGTATCTCCTAACTCTTCCTCGCTCTTACATCAGCATTAGATTCTCATTAGCTTTGTTCTGAATTTCTAATTATTGTTTTTAAGATTGAGAATCTTTATTATTATATTTATTATATTATTATATTTATATATTTATGTATTTATATAATTGTTTAAATTTTCTTGATGTCAGCTTAATTAAAAAAGGAAATTCTTTTATTCATAATTAGTTCTACAAACCTATTTTTTCTGGTCATTATTTAAATTATTTTTCTAGACATCCTTTATACCAGAAAGTGAACAATCGTTAGTTTAATTGATAGAATTCTTTTTTTGTCCCACCCTATCATCCCATCTTATCATCAAAAAAATTTCGAATTAATAATTAAAATTCTTTTAAGCAATAGATGTCCATTGAAACTCATATTCTCCGAAATCAAAAATAGATTGTCAAAAAAATTTAAATAATGAAATGACCAGTGTAACACATTTATAAATCAAACAATGGACAATAACAAAGATAAAATTAATTACAGGTTTTTTACAATCCCCTTTATACTATTTTTATCAGAAAAGATAAAAAAATTTTTTTAAAAACTCCTTAATATATATGGCATATAAGAGGATTAATAATCTTAGGAGGTTCATCAGGGGTCATAAAGACATTCGTTCCAAGCTATCTCATATATATGTTATAAAATCGATTGTCGAGATTGTGAAGCATCATATATGGACCAACAGATAGATGTTTGAAGACATAAATGAAGGCATAAATGAATATAGAAATCACATAAATTGGAACACTACACAGCATTCCGTAATAATAGAACACAGAATTAGTCATCAGCATGATTTTAATTGGGAAAATATCAAGATATTAGAAGAAAAGCTGCTTAATAAAAGACCGATTTCGGAAATGATTCATATAAAGCAACAAACTGAATTTGAATTTACAGAATGATACATATTCTTTAGACCCACTATACATGAACTTGTGATGTTGTCTTCCCTCCTTTTGTTCTTATTTTTATTTTTACAATATTTCAATAACATGACTTTACGAGGACAAGTTAATAAGTTTTTAGAAAAACATAGTAAAACACATTTTTTTTGATTGATTCATTTTTATTTCTCAACATAATCTCCTTTCAGCTCGATATTTGATCCAACGATTCTCCAACTTTTTCAAACCGTCCGAATAATATGATTTGTCCAAAATAAGCCTCTGTTTCGGCGATGAGCTGCTCTCTGATGGTGAATCTCTTTTCTCTGAACCATTTCTTCAGGTTTGGAAACAGGAAATAGTTGCAGGAGGCTAAATCTGGCAAATATGCTGGATGGGGAAACAATTCGTAGCGGAATTCGTTGAATTTGACCATCGGTGTCGTGAACTAGTGCATTGTCTTGATGGAAGAGCACTTTCTTCTTCGCCAAATGATGTTTTTTCTTTAAAATATTGTTGAAATGGTCCAATAAGACTGTATAGTAATCGCCATTGATTGTTTGCTTCGACGGAAGGTAATCTATATGAATTATACTGCGTGCATCGCAAAAAACTATGGCCATCACCTTTTCGGCCGATTTTATAGTCTTCGTTTTCTTCGAGCTGGTTCACCCAATAAAGTCCATTGTTTTAATTGTTCCTTTGTCTCGAGTGTGAAGTAATGAATCCATGTTTCGTTCACAGTAATGAATCGACGCAGAAATTTATCTGGATTACGTTGAAATCATCTCCAAACATTGTTTTGAAATCGTCACGGTCGCACTTATGGTCCACAGTGAACAAACGTGGCACCTATCTTGCCGATAGCTTTTTCATATCCAATTGTTCGTGCAAAATTGAAATCACTGTGCCATGTGATATACCTGTGACCTCAACAAGCTCGCGCATTTTCACTCGTCGATCAGTCAAAACAATATCGTGGATTATCGATGATTTCTGACATAGCAATCTCAATTGGACGTCCCGAACGAGATGCATGACATGTGGATGTACGACCACGTTTAAATTCATTTATCCAATTATATATCGCAAACGCTGCTGCAGATGTGCTATGAACATTATCCAACTTTGATTTCTTTCGATATTAAACCTTTCATATGTAAATGTTTGATTACTGCACGAAACTTATTTTTTTTCATTTTGCAAAAAAAATTGTTCGCTTTAATCGTCTACAGAAATGAAACCATGCGATGAATTCCGCTCAAAATTTGACAGCTGAGAGATGCTACTTGTCAAAAAGTAATGTGACATGACATTACGAATGCCCACTGACAGATTTTCTAAGAACTTATTGACTTGCTCTCGTATTATTTTGACTCTTATTTCATCTTTGACTGTCGACATCACAAGATGTCTTTACGAGAAGTCAAATCATGAGAAACGCTTACATGTATTGTAAGTTAATAAAATTAAAATTCAGATAAATAATTTTAATAATTCTCTAATTTTTCGTTTTTCGTTTCTCATGTTTCTTTTGACTACATAACAAATCTAACAATCTGATGAGCGATGTGAGTCTACATATTGACGCAATGTATATGACTTCGGTTTTACTTTATGAAAATTTTTATATTATTATAAGTTAATATTTTTGATAATCATTGGGCTATTTATTACATAACTAATTTGGCATTTGGATGAAGAAGAACGAGCTAAATTGTCGGGAATCATCTTGGAAATTGGAATTTGCGTTAATTTCAATTTATATTTTATATTGATAAGAACCCGAATTGAAAGGTCGAAATGTTTATTTTATTTGTTTTGTTACATTCACAAGAAAATGAAGAGTTTTCTATGTATCCAAACAGCTAATGTAGGCTCTATTGGGCTTTTTTATATGTTTCACTGATAGATTCCTTCCGAGTCTCTTTTATATATTAAAATAGATAAGGTCATTAAGGAATGGATCCTTAATGAGACTTCATCCTTTAAAGGGGAAAACCCGGATGGATTCCTGGACTTATGCTTAACATAAAATGAGCTTATGTTCGCGATTAAGAATCTTAAAACTGGTTCAAGTCCAGATATATTGATAGTATCGATTATGATATTGTTAGACAATTGACCTATAGATGCATCCTTATTCATGTATATAACTCCATACTAAGCGACGGAATTTTCCACTTCAAATAGAGGAAATACTTAATTATGCTTATTCCTAAGGCAGATGGGTAGAAATTTCGATCTCACTGACGTCATACTTGAGTAAAGTGATAGGGCGGATTCTAAATACAATAATAGAATTAACTGGTGATTAGAAACCGAGAACTCCTTAACTCGCAGTTTGGCTTCCGCAGGGGACGCTCGTACATGACTGATCTGGCAATTCTTTATTATTATTCTTCTTATATTCTTCAGAGCTTTCAAACAGATTCACCAGTTGTGACAACGTTCCTTGATATCAAAATTGACACTGTCCTTTCTGACGTTCTGATTGAAAAATTAATGAAGATGGGTATTCCCCTTTTTTTGCGGAGAAAGAAATGTCTATGCACTTCCCTCACCCTCGAGGAGGGGGGAGTGTGGGACTTGCACCCGCAAAACCTTCCCGAATGTCCCTACCTAGGTGTTAGTCGAGGTGTTACTCGCGTGTGTGGGGGGGAGGGGCCCGGGATATCCCCTTCACCCTCTCTCTATCTCATGAGTATCTCTCGAGTCGCTATCCGGGCAAGGAGGGAACATCACCTTTCCCTCGCCCCGCCCTATCGTGGAGGGCAGAGATCGCCCCGCGAATACCCTATTCGCAGGGCGGTCCCTCATCTTCCCCCTCGCGCGAAGGACATTCTATACCTATCGAGAGCAGTAGGGAACGAACCCCGCCGCCTGACACACACACCGAAGAGCCGGGGGAAGACAGTCGCCGCGAGCAAAAGTTCAGTACGACTGGTCGCAATCCCCCTCCCTCGCCGCCACCATCATAACGTTTGCGGAACTCCACTCGATGCGAGATCCGCCGGCGCAAAAGAGGACCGCAGTTCGACGGAGAAGCTCTGCATTCACTCCCCCATCTACAGTATTAATAGGGGATTCATCCAATGGGTATCGCCCACTGGATCCCGCAACCTTGACATGCAGTCCCCCGTTGGCGGCTGCGTCGTCCTCGTGCGCACGGGAGAATCCTCCGCGGGCGTGTTCGCTCCCTCGGTCTCCGCCATGAGGAACTCGGGGACCGCGTGGGGCTCTGCGTCTTACACTGCCTCCTCTTCTCAAGGAGGGGGTAGATAGATCTGCGCCATCCGCAGCGGTCTCGCTGCGAACGCCCCCACGTCTCGCTCAGCAGCCTCCTTCTGTGACATGTTGACCTCTATGATCTCCTCGCAAAAGGAGGCCATAGGTTTGTGAAGTTGGCACCCTTAAATGCGAATTTGACAAAATCTAAATCGTAATCGATTGTCCACGATTTGTCTACATTTGTCCATAAAAAATAATTTTTTGTCCACTTTCCAAAAAAAATTATAAATAAATAAAAAATTCTAGCACCCCCACATGAGTACGAGATTCGATTGTCCATCATGTGTACGCACATTATTTAGAAGATTATTGTGGAAAAGGTTAGATAGTCTATAATGAATCATTTTGACGTAGTAAACAATATTGTAGATCACATAACCTTTTTTACGATAACCTTCAAAATAATAATTGATTATAATAATTATTTAGAATACGGCCTCTTCCCCTACCTAAATCTCAATAAAAATATACTCATTTGATGCGTTTTCACACAAAACGAAAAAAAACGTGGTGGTCGGCCTTATAAATCATTACAACCTTATAATTATCTATTTTATAAATAAACATTTTAAAATATAGCAAAATTAAAATAATCCCAACAATTCGAAATATAAAACATGTAATATTCATTATTAAAAGTAATATGGTTTATTGTGTAACACTCTTCGTATACAATGAACCACTCATCGTTTTTTAAAATAATTGAAATTGTGAATAAACTTCAGAGATAATTTAAAAGTTACTTCCAATATGTTGTCAACTAAATTCATAAACTGTATGCAAAAATTCAGACCTTCAATTCAATAATTGAGAGAAATACGAGCCTCTGAAATTTACATGTGTTTGTGCATTTATAATATTTAGCGTCAAACACGCCCCTTCTTTTCTCTCGCAGCGCCTAATGCTTTCTAGTTTTAATTTCAGTTTTGGAGCGCTCCGCCAGAGTTCTCGATCCTTAGATCGCCGCATCGAGCGCACACTATATATTAGATGTAGTAAAAAGAAATCCATTATTTTTGCATGAAATTGAATGCAAAAATAATGGATTTCTTTTTACTACACTTAATAGCATTAGCATTACCTTTTTCTCTCTCGACCATGTTATCGTATCCTACATGTCTGTATCAAAGAATTGTGTTTTTTCATTGCAAACTGCAAAGAGTGTGTGTTATCATTCACGACTACTATTACGACATATAACCGCATGAACACATGATTTACTCTTGGACTACTTACCACATACAATTCATTAATAATGTATTATTATGGAAATTAGTATTATTGTAAAATTCAGTTTACAATAAAATTAAGTGTACAATAAAATTTCTTCCATTAAGGTGAAGTGAGTCCACGCTTGTATCCACAAAGCAAGAATGCTGTGCATATTGATCATATTGTAATAACCATTTACAATATGCACATTTAAATAGGTTCTAAAATTCAAAATACATGTTTAGTGTGATAAATATGTACCCAGCAAAAGAGAATGGATTGTAATTTTTTCTATTCGAATGCGTTTTAAATAGCGAATACTTTTTTTGAATTTAATTGGATTCAATTGGATTCGATTAGATTCAATTGACTGCAATTAGATTGAAAAGCTGCATTTCCTATTCAAAATTTTGAATTGAACAGTATTCACGATGTACGTGTTATGCACAGAAAAAGCCAATATTATTTTTATATTGAAAGGATAGAGTTATACTCCATGCAATTCCTATAAATGAATAAAAATGCATTCAGGATTGAAAAGCATTCATTTTAACATTCGTGAATCAATATTTCTGAATCCATTTCAATTCATTTCAATCCATTCTCGTTTGCTGGGTAATCCTGTTGTAAGTACTACTGCACTAAGAATTTACTTTGTCTTAGTCACAATGAGAAAATATAAAATGCTAAAATTGCTTTTTTTTACGGGAATTAAAAAAAAACATTTATGTATATACCTGAAGATTACAATCAACAAAACAAAATTTGTAAGTTTAATAAAATGTTATATGGTCTTAAACAAATTATGCTTTCTTAAAATCAACATTTTTCTAATTTTTTTTTTAAATTTTTTAACTTTAAACAACTTAAATCTGAACTTTATATATTCGTTAAAGAAAATAAATTAACTAGGGATATTTGTTGATGACAGGATTTTAATAGGTGAAAGTCAACAAAAGATGGATAAATTAAAAGAATTAAAGAAGAAATTTTAGGTTTACTATTATAAAAGCTCCAAAAATTTTTCTAGGAATGAAAATCAGAAAAGAGATTAAAATTAAAACAAGAAAATTATTCTCTTAACATGTTGAAAAGGTATCAGATGAAAGATTCAAAATCTACCTCGACTCCTATGTAGAAGCCTGGTGATAAAGATAAAACTTTATAGACTAGAACAAGTTCATTTCCCTACAGAAAAAACAATTAGCAGCATTCTATCAATTAAAACCAGACCAGATCTAGTGTATTCTGTAGGATATGCAAGTCGATTCATCGAAAATTTCCCAATGATAATTATCGTTAAACGGATACTCAAATATTTAAAAAGAAGTATAAATCAAGAAATAGCATATAAGACTGAAGCTGATGAAAATTCAATTCATGTCTACACGGATTCAGATTTTGCGGGAGATTTTGAAACGAGACGTAATACTACGTGTTTTATATATTTTATATATTTTTTAAAATATTTTATGGAGATGGACCAGTAGCGTGGTTCAAGGAAACAAGGGATAATAACTTTATCTAGCACTGAGGCGGAATATGTATTAGTAGCTCACATTTGTAGAGAACTTTTATATATTAAAATCTTTTATTAGAGGAATTATTAAATAAACTTATTAAAATTAAAATACATGACAATCAAAGTGCAATTAAGACGATGAAAAAATGGAGCAATCAACAATCGTTCGAAATATACACATAGATGTTAAATATTATTTTATACATGATATCATTAAAAATTGCATCTAAGGAATATTGCCCTACAAATAATCAAATTGCAGACATTTTAACAAAACAATTTTAACAAACAACATTTTAACATTAATTACAAAAGGTCATAACTATGAAATCCCATACAGCACAGAAAGATTGTAGCAATGTTGCACCAATTTCTTTGCAAGGTTGCAATATTGCAACAACATTGCAAAATGTTGCCGTAATGTTGCTGTAACATTGCAGCAACGGTAAAATATCCTTCTTTAGAAATATTGCGATGCAATATTGCAATAATATTACATATTAAATATTAAAATATATAAATTAAAATTAATTTTAATATACAAAATATTAAAATATATTTAACAATACCTTATAATGGTGTAATAATTGATATTTTTTATTTATACGAACAATTTGTGGAGCATATGTACAAATGCTAAACGTAGCAAAAATACATAAATAAATTTGCAATGCGTCATCATAATAATGACATTATCATTATAATAAGAAAGAAAGAGTCTTTTGGTAAAATTGCATATACTCAGAACAATGTCTATTAAAGTTAAAGTAAATCACTTTGTATAATTACAATTACAATAAATTTCCACGTCATCCATGAGGTACTATTGTTGACGCATTTTTTTTTTTTAGTGGTTTCCCCTATAGGCCTATTCTACTTTGCCGTGTATTACTTGCTACATGCTGATCAACTTGCTACGTACTATGGATAATAAAAAAGTCAACAGACATTTCGATAAAGAAATAAATATGAAACAGAGTTTCACATAATATCGCTTACAGTCCGGATATGTTCTCAGTGAAGATAATTTGAAAAAAAATGCCTTAGATCGGTGCCAAATTGCAATAAAAAGCAACGACAAGATGATATTTTTGCACACGATTGTGAATGTATGCCGTGTAAGATTCCTGGTTCTCCTCTTCTAGCATCTGATTGTGAGCGTGAACATCTGCCCCAGATTCTAGTAAATATTGAACAAGATCTAAGTATTCTCGCCGTAGCCTCCATCTACACCAAGTTCAGCCGCTCTCGTCTTGATTAAAAGATCGGCTGTTCCTAAACAATCATTTTCACAAACTATCAGGACAAACGCCATTTCTTTAGTTTCTTTATTATTTATTTTATTCTTTATTCTTTATTCTTTATTATTTATAGTTATTTTGAACGTTTGCATCTTCTATCAAAAGTAAAGTGACTATTTCTTCATTATACTCGAGCGCTGCTTGCATCAATGGCGTTCGTATATCATTATTAATTTCTTCGATGTTTGCTCCACACTCGATCAAGAGTTGAGCCAAGTCCACAAGATTTTTGCTAGTAGCGAACGTTAATGGCGTCTCGGAATTATTATATTAGTTACTTGAATCTGAAGTTACATCTGAATCTAAAAATAAACGAGCTACTTTCATATGACGGTTAATGCCTCGATAAGAGCGATATAATCTCGTGGCATTTATGCTCTTAATCCGTGCCAGTTTCTAGCAATAAACGGACCATTTCTAAATGTCCGTTAAAATAGGCGGATGTCAATGATGTCTTTTCAAATTTATTAGATGCCGTTCTCATTATGATCCTCTATATCGACGCCCGAGTCTAGTAAAACGCGTACCATTTCTTCATGTTCACCAACGCATCCATATATGAAAGGTGTGTTACACGATGCAAATCGAGCATTACATCGGCTCCATGCAATTAACAAAGACACGACATTTCGGCGCTCGCTGCTTTTATCAGAGGTGTACAACCAATCTTATTGTAAATGATATTAGTTCTAAAGTCTATTAAGATACGTACAACCTCTTCATGTCCACCAGCGCATTCGTACATGAGAGGTATGTCAACATCAGCTCCCCAAGCTAATAAGATACGTACAACTTCTTCATGTCCATTAATGCATCCATACATGAGAGATGTGTTATTTGATTGAGTATTAATATCAGCTCCGTGAGCAATTAGCAGAAATACAATATCTACATGCCCGGCGCTTGCTGCTTCCATTAAAGGAATATGACCGTGTTCATTGTGATCTTCAACATCAGCACCTGAGTCTAATAAGGTATGTATAATTTTTTCGTGTCCTGAGCATCCATATATGAGAGCTGTATTACACGATGCAGATTGAGTATTAACGTCGGCCTCGTGAGTAATCAAGCATGATACGATATCCATGTGTCCTGCACTACAGCAGCTTCCATCAAAGAGATGCAAGTGCCATCGAAGTCCATCTTGATGTCATAATCTTCTATATTCATTGTAGCGTTCATCATCAGGAGTACCTGAATCAGCAAATTGCAAAATTGTGTAAGAATTGATTGAAACACAAAATGCCGTTATGCTAGATTATACTATGCTGCACCTAAATGGCGGTGTCTAAGGGAGCATCTTGATCAGTAAGTAAAAAGAAGGAGACCAAACTCGAGAATGAAAATAGAGTCGAAACACGATGTCGGAAAATTCATAGAAAATCGGGACGATGCGATTTTAATGCCGTTGCAGAAAAAATTAGAAGTTATATACCACATGATAACGCGTACGGAATATACATGTATGCACGTTTTATTTTTAATACAGAAATTCTAATTTATATAAAATTTAATTTTATTTGATTAAATGATAAATGCATCAATATTTTTTGAAAAATACATATATTTATGCGTAGTCATAAATTATCCTTAAATTATCGTTTTTCAACTTATCGATATCAAAAAATTTTGAAATTAAGAAGAATAAAAATAAGACTTGAATAACTTAAAACAACTGTCCTTCAGAATATATTCTACGCATGAAAATATTTACAAAATTATAGGAAAATGGGAAGAAAAATATTTATTAAATTCTCTAAATTGACAGTTTTCTCCAACAGCTCGAATTTGTTTTTCATAGAGTAGGTACCTGTATAAAGAGAGTAGCGCCAATGCTGATTAGTGCCTAATTAGTGCTGATTAGTGCTGATTGCTTCCGTCATTAGAGGTTCCTTATTGTTAGTTAGAAAGAAAACAACAATTTAAAAAAAAAGAGGTTAAGACAAGGAACTGCGTCAGAGACCTCAGATGTAGACCTCAGATGTAGAGACCTCAGATAACATATAATATATATATATATAATATATATATATATATATATATATATATATATATATATATATAA
>Ga0157364_1004169_pt1 | contig 14353 bp, 10 predicted proteins | sample AttsexASBM2_FD_111476 | JGI IMG/M metagenome (GOLD analysis project Ga0157364, IMG submission 111476) | Fungus gardens microbial communities from leaf cutter ant in Ribeirão Preto, State of São Paulo, Brazil - Atta sexdens ASBM2 | ecosystem: Host-associated > Fungi > Mycelium > Unclassified ... | reverse complement strand
TTTTTTATTTTTTGTATATATATTTTTTTATTATATTTTTTTTTTTTATATATATATATTTAAATATTTTTTATTTATATGTATATATATATATATATATATATATATATATATATATATATATATATATATATATGCTTTATATGCATATGTACTTTCAATTACATCAATTGATTTTAACGACTCAATTGATTGCCACATTCTGTTACATTGGACGCACACAATTATCTCTTTGTTGTAATCAGCTTTCTTTTTTCAAATATTTTAATGTGTTAGCTATACAAGATCTTTCTTTGCTTTTATTTTTAATAATTACACAAACATCTTTAGATTAAATATTAAATAGATTATTTTATTATAATTATCTTTTTAATTTTTTGTGATGTTAAAAGTCAGGATTAAATATATGTGCAATATCTTTTTAAAATTAATATATTTATTTTATTTATAAGATAATATTAATTTTCTAAAATCAAAAAAATTATTTAAGATTATTATATTAAATTATTATATTAGATAATTAATTTCTCGATCTAAAAGTTTAAAAAAGAAATCTGAATTTAATTCAAATAGGAACTTTTCAATTCAATATTAATAAAAAAAATTTTTAAAGAAGTTAATATATATAAAGTTTTTAATTAATATAATAATATTGACAATGTTTAATATTATAAATAGTACATTATATAAGAATATTGAGCAAATTTTTAACGAATTAATTTTAAGGTTCAGAACCAGTACGTCTTTCACCAGGATGGGAAGGCACAGGTAGACCTGATGACGAATTGAATTTTAAAGGTGTTACAATGGATCAAGCAGATCTCGAATTAAATCCTCCTAGAGATAGGTATACTATAAATTTATTAATATTTAATAAAATTATTTATATATAAAATTTACAGCGTTTCAGTAAAAATAGGAAATGCATATTAGAATAATATATAGAATAATATATAGGTGTTTGATAAGTAACGATAAATCTTTCGCACAGGAGCAGAATGTACAATTTCCGCATTAAAGACAAGATATTAATTACTAAAAATTGTCGAAAATTGGTTTTTCAATCATTTTTTATTCATACTATCAACTTTGCAAGAGACAAAAATTGTTTATTTTCCTCTCATAGAGTTTTAAGAATTTTTCCAGAATTTTTTATTAATTTTTTAGTACATGCATTTTCTTGTTTTTACCAACATGAGAAAGTACGGTTACAAAATTTTGAAAAAATTCTAAAAAATTCTCAGAACTTTATGAGAAGAAAATAAATATTTTTTGTCTCTTACAGTTTTTTTGTAAAATTGATAGTATTTGAATAAAAAATTATTGATCAATTTTTGATAATTTTCAGCAATTAATATCTTATTAACTATTGTGAAAATTGCAAAATGGTAGAGGACTTTTCTTCTCAGTTTAGCTCATTCCGCCTCCATGCAAAAGATTTATTGTTACTTATCAAACACTCTATATATAGGAAATTGTATATTCCAGATATTTCACTCGTACTACCCTTTTATCTTAACAGGATAAGGTCCAATCGTAAAGATGTTCAAATAAAAGTTATAGGATTTAAAAAAATTTACTTATTGATCTTATCAATTCGACCTTAGATAGCATCACCAAGATCAGATCAAGATCACGTCGATTTTTTTTAATAGAACTTTTTATTTCAGTACCTAATAGCCGATGTCGAGAGCTTTTCAAAACATTACAATAAAGTTATTTTTCATTGAATACTTTTCGAGTTATAAGGCTCGAAAGTTATAATACCGCCGTGATTAGCATTACGCAAGGTGTCCAATCGATGGTTAAAATCTCTTGAATGTTATTTAGGATCATGTCCTGAATAATATTTGTCAAAATCAAAGTCATTGAAGATTGTACCTCTTATTTTCATTTTTACGTAAAAATGAATCCTTAGTGCAAAAATGAAAATAAAAGGTACAATATTTTGATAACAAATGTTATTCAGGACATGATCCTGAACAACATTCAAGAGATTTTAACCGTCAGTCGGACATCTTGCATAATATTAATAGTTTCGGTACTACAATTTTCGAACCTTATAACTCGAAAAATACTCAATGAAAAATTTTATTATAGTGTTTTGAAAAGCTCTCGACATCGGTTATTAGGTATATTACTGAAATAAAAAGTTGGGTATTCCATTAAAAAAAAATCAACGATTTTGACGACGCCATCTAAAGTCAAACTGATAAGATTAATAAATAGATCTTTTTAAACCCTAAAACTTTTATCTGAACACTTTTATGATTAGACCTTACTCTGCGAAGATAAAAGGATAGTACGGATGGTCTGAAACACCCGGTATATAATAGTGATAAAAATATTATTGATTTAAGTAAATTTATATTTTATTTTTTAGATTAAATTTAGTATTTTTCATATTGATACTTCATGGAATCGGTGCCTTGATGCCATGGAATATGTTTATAACAGCTAAAGATGTAAGCCAAGACACAATAATTTATAATATTATAATATTGTATAGTTGAAATTTTATAATATTTAATATTATGAAATTATTATATTTACAGTATTTTGTCAGTTACAAATTGTCGAAGGAATACACTGGTGTAGATACAAACTATGCGATGAATTTTCTTGCATATCTATCATTTGCATCACAAGTACCAAATTTATTATTCAATTGGCTGAATATATTTTTACAATTTGGGTATGTATACAAAATACATATATTTTTTGTCAAAATATAAATATTTTATGTCTTCTTAATTTATGTATATCTTTAATATGACATTAATACTGATAATTGCAATTATAAAAAAATATAAATTTTGTTGATCTTAGATTATTTATATAAGTTATTAAATAATATGTTTTATAAAGAGACTTGGCTTTTCAGAGGCAACTTAACGACGCGTATAGTATGGAGTATTTTTGTTTTGGTCTTAATATTTGTTTTTACTGTCATTTTGGCAATGACTGACAGTTCTGGTTGGCCTGGAATATTCTTCTGGATTACTATGATATCTGTAATTATATTAAATAGTAAGTAATTGTTGTTAATTTATTAGTATTTAATACTTTTTTATTTACTATATTATATGTATTATATGTAAAACATATATATATGCAACAAATAATAAACAAGTTTATATTGAAATTAGTATGTTAAATAAATAAAGATATATGAGTATATTCATTAATAGATATTGTCATTCTTGATATTTGAATTATATATACATTGATAATTTATGTTTTAGCTGCCAATGGCATTTATCAGAACTCAGTGTTTGGAATGGCAGCTAAATTACCTATTAGGTACACAGGTGCTGTTGTCTTAGGCTCGGTAAATATTAGCTTCAATCACATTTAATAAAGATTGCATAAAAATATTTGTAATTTGTTATCTATTGAGTAATTTGTTACATATAAATTTTGTTTCAGAATATCTGTGGAACTTTTACAGCTATAATAAATTTCCTAGCTCAAATAATGGCGCCGAACGCGCGCACTGCCGCAATATATTACTTCATCACAGCTTTATTTATTCTCCTGGCCTGCTTTGACACATACTTTGCACTTCCAATTAATGTAAGATTTTTATTAAAAATTAACTTTAAGTAAGTCAGATAATTATAAATTTTTATTAATTAATACAATGATTTATTAATTTTTAAATGTATAAAAAGATTATTTAACTAATGTTAATTGAATTGAATCGTAGAGATTTTATCGATATCACGAGCTTCTTCATCAAAAAGAGACGAACAAAAGACAATTAGAGAACAATTCAAGAGGAAAACATAAATCAGCTTATTGGAAGGTGTTCAAGGCGTGCTTTCCACAATGTATCAACATATTTTTAATCTTCTTTGTCACTTTAGCGCTTTTCCCAGCTGTCCAATCTGATATACAGTCTTCAGACAAGAATTTTGTGATTCCCTCTGAATATTATAGCAGTGTTATGTGCTTTTTAACATTCAATATCACTGCCATGCTAGGAAGTTTAATCGCATCGTTGGTTCAATGGGTGTGTAAAGTTTAATTTTATGTATTACACACTTTATATATTTATATTTTTTCTGCATGTAATTATACAAAATTATATTATAAAATTATGGTTAATAATATCTCTAATATATTTACTGTACAATTCTATTTGTTTAGTGTACAATTTTATTTGTTTATTAATTAACTTTTATTTATTAATTCTTTTTCAGCCGAGCAGAAAGTATCTGGTGGTTCCAGTGATCCTACGAGTTGTCTACATACCATTATTTTTGATTTGCAACTATCAGCCGATGGGCGTAGAAAGAATATTGCCGGTACTTATTAAAAATGATTGGGTGTTCTGGGTTATTGCCATTACTATGGGCCTTAGTAGCGGCTATCTATCGTCATTGTCGATGATGTATTGCCCTAGGTAAGCATGATTAATGGAAAATAGGGGGAAAAAATTGATATAATATATACACGCACACGCGCGCGCGCACGCACGCACGCACACATACGCACGCGCACACACACACACACACACACACACACACACACACACACACATATATATATATATAAAATATTACTATTGAAAAATATTTTGTATTTAGAATGGTGGATTCGCAGTACGCTTCGACGGCCGGCATGTTTGGAGCGGCGTCTTTGATGACGGGGATTTTCACTGGAATTCTGTTTTCCATGGTGATGCCTTTTATCGTGGTCAACATAAAATTTTGATCGTTTTAAAGATAAGATTTAGCAATATGCTTATATTAACTCAGGAGCTAAAAAAAATATTGCAAATTAAGAATGCAGTCTATCTCCTACACACACATAATTACAAATTAAAATGATGTGAAATAACAATTTAAAAGCTTGAAGAAATAACAATGTTGAAGAAGAAAAGTAAAACGTTATTCCTAAAAAACAACTCGAGAAAAGAAATGACATTTCAGAAATGAACATTACTTTCCTCGACACAAATAAGAGAGATGTTTTCCAGAATGCTCGTTTGCTTATATATACGTTAAATACAGACATATGTATAAAAATATATCTAATCGTACAATTCTTTATATAACAATTATATAAGGATAAACTCTTAATTAAGTAAAAGCTATTTGGAAGCAATGCGTGTTTTTTATAAGTGGCTTGGAGTTTCTATTGATTGATAATTTTTAAAATCCCGTTAATAGAAGAAATAGATACGAAAGTAAATTAAGACCATGTAAAGTGCATTAATAATACAAAATGATCGTCTCATACAACAGATTTGTATAGGAAATACCGGAATCCATGGTTTTATGAGAATTATAGAAACTAATTCTCTATTATTACTACTGCCCCTATTACTAAAACCGGACCAATAAGCCTTATTAATAAAAAGAAGTTATGCGGCGCTCCATTTTTTGTATTCAAATAGAAATCGCTAAATGATTATCAGGAAGATCACATATTTAAACCTGTAATTCGTTACGCGTTTAACGCTAAACACATTTTTTATTTATTACAATCACATTTAAAAAAGAATAAAAACATTTAATAGAATTGTTCTCTCATGTGATGCTAAACGCGTAACGAGAATATAACTCTTAATAGATAAGCATTACATTTTTAAATAGAGTTTACTAAAGTTGTCATGCTGAATTTCCCTGCAAAAAATATTTCAATTTTGAAATTATACTAGCTATAGATATGTAATAGTATGAAACTAATTTGAAAGACGAAGCAATTTTAAATTCTAGCAGTTATTTTATGAAATCATTACACATATAATTTTATATTTATGTTAAAATTAAATTTACAATTTTCAAACTTTCTAAAATTCTGTTTAAATTTTTGATAAAATGAAAATCAATTTACAAGTAATACAAAATAAAAGGCCAAGTCTAATAATTTCTTTACATCATAATAGAATATAGCAATGTGATGTAATAAACTTTCATATTATTTATAGCGTTATACTATTCTGTAATTACAAGGTTGTATTTTTTACTTTTTTAATACGGTTTAGTACTTTATTTAATATTCTTATTACATAATATTTATATACGTTGCATTTATATAAAAAAATTGCAGTCTCATATTTTTTCAGAGGTCAAAATGAAGTCATTTTTTTAAAACAAATTCGCTACATCTTTATTTTATAATCAATTATTTCAAATTAAATTTTATTTAGTGCTTTTATGAATTTTTTGTTTTACAACAGTTGAAACAAGTTATATTACGTCACGAGATGCAGGAGAGTTAAGACTGTTGGCCATCCATTTGATACTAGTCCCCCACAATTTTGATGAGCTTTCCACTTTATACTTGTAGATTAATGAGCGACAATTTTAGAAATTGGAAGTAGTTACATTTTTTCGGGCTATGATTATGTTATATAATAATAATTACGTAATTTCTTTTTTCTCATATATATGTATACAAGCTTATAATGTATGCTTATGTTATTTATGGTTTAGTAGCGATGAATTTTTATGCATTTCAAATAGTCGTGAGATTAAGCTGTACAATAGATAATACTCTTCCATTAAGCCGTACCTGGACGATCTCCATAATTTTTTTCATTGCAACATACATTGCTCTTGTTAAAGATTATTTTTAAATAGATTATAGTTTAAGCTTTAAATATCTATTTTGAATGTTTTTCAAAGATTATACTAAATATGTATATATTAATGTCATAATCACCTTAACATTATTACACAAATTTAACAATCTTTTATTTGTATTTTGAAATTTATTCATAACAATTTTATTGTATGTAATTGTAATGCAGTATATTAATTTTGATTACAAGATACATTTTGATACAACTCTTAAACGTGTCTATAATTTTATATTTTATTTTTTTTTATACAGAATTTTCATTTAGATGTTATGCTGCGTTATGATACAAGATGTTCCTAAAATGTTCACTTTCATCAAATTGTATTTTACTGATTTTATCAAATTTTATTTTAATTTTATTCTTTTTGTACTAATAAGAGAGCTATTAAATCCGAACAATATTAGAGAATATAATGTATCGAAATACTTTAGACAGAAATATAAGACAGACTATATAAGATATAAAATATATTCAGATATTTCAGCAGAAGTGCGAATTTTATTCATTCGCATTTACACATGCATTTTTAATTATGCTAAAGTGTAAGCTTTATAATACATCTATTATCTCTATCAACTTATACTTATGCATAACGATAATATTACTCCAGTATCTTTCATCCATTTTCGATTTAGCCTTTATTAATCAATGAATGTAACACAAATTCATGACAAACATTTGAAGAAAAAAAACTCATTTTTTATAATACAGTGATTCCAAGAATTAAATTAGATTGTATAGATTTTACAATCTAATAAATTTAATTAAATTGGTCTAATTCATTTAATAAATTATATGTATAAATCTTCTCCAAAAAACATAATTATAAAATAAATTATTTAATAGAATCACTGCATCGCAATTGAAAATGTGTGTTTCTATTCATTACTTTATTAAGAGAAAATAATAGAATGTCTTACCTCATTATCTTATCAGACTGATGAAAATAACAATTCTAAAACACATTTTGAATTCCTACAAGGACAATCCTCCATATAAAACAACAGACAATAAATGATCAAGGGAATTCGATAAATAATCTAATAAAATCGAAAGACTCATGAATTTAAGAAAAAGAAAAAAAATTGCTAGGATAGATAAAATATTTTTATATGGATTCTCGGTCACGCACAAATTTCATTCGACGAATTGTTTCGCGCACATTGTACCATTTAGATTTTAAGTAAACTATTAAAAATATTCATGCATTAGTATTCAATATTAATAAAATATAAATACGCATTCATTTCTACATAAAGTAATACAAATCTTAAATAGTATAAGTTGATTCATACATTGTTACTGCTTTATCAGCAGTCATTTCTATGTTGGAATGTATGCAATATATCAACTAAGTATAATATGCATATGTAGGGTGATTAAAAATTGCAGTTCTCTTAATTATAAATACACATTAAGTTATTCAAATTATTTTTCGAATATTATAAAAATTCTTATCTCGTTTGAATTCTTTAAAAAATTTAATTTTTAGAAAAAAGTTTAATTTTATGAAATTAATTAAGTTCATTATTTTTGTAATCTACTAATTTTCAGAAAATTTGAACTTTTAACATTAGTTTTGTGCATCATTTTAGTACAATTTTATTCAATATCTAAAGAATTTTTTTTTTTATTCGATATAAAATGGATTCTGATAAACCCTACATATATCAGGACTTTGTAAGATAAGAAATACATGGTTGCGTTTTATGAATAAGTAGATTTATGGAAAACAGTTTGAACCATTCAATTTATTGTAGAAAGAACGTTAAATAAATGAATAAGGATTAACTATCCCCGTTAACAAATAATATTATACTATGTAACAACAAATTACAGTAACATTCTTCATTACGTACCATATTTTTTTTTTATACAGGATGGATATTAATAAGTCAATCAAGTTTTCCTTAAAAATAGATGTTATTTCGTTCCAGTATTATTAGTATAGTATACAATTATTATTTAAATAACAGAAATATGGAGCAAAGAGAGGGCCACATAAGCGTCAAGTATATAGTACAACACACACATACACACACACACACACATATATATATACACACACACACATACACACACATTGTATCAATGCGAGAGTTTACATTACGTAAACCTTTTCAATTTTTTTATATGGAAATACTTCTTTGGTCTTTGGGCAGATTACAGTGCCGTTATTTTCTTGAGCCATTTTTTCCAATGCCTACAACAAAAAATATAATTACGAACATTGGAAAAGAGACAATCATATAATAATATATCATAATAAATATACAAAATTTTACCTTATAATCTCTCGGAGAGAAACATATCATAAGATATGTTTCTCATCACCTCATCATAAAATTTTGTATATTTAATTAAGATATATACTAAAATTTAATTTTTATCACATACACACATATACATAATACATGCATAATCTTTCTTGTATAATATTATAATAAAATAATACTTTTTTATATTTAAAATTATTGTTGTATTGAGTTGTCCGGAAAGTTCGTGCCGACTAACCTATATAATTTAATAAATGTATACTAAAATTTAAATTTTCTGCATTTAAATTTTCCTTCAACATCAGCACGAACTTTCCGGACAACCCAATATTTTATATTGATCATATTATCTCTATACATACATTATATATTTTATTAACATTATTTTTTAAAATATTAATATTCTAAGAGTTATAATATTATAAATTATTTAATTTATTAATATTTCAATAATTTAACTTACTTGTTCACCATACACATATCCATTCGGCATCATCATAGGCTGATTGTATTCGTTTAGTGGTTTCCCACTTATACTACAAACAAGTCGCGATTGCGAACAATGAGCGAAAGGCAATGGTGCGGCTAATTCATTTAACGCTTCGTTGCAAACTGGACAGCTAGGATTTCGACCTTCTTTATTTGCGCTGTAACATTGGGGAGTTTTGAGAGCCGACAAGCCAGCTTGCAGAGCAACTGTGAATACGCTCTGACTCGCTAACTGAAACAATCTGTAGTTTTCCTGTCGAAATGTCTCGATCAGTTTGTCCCATCTATAATATAAAAAAATTCTTATTAATTATTGATTTATATAAATTAAATAAACTACAATTTTCATATCATAAAGTTTTGCAATAACTTTGTAACTCTGTTTATAAATGGTCAATATAAATAGTACAATTGTGAACCTCTTTTCATCCAGTAAATCCTTATAGGGACTCAAGTATGCATGAGCCGGGAAGGCCAACTGGCCCATGCAGCACTGAATCTCCTGCAGTTGATAATCGTCGTAATTGGCGAAGTACTTGCGAGCATGCTTCACCGCATCAAGCCGCCTGTCAGTTCGCACTAATTCGATAAATTCTTGCACGCGTAAATTGAATTCCATAGTGCTGCCTAGTTTTCTTAACTTCGAACGATTATCGTGACACCAACCGATGCATCTTGCACTTTCATGATTGGCTAAAGATTTTTCCACTTCCCTCGATACCATAAATACATCTGTAAATGTTATAAGATATTGAAGATTGGCAGAGAATTTTTTTTTACTGAGAATTTATAAAATTTTAAAAATTTGATTTGAAAAAAAAATTTTTTAAATATATTTTTGCGATAAATTTTTCGATTCATATTGATCTTCGCCATTTTCTTGAATTTTTTACTTAATCACATGTGCTTAAATATTATTATTTATTTATTTATAGTACAGTCTGTTCTTATTTCAAAATCATCTTAAGTAATATCTAAGACGCTAATTTCTTCGATTGGTTCGTGACATCTCAAAACAAAACAATTATAAGATCTTGAGTATAAGAACTAATTATGAAATATCGGCCCTATGATTCTATTTTTCGTTTTTATTTGTCTTATATTACAATAATATAAGTATTTTGATGCTTGTCTAATACAGCTTCAAAGATTAGTAAAGAATTCTTTGTGTGAAGTGTGATAATGGTCACTTATCAAACTATATACCAATATTTGTTAGGTCCCTAAGTTCGCTACTGTCTGCCAATTTAGTAGCCGTTTTGTAGTATCCCTTGCGAAGAAAATATTCCACAAGCATTCTGTCTAATCTTTGTCGTCTCCATTGATTTACAGCGCTCGAAGAGGTATTAGCGTGATCCTTTAAATGATCTAATCTTCTTTTGCACACCATGCCTGCTTGCAATTCCTCAGCTATGGACTCCTGAGCTTTACGCTTTAAAACTTGAAGCCTAGCGACCACACCACCGAGCAATTTGCTAATTTCACCACTTGCTACATAAGTTCCATCAGTCTTTAAACTTTTCTCAAGTTCATTAGATACTGCCTGAACATGCGATACTTCTCTATCAAGAGTTTTCTGAGCAGAACGAAACTTCTTATTCAAAAGCTCATATGGAACCTGTGTTTTAAAATTACATTATTGATACGTAAGTAGATTTTGAGAGCTTTCTAATAAAAGATTGGCTCTGAATTAAGCAAAAGACATTGATTTCTGAATTAAATACAAAGTGCATGAGGTATTACTTTGTCCTTCTTTGTTCTTCAGGCAAGAACAAATGATGTATCATGTGCTTTGTGCTTAATCTGAAACGCATTCATATATCAACACAGGAATCATTCTGTCTATCTTTCTGAATATTGAACAAAAACATGACACTTGTGTCGATATGTGTATGTCTTGCTAGATAACATCCTTTATATATAATATATATTCTATTAAAACATTTAAATATCATATAAGCATTCATCAAAATTTTTACGAGAGAGATTTAGATTAAATAAGTGTAAAAATATACATTTAATATTAACAAAATTATATAATATGCATTTATATTTTTATACATAACAGAATCCTTTCCTATATATATAGATAATAATTATATACATACATATGTATAATATTCACATCTGTTATGAAAAATTTCATTTCTAAAAATATCTATTCTTTAAAGATTTACATTTAATAAAATATTATCTTTAGTAATTTTCTTCAAAGATATGCATTTATCTTTAAACATCATACAAATATCATAAAAGATAACTTAAAATTAATTGACAAATAAGTGTATTTATCAATTATACACAATACTATAAATGATAAAATTTTCAAATAGCAAATTACCTTGAACATCATAACATCGTATGTGGGAGCATAAGCGAGTAAGATATAAATGTTTACCTTAAGTGTCGGATGTTCGAGGCTCTTAACATCTGACATATTGGTTAAATGCCCAGAACAATGAGCAATGAGGAGGCACGGAGTGAAGAACACGATGACGAAGTCGATGATCTGATTAGGTATCAATTATTATAAGTCGCGAGACGACGTATATTCACGTCCATGTTAATGCGATCTAGTTAGAAAGTAGTCGACGACAATGCACAAAGAACGACGAACTTGAAGGATTGCATCGACTAGCAATTAGCATTCACCTTTAGCCACCTCGCTAGTTCACTCTTTCTTCACATGTGTCGGTTTGTTTACGCCTAATTTGGGTCGGTTTAATGTCTTTCTCTCACTAATGCCTAAAACCTGTATCAAACTTTATTTCGTATTAGAGACGATTTGTGAATTGAAAATTAGAAGTCACCCAATCAGATTATTTTTATCTTTATCTATCTTTTATTCTAATATCGATTGAATTTTAGCAATGATCCTTAAAGATTTATGCCTGTTCAGTTTTCTTCTTCTTCACACGAAAATGGTTCCCTGAATTTCCTGTATCTTCGACGAAACAGATACGACCAGAACAAAAGCAATCACCAGAGGGCTCCGGTAAAGAGATCAGCGCTATAGCTGGAAAACGACTCAAACTATTCAGGTAGGTAGCAAGAAAAAAAGGGCCAAGAGAAAAAGAATTATGGAGAAAGATTAACTGATTTAAATATGCCAATAAAAGGCGACAAAGTTTAACAGATGAACGTTTTAATATGAAGTGAAAATCATGGGAGCAAAGGGAAAGTTTTTCTTTAAAAAGGCTCTCAGAAGATCAGACTTTTAGGAATAGTTATGTAATCTCAACAAACAGGACCGGTTCCAATATCTTTGACGCCCTATGCAAGATTTTAAAAAGCGCTCTTCGCCTCCCCCTCATTTATTTAATATATAATAATAATAAAATTTCAAACATAATTAATTCACATAAAATATTAACATATATATTTATTTGCAAAGCATGTCGGTGTTTGTATTATAAATTATAATATGTATATTGAACAATTATATTTATATTTTATATTTATATTTTTCTTGAATAGAATAAATTATTTTGATTCTGAATAATTAAATATAATTAGCAAAATTTATAACTTTACATAACAAATATGATGTATCTTACATATCTTAAGCGGGAAGCACAGACTCTTGCATAACGCATAAAACATGAGGCATAAGAAAATGAACCAATCAGAATCCTTTCTTTTATGAAAAGGAAGGAAATAAACGATTTTGATTGGTTCATTTTCTTATGCATTATGTTTAAGCATTATGCAAGAGTCTATGCTCCCCATCTCATGGCTATTCTACAATAATATTAGATTAACCAATAAAATTATTAGTATTCTAGTAAATTCGTTCACATTTGTAATTTTCATCTGGTTTCAACATACAGAATCGATTTCGAGGTCTCGTACCGATTTCTAGGAACGTGGATACAAGGCTTTACTTCTGATTTATGATTAATGGCTTATTGTAGAATACATGCTGTGACCATTCTACAATAAGCCATTAGTCGTAAATCAAAAGTTAGAAGTTGGAAATTGATGACTGTGATTGGTCAATTTCCAGCTTCTAATTTCTGATTTATGACTAATGAATTAGGATGCAAACTCATGCAGCGGAATAGCGGAACAAGAGCAGAACCAATCACGAGCGTTCTGCAGTTTTTGTTACGCGATTTCGAATCTCTTCATCTCCATGGAGCGCAATGAGCGGAATCAACAGCAAGTCCATAAATGACGTTTAAATATTGTATTCATTTTTTATTTCATGTATCTAAGAATTGCATTTCTCATTGAAAATAATGATTAAAGATGTTAAAATTTATGAAATTAGTTAGTCTTAATGTGATTATAATCTTTAAAATAACGATTTATGATTGGCTGCGCAAAGTCTGCGATGCACTCATTACGCTACATGGGTATTGGGGATTCACGTTTCAACTTAACAAAACTGGCAGTTGTGATATTGATATATGTATTATAATATTATTTGTATCTCCAGTGCATAAAAATAGGATTTTGTGTGAGGCAAAGTTAATTCAATGATTGTGTACAATATATATATATTCATACAATATATATATTCATTACTTCTTTTAATATAAACCGAAAATTATTTTTCGGTTTATATTAATTGCATACAGTCGTTAAATGTTTACAAATCAAATATTTAAAAAAGGGGCTATGAGCCAAGTTATTTTAATGCTAAATCAGAAAGAAAGAGAGAGAGAGAGAGAGAGAGAGAGAGAAAGAAATAATATAAAAATTTTACATAATTGAACAAATATTTTGACCTGTATACAAGGTCATAATTAACAAAGAACTGGTAATTGTAAGTAGTAACAGTTAAAATCGCATACAAATCCTAATAAAATCCAAAATCATGTTAAACATTATTAATATAAAATATATAATACTGCCTCGAATTTTATATTAATATTAGGTGTACAAAAAAGTTCTGAGCTTTAGATTTGATACAACCGAAATAACAATTTAAATTTTATATATCTTCCCGCCTTTTTGTGGTTTTAAAGCGTTAACATTTGGCCTTCTA
>Ga0157364_1004168_pt1 | contig 14360 bp, 5 predicted proteins | sample AttsexASBM2_FD_111476 | JGI IMG/M metagenome (GOLD analysis project Ga0157364, IMG submission 111476) | Fungus gardens microbial communities from leaf cutter ant in Ribeirão Preto, State of São Paulo, Brazil - Atta sexdens ASBM2 | ecosystem: Host-associated > Fungi > Mycelium > Unclassified ... | reverse complement strand
TGAAAGAGAGAAAGAGAGAGAAAGAGATTCGTAGAGATCCTCGAGAAACTTTCGAACTAAATGAGCTCTGTTCAGGCGTATATTTCGCCGACGAGATTCTCCATTTTCCATTCTCGGCTACGCGATAGCAAAAGTTGAAAATGGCTGGCCATTGCGAGCATCCTGCGCGCTTTTAACCAGGCTTCGACCTTCTACTCGCTCCCACCCGGTTCTATACGTATATATATATATATATATATTTTATATGTACACATATATATATATATATATATATATATGTGTGCGGGTATACACATACGCGACTATACCATCCTCTTCTCTCTCCGTATACGATACATCCGCGTTTGCGCGCGTGAGCATGAACGTGTACTCTATGTAAACGAAATGCCAAGTAAAAAGGCGGGCAAACTTTGCAGAAAGAGGCACCCCGACACACGCTTTTACCTACCAACTCGATGTAACCCGGTTCATTTCCCGTCCACTTTATATGCAGACGATCTTCTGTCTCTCTCTTTCTCTCTCTTTTTCCCTTTCTCTCTCCCATTCCCTCCCGCTCCCCCTCTTTCTCTTCCTTCCCTCTTCTTTCCCCTTGGTCTCTTCTTTCTTCTACTGCCTATATGCATTCCTACTTGAAGCTAACTACTACGCGAGAGGTGAGCTAGCGTCATCTTCACCCTTCTTGCCCCTTATTACGGAACTCCCGTTCCTTTGTTTAATCTCGCGCTCGAATCTCCACAAGAACGTTAGAGACTTCTTCCTGACGCTTCCTCTCTGTTCAGTCATTACAATGCTGTTATTATTGCGACCTGCAGATATTTTAAACGCATCTAGATCGCCCAGTGCAATGTCTATTACATACCACATTCGTTTTTTCTTTTTTTTTTCTTTTCTTTGCTATTATGTGATATATTACGGTGGTCCGATACGTATCTTTATTTTGCGTGCAGACGGCCTCCCTCTCTCTTTTTTTTCCTTTCACAGCCCCTTCTTATACCATTTGCATATACTCCCCCATTTTACGATAATTTGTGAGCAAGATAACTAAGATAAAACACGTCGCATTTTCCTATTCCTGTAATTCTCTCTAACTCGTGTCACCGAGATTTAATTCGATTGTTTATTGTTGCACTATGTTTGTGCATGAAGGACACAAAACTTTTAAAAATATTCTGTGTAATCAACAGATTCTAACATAAATTAATGTCGCCTCGTATAATTTATATTTACGTTTATATTTATCTTGATAAGACAGTTAATGATTTTAATGAGACTATTATACGCGACTTGTGTGTTATATATATTTTAATGGTAAGATAGCAAGTTTGAGTGATTTATGGCGTACACGTTAATATATTAAGTGTAATAACATTAATAAAAAAAATATAATAACGTTGAAATATAAAAACGTTAAAGTATTAAATATAATTTTTTAAGCAAACGTAATTGTATGTACATACATTAATAATTCGCAAGAACAATGAAAATTGGTTCAAATTTGAATTAATTTTACATTTCCTTTAGAAATAGAAAAAAAGAGCAAGGAAATATGTGACGGAAAGTTTACCATGTTGCATGCCAGCAATTGAGTACCATCACACCCGACTACGCTCGAGTTTCTTAATGTAATTTTTCTTTTTTGCCTCCATTCGCTTTACGAGCGAAACTTTTACCTTTTTTTCGGAGCCGTGTCCTTCCTACCTTACTCGTGCCTTCTACATCGCTCCTCCACTTTTCCAATGCTGTTCTTCTCTCTATATCATTCTATGACCGATCTTGAAACATCTCGTTTCTTCTTTCCCTTCCTCTCACATTTTTTTAGGCGTTCGAGCGGTCGTTCGCACGAGTTTGCAAACTTTCATGATTTCATGTTGCGTCGCTTCCAATCTACCTTTAGCTTTGCTTGCCTCTCTTTCTTGTCTCAACGTTTCGTTTGTGAGATAAAATCCGTGATATCATTATGTGTCTAATTTATAGGTTGCAATTTAAGAGATTGCAACCGAGCTAAGTCATATGCTTGATAATTCATGAATGCACCATGCTGCTGTATTGTTCATCGACGTGTAACACTGAAACTTGCCGGAGATGTTTCTATTATCTAATAGCAAATTCGCTAACATCAAACTGCACGAAAAGTACATTTTGCTTATCATTATAAAGATTATGCGTTTCGCGGGTTTTCTTCGTATCCAGATCCATTCTTGGAATGCCATTCTTGGAATTTGCTTATCATTATTATTATTGACGAAAATAATGTAATTATATTAATTTTTTATAAAATCGATTGGTTTACTTAAATAAAATAAATAAATATCTAGTTCATTAATCCTATATTACTTGTTTTATTTTTTAAATGTAATTAAGCGCGTGAAATATTATAATTCAATTTTCATTGTTCTTTTTAATAATTTACAATTAAATAAGAATGTATAGAATTTAATAATAATTCTATACATCCTTCACACACACACGCGCGCGTGCGCGCGCGCGCACGCACGCACGCACAGATAAATGTAAAAAATTTTTTAATTGTGAAATAATTTACACTACAATAATAATGCGTATAAATAGCATTCATACATTTAGTGAATATCCTGGACACTCCACGAAAGTAATGAAGGATTAAATTAATTTATATATTATAATTGTTATGCATATATCTATCGAAATTTTTTTGAACTAATTACAAACATACAAGAATGCTAATTTATTTTAATTTTTCTTTTAAATTTCCTAAAAGTATTGTTATCAAATTAGCGGAAACGTCAGAAACTGGTTTCTATATTTATCGATTTGATCTGAAGATTTTATGAGCGAGGAACTGCTATAAATACTGTATTAATATACAGTTCATTAGATGACGTCATTTTACGATGTATACTGCTATTTTAGTAAGCAATAACTGAAAGATGCATGCTGTCTTTTAACGATAGCGAAACTTTTTAGTCGAATGTAATGCTGTTTTTCATACGTATAAATAGTTTTAAAGAAATAAATTAAAATCACTTTTACTTTTAGAAATATTAAATTGCATCTAATAAATGTTTCTAGCGTTTCTCAATTGACATTTTTCAAATAAGGCAATCACTTTTTGATCCTATTTACTATAATAAAAATTAATTAAGATTAGTTAAGATAATAAAAATTTTTTTATATCATTGTTGATCTATGATTATTTAAATAGGATATTTACGAAAACTACATTAATAAGAATTAATCTCGGTACAATTTAATGTATTATAAAAAATTTTTGTAATCTCAAATATTGTACGTATCTCAAATATTACACGTGGATTCAAATTATAAGAAATTTATTTGCCATACCTAATAATACTTCATATACACAAATAAAAATTATTTACTGTTTACTTCTAAAAAATAATCAAATTATTTTTTTAAATGAATTTTGACCTACACTTACATTAGCAAGGATATATTCCGATAGGATAATCATATCCATCAATAAAATCTGCAAAATGCTATGCTTATAATGCTAATTCTTCCGTTGGATTTTCATCTTGAATACTTCTACTTTCTACTCATCGTTTACCTCCACCATTGCGCGGCAAATGGTCGGAATAAATGTTCTGGCAAAGATGGTTAAACCATGTCTCATAACGTTTAAACGCTTTCTCTCGGTCAAATATACGCACTTCATAATTATAACGGTTTTTTTCAGTAATAAGCTTCTAAATTTTATTCTCTCTTATCTAGTGCTTGATTGGAGCAGCTAGATTCATCAAAAACTCGTAGTCATGTCAAAGTTAATTTCTGCGAGGGATTTTTCCCGAATAGTTCAGCGAGTTACAACGATCCTTCATACTTTTTTTCACACCCGAGCCTTCCTGAGCGATTGAGTTAAGTGCCGCGAACAAAGATAACCAGAGGGATCTATGAAGGGGGGTGAGATATTTCGAGAATCCTGATGTAATCCTTATTATTATGAAAATCCCATATTCGAACCACGATTCGTGGGATATAGCCGCTCCCTAAGTTGGAACGCCCTCTTGGTCGCGTGTGCTAATTGCTAAAATGTTATTTACGATTCCAGCCGTCGCGACGCTCGACTGGCGCACACGTTTCTAGAATGGGAATGTGGTTAACCAATCTTTAGACGTCGAACACGGTTTATGATGCTTCCACTTGAAATCGCGAAACTTGATCGGATGAATATGCCCTACGCAGACGTGCAATAAATTCGCTAATTTGATATAATTCTATGATATAATTTTGCTTAGTATTATTTGACGAGGAAATTTATTAAGATGTGTGTGTGTGTGTGTGTGTGTGTGTGTGTGTGTGTGTTTGTGTGTGTATATTAAATTCGATTTTTCGAAACGTTATTAATGTAAAAAAATCACTCAATCTAAACTAGGTTTGATGATTATGTAGTCTAATATTTATAAGATAATTATAAAATGTTATAGCTCTTGATGTTTTAAGTAGGTATCTAAAATTAAAAGATTTTTAAATTATCATGCAGATAATGAAGCTTATCTTGCATTTATATAATGCAGATGTAATATTAACAAATTCTATTTTATTGATCTAAATTATTTTTCATAATATGATTATATTTACCTTTTTTGAATTTAATAAAAAAATTAACGAATGAAACAAAGCTTATACGAAATTTCCGTTTGGCTTCACATTACTTCAAAACGTTAATTATTAACTATTCTTTACGATGCTGAACACGGTGGTGTTAGTAAAGTCGCACGTTTCTGGAATGGGAATGCGGTTCGCTGGTTACCGGGTGACGAACACGGTTTATTACGTTTGCATGCAAAATTGTGCATTCTCTGCAGTTCTGAGTCAAGCAATTGATACTCCAGTTGCGAGTAACAGTTATAACGTCGTTTCACTGACGTTCGAATGGCGATATATTCCAAATATGACGACGAAACGATCTAATAATATTTTCATTTTTACACTCTTAACTATACATGGATTACTGATTAACTATAATTTATTTTATAATACAAATCAAGACATGTATTTAATATTACGGCAAAAATAATATCTATCTATAGAAACAAAAATATTACTATGTATGTGATAGAAGATTTATCTTAAAATTCGAATTCTTATAGGGAGATGTAGAAAATTTTATTTTATTTTATTTTTTTGCTAAATAAAATACATTCTATTGTAAGTAAAAGTAAATCACACGGAAAATTACAAGCTAATTATACGAAAGGCCGGTAATGGCGCTTGAAAGAAGACAGGTAATGACAGGTAAGTGTTTGCACAACAGGTATTATAAGCATCTATAATTATACTGTTCCTAATTATGCTTACCGCGTCGTAAAAAAAATTGTACGAAAGCCAATTATTTCTTTGAAGAAATTTTCCCTTTAAAGAAATTGTTTCTCATTACTGGCAGATCCGGAAAACTACATGCAGACTACAAAACTACAACATCTGTTTTTAGTGCAGATTGCTTTTGCCACGATACTACATTATTTATTAATAATAATAATATTAATAATAATAATATTAATTAATAATGATAAATAATATATTGATTAATAATTATATACTTGAACTTTACAAATCGATGCTTTAGGCTATCTTTTATTTTTGTTGAAACTATTTTGAACAAGACAATTTTTTAGTTATATGTCCTACAGTCAATAAATATCAGAAATATTTATCATTGAAGCTTATATCTGTGTATTTTTCGTGATTATATGACTATTATGTATAATAATGTTGCGATAACTTAAATATATGACCCCTAATATATGACTAACTTGAAGAAAACAGACATCTATTGTATATTTATATTAATTAGAATTGCATATGAGAAAAAAACTAACATCGAACGTTCTTCCTATTTATGTCATCTAAACGTGTCATCAAAGATGTCAGCATGCGGGTATCTTCAAACGATTTATAACACTTTATATGTCGAGTTATAATCACGTAAGAAGCTTATTCTGCGACTTGAACATCCATTAAATTGTAGCTTTAAAAAAAAAAGGAGAACAGATAGTTAAATGCTCGACGGTTGAAACGATAATATTTACGGCACTTGTGCGAGTGACAAAAGTGGCGGATCATCAATCCATTCACACGTCGGTAATCGCGCAAGTCCGGCGGGTCACAAATTACCCATCATTGCCAAAATACCAGTCGCGATAAGGATCGACGTGAAAAATTACAAATGCGAGAGTTAACATGATCGTAAATGCGAATAACCTCGTAAAAGGCGTTGTTAGAAGAGATTTATTGAGATATTCACGAACTTCGTCACACGTAAATCTCCAAATTATAAATTATGTAAGTAATATCCTGTCAAAATCTTGATGTCGGCTCGATATTAACTTCACAATTAAATGTAACATTAATTCGTATATAACAATGATATTAATACTTGTACATATAATAACATCGGGCTATACAATTGTGAACTACAATACGTTGTATATTTCCGATTTAAAAAAAAAAAATATCTAAATGCAAATGAGACGTAAAATATTGCAGGATCCAGCTATGATGAACGTTCGGGGTGTGACAGCTAAATGTAGAATAACTCGACGGCAGTTATGAAAAGTATGATTTTTGTAATCGACTGAATATAATGCGATTAGATAAAATAAATTTACTGTCAAAACACAAAGCACGAGTTCATTGTTAGTCGCATGTATTTTAAATGTTATCGGTTCGTAATAGCGATCTCACCGCTTAAGCAAATGCTAAGTTATGTGGTGGAATCTGCATAACGGGAACAACGTCGAGCACGCGAAAAAGCCGTTTTCATTGTTTGCTTAATGTAATATGTATTTATTGTTAAGCAGATAGACTTAACTGATTTATACCGACACACATGTTACAGTCACGCGCACTCACGGAATAGATTGCGTCAAGTGATTATGTCGATATACGTTTTTCTCACCATAACGTATTTGCATTTCGTTGAATTGCATTTCGTTGAATTTTCCACTTATTTAACATTTCATTTTAGCATCCGTTATATGTTAACATTGATCCGCGATCGCTCATCCAGTTAATTGAAACAGCATGGAAAAAAAAAAAGAAAAAGGTAAACGCCATAGATCGCATGCAAGAAAACTATTAATAAAATGTACAATCTCTTAAGATCCTTATCGTAACATATTTTCCACGTGAATTCACTAGCGTTTTACCGAAAGAGTAACATAGAAATGATGGTATCTCTTAAGTATTATATGTGTAAACATTTCCTGTAGTATAATTATTATACGTTATAATACAGTAAAATCATTGTTATGGAGAATTCTTGTTTCTGAATTATATATTTGGCACTAAATATGAGAATCGCATTCTGTACTTTTCTGTCTGCGCATAACGTGTTGAAATAAATTAATGTATTAATATTTTTCTAAATTAGCACATTTCTAAATTAGCATATTTACTTTCATAATTCGGAAATATACAAGAAATTATTGTTAATTAATAATTAATAATTAATAATTAACAATAATTAATGATGATATAAATGTACGATCAGAGTGGAAACGAATAAATCATATGAAATATTGAATAAAAGATAAATTTATTTGCTGCTATTTTAGCGATCTAATTTCAGAGTTATGTAATTCTATCAGTAGTTGTATGCTACTCCATATGCGGATCATAATCAATAAGTAAATAAATTCATTTTTAGCGTCACTACATTCTTCCAAGAGTGAAGATCATAAAAAGTATTTGGCAACGTGAGGTAATGAATCGAGAGAATCGTGGCGCGACTTTTTCTACCAACGGAATACGCCCACCTAATTTTGCCAGATCTTGAATTGTCGAATCTTTTCTTTTCCTCTCTCTCTCTCTCTCTCTCTCTCTCTCTCTTTTCTTCCCTCATCTCTCTTTTACTTTCTTGCTCTCTAGCTATCCCTCTTTACCGTTCATCCGTGAAGGACTCCAAACGATTTTGGCGAAATTGCCGCTGCTGACCAAAAAGTATCTGCCTCCATGATGCTCACAGTGCTCCCAACCCGTCCATGTGTTTTGATTTGAGTTGCACCGACGATTCCCTTCTAACCGCTAACCGTAGAAGTCAAAGCTCTCATAGTATTCGTGTGCGTGATTCGCTCGCAATATTCTGAGAGTGATCTGTCGATCAGAAAAAGATGTATTGAAGCGTCTTTCCATTTAAAATATGTGTAAACAATTAATTGTCACACTCAGTAAATATAAACAAGTGTATAATATAAGTATATATATATATATATAATACGTAAAGATAACATTTGACTGCGCTATAAAATTGATATGTATATTTATTTATATATAAATAATACGTTTGATATCTCAAAATTTATTAGCACAGGATACTCATTCGATGTGATCTCTTACTGCCGTAGCTTATAATATGATCGAGGATGCGTTCGGTAAGATCGACGCGATGTATCGACAATGCATAACTATGATGATCCGATAAAAGATTTTCGTTTGCGATATCGAAGAATCGACGAAGGAACGCGCCCAACAATCTGAAAGTATGCTATAATATCGAGTCGATAGCTTCCCAAGACCCAATGGATTGGGTTTAAGCTTGCACAAATGGCTGAGTTCTCTTCCTCTAGCAACTAGTAACAATGGGAGCTATATCGCCCCAATCGAAAAACTATAGGGACTATATCATTCTAACTCAACGTGGATGCTACGCGCGTGTGAACGCACGCACTAAGATGGCCGTTCACGACACGCGCGCGTATATTCATGGATCTACATATGTGAGGATGCGAGGCTGCGAGACGTCCTTAGGGTCAGTCCGTACACGGAATGGCGCGGACACGAAGCGACGCAGGGCGACAGTCTATGCGACTCTTCCGCTAACTAACATGGCTGAATATGCACCGAACGATATTTGTGCGCAAGCGAGAAACGTTCGCGATGAGGAGCATAAATAATATAGTATGCGGCTTGGTTATTGTACGATAATCGAAGTGATTACCGGCATTATCACTTATTAATAACACTCATGAAATTGCGGCTTTCCCGAAGGAACAATTTCTAGATATTATCTGTTAGATAAACCCATCTGCAACATTTCTCATGAGTACATCGCAAAATGGAATGGCCGCTGATAGATGTTATGTAACCAATTATGCATCTCGTTTCTGTCGATTATCTACTTGTTCATTACCAGTATCACGTTATCTCACTTTCTCTATTTGACGCTTCTCCGTAGCTTTTCTTTTTCTTGCAATATGATGTTAATTGTAAAACTATTAACGATACGAATTTTGTTTAAATAAAAAATAAAGCTAACGAAATTTGGATATTTTAAAATTATTTTTCATAATAATTTATGAAAAATTATCATAGTATTTTATGAATTGTATAAGTAACAAGAAATGCAGCCCTCTTTTATGTATAAATATAATACACGGACAGAATTTTTTTTTAGAATTTACTTTGAAAATATGATAGTCGTGGGACAATACTATATTTAGAAGAATTTTAATATAAATCTTTCTCATTCATTAATAAGGCTACAATAAAGTATAAAATAAGTTTGATCAATTTTATTGAAGATGGTAAAAATCTTTAAAATATTATATTTTATCACAATTGCCATATTTTCAGAGTAAATTTTAAAAGAAAATTCTCTCCGTGAATCTCTTACATCATTTTGTATCAATGGATCGCTGTTTCTTTGTTTTCTGTTAAAATTAATACAGTAAACTTAATTAATGAATAGAATTCTTATGCAGTTTCATATTTTTTTAGAAAGCAGATTGGAAAATAACATCAAAATAAAAATTTGTCTTATTAAAAAAAATATTCTAAAAATGCATATTTATTTGTGCATATTATGCATATTTGCATATTTATGTAAATTTGCATATTTTGTGCAAGTCTGTAAAAAAATATCTGCATAAAAATCCGATGTCTATTAATGAATAACTATGTATTCTGCAAAATTTAAGTAAAATTTAGAAAAATGAATATATTAAATTAATTCCTCTCACTTATTATTTATATATTAAAAGAGGAATTGTATATTGCAAATATGGTTTAAAGGAAAGCAAGCTACACAGTTTTATATGTTAATAACATTTCCTATAAAATTTAGAAATAATTTTTGTCGTAGTACTTAAAAATCACAATTGTTAATTATTAAAATCATTAAACAAATTAATAAGAATTTGAGGTTTTTAAAATCATTAACTTGTCTAGTATATGGATCTATTCGCTTTTTAATTTGTATGATGTAACGCGGTCATAATTGCAATACGAAACAATGTTTAATGAAAAAGTTCGTAGAAATGTAAGTGCGTATCGTACGGCGCAAAAAAATAAATTTGAGTTAATTATATGGTATAAGTCTGAAATTACGTTCAAAAAACAGACTCGTAGAGTAAACGGGATATTCACAATAATAACAACTTGTGAGTCAGAAAGAAGAAACAAAAAGGTAATGGAATGTCGAGCGAAATTTGCAGTACTGCGCGCGTAGAAATTATTATTATGGATGCACTTAAGTTTGTGACGTTATCAAGGTAATGAATCACCAAAATAAAAGAAGATTCTAAATACCGTACAGAATTGGAATGTAGCTCAATCCAACCGTAGCCGAAAACTATATCTCGTTATGGTAGACTTCATTAAAAGTGAGATATTTACATCGTGAGATAGATTTTCACGCTAGCTTGATCATTTATGCTAGGGTTAATTTAAATTTACACAAAAATTTTATTAAATACTGAATTTACAAATACAACGGATGAACGGATTTTCGAATATCTTCTTCTGCCTTGTTTCTTCTTCTTGTTTATCTTATTTTGTATAATGAAGATACAATTAATAGAAAAACGTTAATATATTATCAATTCTATATATATATATATATATATATATATATATATATATAATCTATCTATATAATTTCAATTCTGTATAAGTTAGAATTTTTTCATGTCGATAATGATATCATAGATTTGAATATTTATAATAATTCATTATTGCTTTTTACACATTTAATATTAAGTCTGCATGTTACTACTGCAACTCAGCTAATTTAATAGTTATTATTATAGTGATGATTATGAAATGATTAATTAATTATATAAAAATAATAATTTAATAGAAATTTTGTTGTATTTTATATTCTTGAATGTGAGCAAAATTTGATAAGTGTATTAAGGAAATAGGTATACTGTATGTCGATGAATAGTAATTAATTCTAGGCTTCGTATCTCGATTCATTAAAACCAGTTAATTAAATTGTATAAATTAATCGACTGGAAACAACATATGAGAGTATGTAACCTTCGTTTGTGACAAAATAAATGTGGAGTGCACAATCATCGCGTAATTGTCTCGCTAATCATAATCATTATTTCTTGGTAGAAATCATCGTAATTAACTTAAAGCATTAGCTTTTAGTTAATTAATTTTAATGAAGCTCGTTAAAGTTATTTATATATTGAAACGTTTGTGCTTAACGAAGATACTCGTAAGTGTACATCTAGTACGATGATGCCGTCGGATGATGAGATGTTTACTAAATGCGACATCAACTGCAGGTAATTGTGTGAGAGAAGGATTTCTTTAATATGTTATCGCGAAATGTACAACCTAATTACTTTCATAAACATATTAGTAGAATAACAATAGCATTATAACACACTACACTAAACGAATATATCATTATACGTCGTAAGCTACTTTATATACGAAAATTTTTCATATAATATATTGTTTTTTTATCTGATTTGGAGTAAATATGTCCTAATAGAGTGAATTATCCTAATGGAATGAATCTTGTTTGAGTGACGATATAAAAAAAAGAAAAAAAATGGTTGCATGTAACAATTCATTACCTTACGCTCGTTATTTCTTGAGAGAATTATATAGTATAGCTACATCGCTGATTAGAGCCCAGCTGGAGATGCAGTTTATTAGACTATTGTTTGAAGCACCAATTGCACAATTCACTGCACATCACCGCATCCGCCGATGATTGATATAAATTACACATTTCTCGCAATATCGCAAGACCGTTTCAATGAATGACAATATATAGAACGCAATTCTATCATGAAGATCGGTTGTTCCATGCTTCTTAGACAAACTTCAACGGTAGAATGACAGAAGCGCTGCGACGCGACACGCATACCTACTCAACACTAGCACACCGGTTGACGCACGCACTTACAATACAGGATGGGATATACTAGAGAGGCATTACAGTCAAGGTTCGACAGGAGGAAGGCTGATTACCCCTTTATAGCGCGTCAAGGCCTCGCTGCGCTCTAGACAGAAGCTCTTCCAGTACACAGAATATACGTCTCGTTGTATCCTTTATTGTAAAAAAAAGTCGAAGCGTTGTTGCTTCTTTTTCTTGTTCTTTGCTCATTCCTATGTAAAAAAAAAGGATGCTGTGTAATTTTGAATGCCGATGAGCGTTAAATCCTTCGTAGGATAAAGACCGGAGGGGATTTCCTTAGGCCGTGTGTACTGTGAAGAAAGGGTTGCTATTTGCTACGGTGGTGTCTTAACCTTGACGTGCTTCGATAATAAAACGCACAAAACAACTCTTTTCCGTTGATCGTTCATTGGTTCAGGTTCGTATAGTCTTCACTTGGCTTAAAGTGCGGTTAATAGCGCCGCAGGGCTTCTTTTAAAATACTGAAAGTTGTTAAAAATTTTCTGGTTGTACCTTATGTCGCTCACGAATTTATATCAATCTACCATTGTTCGTGACCAAAAAAAAGCTTTCATATGCTACAGATGTTTTTCATTGACAAAAGTAAAGATACATATGTGCATAAATAATTATTATACATATAGAGTAATTGCAATCTTTTTGCTGAAATATAAACAAATAATTGTAGCTCTTTTCATTTTTCTCTATCAGATTTATTTTAATTTTATATAAAATATAAAAATTGACTGTACACAATAATTATTTAACATTTAAATTACAGTAGGAGATTCAAAAAACTGATTTGTTACAGCATGTTATACAAACTAAGTTTTGCATGTGCGAAGAAAGTATGAAGAAACATATTTCTTCCGCAAATAAGTTGCCGTATGCAGTATCGACAGCATAAACGTGAAACAACCATCAACTTCAACAGTTTTGCGCCGGAACTTGTTTCAAGCAAATTTGCAATATCGATATTTGTGAAGCTGATGCTTTTCGTGAAAAGATTCGCTTTACATATTGCCCGAAAAATTCTTCGTATAGCTCGTCTGTTGACATTCTTTGGGTGCTTAACTTATTCCAATAAAGCACATCCTAGTGAGTTATATGAACTGCGTGTTACGCAATACTATGCGGCTTTCTTTTATATATAAAATTTATCTGAAGGTCTTACTCTTTTAATTCTTTTAGTTCCAAAAATACTCAGAACAGTAGATTTTTATTATGGTAAGGCAAGGACATAGTCTATTCTGTGGAGTCTATTCTGTAGTGTTTTTTTCGTTCGTCAGTTCGAGATTTTTTTTTTTTTTACCTGTTAGGAATAGAAAAAGGGTTAAAATATTAGAAAATATTAGAAAATATCCTTCTCTATTACTTAATATGAATAGAAGAAAGAAAAAGATTGATCAGTAATTTTTATATTAACAAATCTTGTATCTCATAAATCGACTATTTTGTCATTTATATTTTATTAATTCAATATATTTTATATTCGAAATGATTTTTTTTCTCTTTCTCTCTTTTTCTTTTCTTCTTTTATTTTGAAGGAAGGAATCTATCTATATACACAGAATTTTAAGTATTGTTCAAAATATTATGATTAGCTAGATTTTCTTTAACAATGAAAATTCCGCATTGATTATATTATTATGTTAATGCCAATTGATACAAGTATAAGGTGTCTACACAACGAATGTCAATGTTGTTTAAGCATGATCGCAATCGTCTCTTCTCAATGACATGACGCAAGGAATTACTTTTCTTACTTCGTACATATCAGAATCGGGGTGACTCTCAAACACACTCCGTTTCATGGCATGATTTATGCCCGGCTGATGGTTTGTGTGTGCAGTCACTGGTTTTATGCGAGCGTTTTAAATGGGAGATAAACATAAAGAGGCCTTTTATGGCGCCATCAAATAAACAACTTGACTCCTTCTGCTTTGCTTCTCTACTTTGCTTTGCTTCGACAGGCTCTGTTCGACGATTTCCTCTTCAGGATCTTCTAGTGACTTTTGACTCGATAGCACTTGTAAATCGGTTAAGCTCTTTAGTTTTACGAGAATAATGCCTCACTTGTGCTAAATTATACATTTTCAATAAAAACTACTAATTTTTTTTCAATGAATTGTACGATATAGACGCGTACGAGTGAGTGCATTCTGATTGGATATGTATCTTATATATTCTTATTTTCATTAGCGTTTCTTAAACAAACGAG
>Ga0157364_1004167_pt1 | contig 14360 bp, 7 predicted proteins | sample AttsexASBM2_FD_111476 | JGI IMG/M metagenome (GOLD analysis project Ga0157364, IMG submission 111476) | Fungus gardens microbial communities from leaf cutter ant in Ribeirão Preto, State of São Paulo, Brazil - Atta sexdens ASBM2 | ecosystem: Host-associated > Fungi > Mycelium > Unclassified ... | reverse complement strand
CATGAGGCAGCGACTGATCGCCACCCTAATATAAAAAGGGTCGAATGATGGAAATTCATATATTAAATGCCCAAGGCAGACTAACACCCTACATAGAGTTCATCGATCGTACCCTGAGGGATACTTATCGGCTAGCATCAGAGCGACTAAGATTGCCGCCAATCGACGTGATCGTTAAATGTGGAAGCTATGTAATTCCAGAAAAAGGTATTATGGGATATTGCCCTGAAGAGCATGCAATTTATCTCACGATTGATCCATCTAGTCCTCCATTCCAAAAAACTGGCAAAGAATCGCTCAAAAGGATTTTCGCACACGAACTGCACCACTCGGCTAGGTGGGGAGCGGCTGGATACGGAGATACTTTGGGTGGCGCTATTTTGTCGGAGGGACTTGCAGGGCATTTTGTATTGGAGCTCTTCAAAGGCTCCCCGGAACCTTGGGAAATAATAAGTTGGGACACATTACCTGCTTATTTCAAGTTTGCATTCGAGCAGTGGCACTCAAAAAATTACAATCATAATGACTGGTTTTACGGAACAGGTGATTTCCCTCGATGGTTAGGTTATTCACTCGGCTTCCGCTTAGTTTCCTCTTATTTACGTTTAGAAAAAACCTCAACCCCATCCTCTCTCATAGACGTGTGTCCCGATAGTTTTATAGCGAGGTTAAAAAACGAGAGTTGGGTAAATTTTTTACAGGTTTGAAGAAAAAAACCAGCCTATTTAGCTGGTTTTTTAATATAAATGTGGGAGGGCATTAAAGTTTGAAACTTTTCTCTCGTTTAGGCCTTATCAGTACGTAACTCCACACAGAAGAATGTAACACTAAAGATTGAAACCAAACCAACCAGAACACTTTCAAGGGTCAATTATTGTGACAGTAAAGTTTAAAACTAAGTAGCCAGATTACTCAAAGTAAGCAATCAAGATAGAAATCACTACACGAACATGTCCACTTAATTTTTCTTATTCATCACATTAGTTAGCATTCACATTCTCAAGGTCTTTGCTTATTCTGACAGAGATAAAACAACAGTAACTCAAACCATTAAAAGAAAACTACTTAGTCTAGAATAGCGAGTATATTGGGGTTTATCTCTTTCCATCGCTTGACTAAGGTTGCCGCACATGGGTTGCCCGCAAGCTGATTCATACGAACCCAATCAACATCTAGCAAATCAGCAAGTAATTCGATGTCCAATTCACCTTTCAAGGTGTGCCATTGCCGGATGCTTGGCTGTCTCATTAACTGAGCTTTTGGAGAGGTTAATCCACCGACAACAAAATACCCCTTTTCTTTGTCGTACCATATGCGTTGAATACCCGGTATGTTACTCATCCAGCGTTTGATGTCGTTTAAAGGCTTATCGAAGAATCGAGATAACAAGGTATCTAAACTACCGCTGATTGATGTATCTTTTTTCTTTCCTCGCTTATCTAACCAACGCTGAATAACCTCTTTTTTTACCTGATAGTAAGTCACCTTCGTCTCATTTTGCTGATGAAGCGAAACTAATTGTTCTTGCCATAATTCAACTAATTCGGGTAACTCACTTTCAAATCGCATTGTTGCCTTTTGGCTGGATAACACGCCATCATCACTCAACTCTTTGACAATATTGAGCAATACTTCACTATCTGGCAGAACCCAATCCGTCAACGGATAAGGCTTCTGTTTCTTGGTTAAATCCGAAAGCGCATCTTCCATACCAAGTGGCAATACATTCGTTTGGTCGTAAGATGGATCTTGCATCATGATTGATACTTGTTCGTCCTTATTCTTACTCAAAACAAGCGTAATTCTTGCCGCAAATCGTCGTTGTTTATCAACTTCAGTACCGTAGTAATCCATTACGACATTCTGACGATAACTATAGGGCCAATTCTCATTCATCAAAGTGAGCAAATCATCTACGGATGTTTCGAAATTGGCCAGGTACTCATTTGTTTTCAAAGTCATACCAGAATCAGTGGGATCGAAGGGGATCAACACCGGTCTGTCGTTTGAAATCGTAAACAAATAACCATCAGTAATGACAATAGTTGATTCATTTAAACAGGCGCGTTGCAATGGCAAGACTTGAGAAATAGCCCTATCAGAATCAATCAGTAAACGTTTGATCTCTAATTCTTTAAGAACCACTTCAAGCTTTCTAATAATCGCTTCTTTGTATGCCTTGGTATCTAATAGTTCGTAGTTGTAGGTGTAATATCCACCTTCAGACGCAACGTATAGCTTTATCGGGTCATCGTCTCTTTTTGATTCAATTAAAAACCCTTTTTCGACTGGATCTCCCGTTACATCATGAGGATTAACGTTGATATGTTGAACTGCACACCGTCCAACTAACGACTTCGTTAGTGGATAACGATCATCTTCAATACCTTTTTCCTGATCTAGCAAAATCAAAACGCGGTCCGAACGTTCAAGTTTTATCCGTTCAAAGTCATTTTCCGCAGTTCCATCTAGTAAATTCCACGAAACATCGACGCCTTTCTGTGCAATGAGCGATTTAAATAGGTCTAAGATTTCTTCACAAGCAACAACGGTATTAACTCTTAGGTCTAAAACCTTGATTTCACCGGATATCTCGATGCTTGGGAAAGATGACTTAGCCTTATTGGCCTTATGCTTTGTTTTCAACGTCAGTGGTTGGAGATTTAATATTTTAGCTGAAAGTTCAAAACCATAGTCACGCGCAAAACGGATAAACGTATCTTGCACTGGTTTTAACACCATAGGCCAACTTTGCTCAAACCTCTTTGGCGTAGAAAGATCCAGAAACGGACGCTGTTTACGTGAATTTTTACTCTTTCCAATTTCTTTAAACAGCGTACCTCTCGGTTTTCTTTCATGGCCAGGATACCACCTGACGAGTACCTTATTTTTGTCATAGACCCATAGAGGCTTCTTAATGCGATCTATATCATCGTCATTAGATAACGGTCTTAATGGAACATTGGTATAAAACAGAGCAATCTCAGTGATATTTCCATCTTTTAACTGCTGAGTTCTACAATCTAGGCTGATCGCATTAACACCGCCAGCCCAGCTATCTACTTTCAATAACGGACAACCTAAGCTGTAAGCGCCTTTACAATGACCCCCAAAAGCCCGCAATGAACGCATCATTAGTCGAATCCACACAGGATTTAACACCGGTGAATATTCAACTCTAACTGGAGTAATAGGTTGCAACTCAGCGTCTACAATAGACGGAGGAATATCACTTGAGCTTTGTAAAGCCACATAGAGACCAAACTGATTACCATTTTTTTTCATCAAATATGCAAACTGCCTACTATCTAGTTCGGCATCAATACGCTCTTCCCAAGCTTTCTTCTCTTTCCACTGATAGTTGTTATTGATGAGTGCGTAGTGATAAACCACAAGTTTGTTGGCTTTCTCTACATCAACCTCGCTATTTTGATAAACCAAATGAGACAGCGGCAACTTCCTCAAATCTTTACTTTTATCCATTAACCTTGCTCCCCCATACGCTGCCAAACTATTTTCGAAAACCACTTAAAGCCAGACGTTATTTGATACCCATCGCTCACCAAACAACCTGGTAAAAATAGGATTGAAGCATTCTCAACTTTTACTGGCTCTAACATTTCAGAAAAGCCCGATAAGGAACAATCTTCACCAGTCAATAGATTCGCGATAACCAAAATGGCGTTTTCACCACGGATTTGACGGATCTTCTCCAGCTTTTTAATTAATCCCAAAGGCGCAAATTCAGGACGTTTACCAGAAGCAAGCCATTGCTCAAAGCCTTCATCTGACTGTTCCAGAGCAGCTATCGACCAAAATTTAGCATCAACAAAAACATCCGCGTTGGCTATCTCAAAATCATATAATTCAAACAACTCATGGTTGTAGACGTCTTGTTTAGTGGCTAGCTGCTTGTCACTCAGCAGTGCACGAATACCTTCTTCACCAATACGCCCTTGTAAAATTCGCTGAATCACGACAGGATGAAATGCAAATTGCTCTTCAATATCGTTGGCAAACGGCTGAAACGACGTTCGAAAACCTTTACGATTAAACCAATCCGAAATAGCAGGTTGCCGGTTAACAACCTCATAAAGCGTCTGTGGGTTATACTTAATCAATCCCGCTGCACGCTTTGCAAAGAACTGCCAACTTTTTGGGTCGTACCATATTTCACCAGTAACCTTTGATTCCTCGGGCCGTTCAAAGCACGCCCAACGACACAAAGGCTCAGTAATGCCAAACGTATTGTTATGCGGCATCCATTGGAGATCATGCTGTAATACAGCGCGGCCTAATTCATGCCAAAGTCCTGAAATATCTTCGATACAACCCTTACCTTGTCGTGCATCTCGGATAGCGGATACTAACTTATTATCAATAATATCTACCGCAGCAGAGCCATCTTGGGATCGCGTTTTCAACAGGGCAAGAAAGTTGGAAACCGATGCATCTTCGGAATGAGTAAGATCATCAATCAGCTGATTATTAAGGTTTGAAACCCAATTTCGGTTGTTAGTACAAACGGTTAATTGGCCGTAGTTGCGAAGATGGCCTGCCACATCATCGCTTAAATGAATAGCGACATGGGGCACATACGTCCAAGCACGTTCAATACGACCAACTTGCTGCTGCACGTCAGCGGCAAGATTCTTAACGTAGTCATTTGTCGCTTTATAGAGCTTGTTTAGCTCCTGGATTTTAGCGACTGAGTTATTCATCAACGGCATAATAAATTGCCGCTGCTGCTTACGTGAAAACTCTGAACGCCTGACTAATTTTTCTAAGTTTCTGAGCTGAAAGCCAGCATGAGACATTTCGTCATCATCGTCATTGCTATCCCATGGTGAAAAGTAAAAGTGCTTACTTTCAATAATAAACAGCGACGTCAGATCCATCTGCCCTTGAGAGTTAGGCAATGAGTAATCCAAATTAATACCATTGGTAGCGGATGCAGTTTGTGTCATTACCACCACGGTTCGGCCAGAGTCGAACGCCGCTTGATAGGCGTGCTCAAATCCTTCTCGCTTTTGCGCCTCTGCATTGAGTAGGCAAATCATCATGGGCTTACCGTTGACAGCCAAAGGAATAAACACATCATCAAAAGAAGACAATACGCCAGTGGTTAAACTCTCCATTTCAAGCCAATCAGCGCTCATTCTGCTGTTTTCTGCGGTATCACTTATCAACCACTTCCGAAGGTATTTGACAGAGTTAACAAAGGCAAGATGACCGTTATGTTGTGGCTCATTCGCTGCCAAATGCAGAACGTGCAGTAATTTAAACAATACAGACTGCCGGTATTCATACTTGTAATCTGAGTGCTCAGCCTCAAAAAACGCAGCGTCCAGATGCAGTTTTGCCTCCTGAAAAACTGGCGCATTGATAGCATCATCAAAGTCGTGGATCGTGGTTTTCAGTGTCGAGCGACGCTTTTCAGATTTGTCTTTAACCAACGAGCGGATCACCGCCATTTGTAACTGCTTATCCTCGTCAGTTTGTAAATACGGAATTGGCTTCTTAAACCAATCTTCGGGGCGTTGCTCAAAGCTATCGCCCAAAAAACTCTCGGTACATTGTGGATTGCGGGCCTGAGCCACGTAACGCAAAGCGCTTTCAATCCAGCGTATATCGAAATGACCAATTCCCCTTTCGATATATGAAGTTGCGGATAGTGCAAAAACGAGGTTTCGACTCGATAACGAAACCATTAACCCTTCAGGTGTTGTCGGCAAGAGTGCGCGTTTAATCTTGATCCTCAACGGGTCAATATCCGCTTCAGCTTCATCAGTGGTTAATAGCCAGGTTGTTAGGCCAAACATATTCGTCTGAGTATTAGGCAATCGGTTTGATTTGCTGAGCGCTTCTAACTCAGGCAAGCTAGTGCGAGGCAAGGAGAACAGCGATAAGCTGGGTAACGCTGTGCTGTAGTAGGATGGTCGATAGTCATTCGCGGGGTCGAACAGTAACCGGTTTAGCCGAACAAGATATTCATAGGCTTCGGACTCATCGGTCGCGAACTGTGACAACAGCAAACTGAAGCGTCTGATATATTTCTCCATCACACGCAAAAAATCACCGACATCAACTGATTCTTCATCGCTTTGCCCATAACTTTTCACTTCAAAGCCATGAGGTTTTTGCTGTAACTGCAAAGGCTCACTGGTTACTAAGTGATCTGAGCGAAACAGATATTTCTTTTCGAACGGGATACCGGATTCATACTGTTTTAAAGGCATTACCAGCGCCCTAGACTGATTCAGATCGACACCTTTGCTGGTCAAATCCTCCTCTAGCTCCCCAATAAGTTGTTTAAGCTCACTGTAAAGCTCAGGTATAGGTTCGGCAGTAACAAACTGCATTCGCGCTAAAAGACGCTTACCCCCTTCAAGTAATTGGCCAATACACTCAGGCGGCTCTTGCACCATTTGAGACTGGGCAAGTAATGTCTGTAGAATGTCGGCTTGGTAATCAAACTCATCAACAAATACTACCTTTCCGGCCAGTTGTCCGCTCGACATTCTGACTTTCTGTTTACCGTCGTAAAAGGAAGCGAATAGCTTCTGCGTCGTTAACACCAGCAAATGTTGCTTATCATCGTGCCAGGCAATCGCTGGGAAAATTCGACGCACCCATTTATTCTCTCTAAATAAACGAAGCTTTTCCTTTGCTTGCTCTGTGAGTTCATGCGTCTTGCCATGGTGCTTACTGGCATACTTCACTGCCTTCTCTAAGGACGACATGCACCCAAGTAGCGTTCGTTCGACAAAGCCACACAGTTTTCTTAGTTCCTGCTCTTCTCGTTCGAGTAAGACGCCCATCGAATCAGGGTTTTTCTTTTTGTACTCAACATTACGGGCTATGGCTGAAACGTTGTGGCAAGCACGAACGAGAGCGTCTTTATCAGCATTAGAACGAAACGCACCTAAACCATGAATATCCTCAATGGCCTTATAAGGATCGGGCAAGTCAGACTTTTGAATGCCTTGTTCATGTGGCAGTGCCCGTTGTGAAACCGCACTAACGACAGTTTCATCCTGTGCATAAAGAATACTAACCAACAGTGGGTTACCTGAGCTGTCTTTTTCACTCGTGGCACTTTCATAAATGTCATGCAGGATGTTCCAGCGATGGGTAACCAATATGGCCTGCAACCCTTTGGATTTTATAAATTCAAGGCTCGCTGGAATTTTCCCGTCTGGACTACGATAAAGAGAACTACTTTTGCCCCCGCCTGTTGGGCCTTGTAACTGGCAAAAGCCAGCAATAGCATTTTCGTTCTTTGCATTAACCGATAGGGCTAGCGCCTGTTCAATCGTATGCGCAATGATTTGATTATAAGAAGTCGGTATTGGCTGACTCATCTAAATCCTCGTTAACTTGATTTTTCTTTTGAGTTTCGCCCTTTTTTAGAAGGGGCGACAAGGTTGGAGACAACACAACACCAACAAATGACTCATTAATTCAACTCAGGCACGATTTCCTGTGACCAACTATTTTCCATCAGCATTCTGAACGACATACCACCCGACGCTGCTTCCAACGTAAGTTCGCCAGCATCTACGGCCGTCTTGACGTGTTCAGTTAATAGATCAAATAATCGGCGTTTGTACTCAGTGTCATCGTTCCCTTTTAAATGCTCACCCTTGGTTTCCAGTACAGAGAAGCGGTAACTGCCAGAATCCGGTTGTTCGACGCACACCAACAAGTCAGGGTAAACCTTTTGCTTTTGCCAGCCTTGCAGACTGTACTCGCGTTGATTTACTGCAATACGATGCCACCAATACACAGACTCTTGCCTATCCAAATACCAAGCAGTATCACGCTCTAAATTGTTCAGACCATTTTGATAGACCTTTTCGAACAGGCTTTTTTCGAGTTCAGATCCATCTTTGCGGCGAAGCACCTGATCATGCTCACTAACATTAACCTCTAAGGTTTGCGCCAGTTCCCAATTTAGCTTCTTGTTATCTGAAGCGAGTAGGCGCAGGGAAATATCACCGTTGTCCAACTTAGATCTGAAGATTTGCTCCGATAATTGCGCGACCTGTTGTTTAATGTCGCGCTTCATCTCTTTGAGTAGTTCAAGGCGGTTAGTAAACAAGGCCTCCTCAGAAACGCCATTACCACGCAAGATGTCTAACGTGTGCGTTAACACCCGCATGGCTTGCCAGGGGTTTGGAATAACATCGGTGAGCTGCCTTACCATAAACGAGATATCTAGGCCTGCACTGGAGTCAAAATCGATGTTTTCGTGGATCGGATCGGCCAAGTCCAGTTCGCCTTGGTTATCCTTTGACATTTTGTAGTCGATACGGGCAATCGTGCGCTGTAACTTGTCGTCCACTAGCTGGAAGTTCTCAGCGTTCAAATAAGACAGCGATTCCCAATCTAAGTCACCCAGTACATCCCGTTCATAATCAAACAAGCGGAAGCCGTCTTTGTACCCTTCGTCACGATGTAGAACCCGAGGCAAGAATATTTTAGGTAGGTTACGAAAACGCTCTCTACGCAATAACGTTTCTTTACTTACCACAGTGGCAGGTTTATTGGCTTCCGAGGCTTTAACCTGATTCGCCACATCACCCATCCCTTCTTCTTCTAAACCTTGCTTAACACCAGCAACGGCTTCCATCACATCCTGATCAAAGGTATAGACATAACACTCATCTAAACTTGGTTTTTGCGTCAATCGAGCATGTGGTTGACGTAGCACCCGGCCAATCATTTGGGTGATTGCCGTTTTTGCTGTCATTTTTGACAACACAGTTAACACATAAGCAAAAGGGCAATCCCAACCTTCACGCAGTGCATCCTTTGTGATGATGTATTTAACGGGGCACATTTCGCTGAGCAAATCATCATCACCCAACTCGTCTTTGTCAGACGTTTTCAGGCGAATTTCATTTTCATTTACGCCCAATTTTTCCATCAAATAGTCGCGGGCGTCTTCCGCATGCACAAAGGCTGAATCTCGTTGGTCTTTACCTGTGCGCTCAACACGAATAAGCATGATGGGCCGAATATAGCGACCGGTTTCGTTTTGTAGCTGCCCCGCATCCTGTTCAAGCTCTGCCAATTTAGCGTGCGCAAGCGACAAGGTATGCTTCCACTCACTTTTGTCTTCATTGATTAAGTTGATGGGTAACTTAATCATTTGCTCATCTTTCAACGCTTGCCCAGACACGTTCACCAGCACATTTGAGTGATGCTTACCATTAGCGTTAGGCGTGGCAGAAAGCTCAAGAATAAACTTAGGGTTAAAGCCACACAGGGTTTCTCGTGCGGTTTCGCTATAGGCTTTATGCCCCTCATCCACAATAATCACTGGGCGAACCATGCGTAACACATTGCCTAAGCTTTGTTTGACTGACACTGAGCCTGGGGCAATGCCTTCTTGCCAACCGTAATCGGATAGATCGTTACAATCTAAATTACGAATACTGCTCAATAGCGCCTCATTGGCTGTGGTGTCATCTTCAATTGGGAAGAAAGTGGTAAATCGGCCGCTATCGCGGAACATTCGTAGCGTTTCTTTGGATTGACGCGCACTGGATTGCAGCATCAACAACATAACGCACAGGTTTTCGTCGGTATCTCGCTTGGTAAAGGCATCGTTCTTTTCGAGCATTTTTACCCGCCCACCCGAAGCACGTTCTAGCATTTGTCGATACGGATGTTCACGATTAGCCATCTGTTTCCAGGTTTGCTTGTAAATGGCATCCGACGGCACTACCCAGAGCACCATGCCGGTTTGTTGCGTAAATAAATCCGTTTGCAGGCGCTCGACCGCAGCAACGCCAAGTAAGGTTTTACCGCCACCCGTTGGTACTTTCAGGCACACGTTAGGAATGGGACGCTCTAAGCCGTCAAATCTTGTGACATAAGGTGCGGGCACCAAATTGCCACTTTTGTCTTTAAGTAGGTCAATACGGCGCTCCTGTACCAGAGCTTCCCACGTATCTTTAGCGTAATCGGTTAAGCGGGCCTCTTTGCCTTTCATTTTCTGAAAAGCGACAAAGTCTTCCGCTTCTTCCTTGGTGTCGGCCAGCTTTTTTAAGTAATAATCCAGCTTATCCAGCACACCGTTTTGGTAGTCTTTTAACTCCATGTTACGCCCCCATAATGCGATGGATAGCGTAAGGCAACTGGCAAAACTCAATGCGTTTTTCAGTTAAGTCCTTCTGACTCATAAATTTCGCGACAGCAAATACAATGGTGCGCTTCTTCGTGGCATTGTTTTTAGCAATCGCCTCTACTTTATCCGCGTTTAATGCCGCTTCATTTGAACGCAGCCATTCACTATCAGGGCGATAGAACAAATGAATACGGAATAAGTCTGTTTCACCGATAAAACCATCGGCAGAGGCTTTCGCGACCGTTTCTAACGACTGACCAGTGGCGGTATAAAATACATAACGTGCGAGCGCATCGAACGATGGCATGGCTTCGCCGGTAAGTAAGCTTTCAATTTGAAGCGGTTCGCCCAAGGTGCAATAAGTGAAACTGCCACCAATGCCCGGAGCAAAATCATCCACTTCGCGCTCCCCCGTGACTGTGAGCACGCCGTCTTTGAGCTCTTTTTTGATTTTGTCGAAATCTTTGCTGTGTTTTGCTTCAACTTTGGCAATTTTTTCAAGCAGCTCAGCATGCTTCTTCTCAAAGACCGACCAAGTGATTTTTTCAGAAAGCAGTTCTTGTTTCTGGTTGCCTTTGAAGGGGTAGCCGTTGATGACACGACGAACACGTTCAGCAGTCATCGAACTAGCATAATCTTCGCACTCCACAAGGATAAACTTCCGGTCGCCATCATCTTTTTGATTTCGACTTAATACTGCATGGGCAGTAGTTCCAGAACCTGCGAAAGAATCTAATATTATGGACGTAGGCTGTGTTGCTAGCTCAATTACTCTTTCAACAAGACGTACTGGCTTTGGCGTTACAAAAACATCACCTGATGTGGCAAAATCCATGATTTCTAGTAACCCACGCTTAGCTTCCTGTGTGTGGCCAACATCTGCCCAGTTCCAAATGGTCTGAGGGACTCTACCTTGCTTTACTTCTGATAAAAAGATTTTAGGTGCAGGAATATTATTGCCGCTTTCTCCCCACCAAATTCGATTATCCGCGTCAAGCTTCCAGAAATTTTCTTCTGAAACTTTCCAATAAAGCCCTCTTGGAGGACCTTCCACGATTCTTCCACTTGGACATTTTATTGAATAAGTCCCTTTACTATAGAAATTTCTTGCTGCTAAGTTATTCGGCCGCCACGGACCTCTTGGGTCATTATCTGGATTTTTGTACAGTTGGTTTGACGCCTCCGACCTTTCGAGCATGTTAGGAACCCAAGTCTCGCTATTTTTTGCATAGACCAATATGTAATCGTGATCTTCTGAGAAATGACGAGCGGTACTCTTAGGGGCATAGTTTTTATGCCATATACAGCTGGTGATGAAATTTTCTTCGCCAAAAACCTCATCCATAAGTACTTTAAACCGTTGCACTTCATTGTCATCAAGGGTTATCCAAATACTACCTGTTTCACTAAGTAACTCTTTTAAAAGTAGAATTCTCGGCCACATCATACAAAGCCATTTATCATGACGTTCCATATCTTCTTTATCAACAGGATTAGCTGACTTTTTGAGCCATTCTTGCATCAATGGTGAGCGCACATTGTCGTTATAACACCAGCCTTCATTGCCTGTGTTATACGGCGGATCGATAAAAATGCAGTCTACTTTACCTGCGTGAGTTGGCAGTAACGCCTTGAGGGCTTCAAGGTTGTCGCCATGGATGATGATGTTATCATCCAGTGATGCTGACTTTCCTTCCAGCGGTAAAGATTTATCCGCAACCACTTTTAGTTCACGAAACGGCACACTCAGGTGATGTGAATATACAAACTGCTTACCTTTAAAATCCAACGTTGGCATCGGTGTTCCTTAAATTCTTATTTAATTCTGATGATTAATCTCTAGTCCTAAAAAAACGGTTGTCTGGGTTGTGCTCATCATCTAAGTGACATAACCCGGCGCAATTGCGAGGTTTTGAACCCCATACAGCGCGGCACGATTGTTTAACGCAAGCTGACATTGGCTGGTTGATAAACACGCGGTCTCGGAACAATCGACGTTCCAAAGCCTGAGCAAATACCCTGCAGTTGCAGCTCTAATCTCAACCTTCATCATGCCCCCCGTCATGCCATAATCCAGCTCAATCGCTTCACTGTGCTCTATGCGTGGGTGCGGCTCTAACTCTAATTCAACAAAGCGGTTCCATTGCCTGTCCTGAGTTTCGAGCTCCGCTTCAGATAATGTAGAGTCTTCAAGCACAACCGCTACTTTAATTCGGGTCAATACAAAGTCACGGAACCCATTTGGCGCTCCGCTTGGGCCATGCTTGCGGTCAAAACCACGAACGTGCCAACGCAGGCCATTGTCCACCAGTGTATGCGGCACGATTTCACGGGTTGTTTCACCGCTCGATAACGACACATAGGTGATGCTCAAGGCTTTACCTTTGTGGATGGCCTCGGTGACCTTTGCCACTATAGATAGGCTTGGCTTGTTAAGGTGATAAGGAGCTTCACAAGCAAGGGGGGGTTTTACCTTGCCAGTAAAGCCATCGCCGTACCCTTGGCTGATGGTTGCCAGCGTTCTCACAACGTCATAGTCGAACAATGGCTCAAAAGCTTCACCACGTTTATGCAACTTGAGCTTTTGGTCATACTCAATGTTGCCTGGCGCAAGCTCTCGGTATAGGGTGAAGTCTTTCGTTGCTTGTGCGGCGGCTATGCTGAAGCGATCGACTAAATCCGCCCGTACCGCTTCTCCCTTAAACAATAAGGTGAAATCGATGTGGGCAATGCGATCTCTGATTGCTTGTGGCAACTGCGCTATCTGCGAAAGCCTATCTGGTTTCGCCACTACTGTTTGTCTCAGACCATCATTTGTCATGCGTCTTGTTTATCCAATTCAACCAATTTATTAAAACTCTGTTTATAAAGTACCTTCAGACATCGCGTAATCACATTGAAAAGCATGGCATAAAGCTGCTCTTTATCCGCAATGACTAATCAATCTCTAGTGGTTGAAGCTGGACAGATGGCCATAAAACACTGAATAGGCTTCGACCTAATTAATTTTATTAGGTATCATCCTATCACAAATTATTTTGTAGGGAAGACTAAGCGACCACTTTTGATCTGTAAGCTAGAGTTTATCTGCGACTCTTCCTGCCCAATCTAAGATTAATTCTGTAGGAATTCCCGTAGAGTGTCCTTCAACGGATTTCGGGTGAGAAATACCAATATGCTTTTTGAAGCCAAACATGGAATCCATTTCCTTTGTCGGCCATCCCAGAGACTTTGTCACTACGCCTTTTTTGATTCGAGAAAACTGCTCTTTCCAATTGCGAGTATCAATCTGCCGTATACATTTTGTGGAGATCCATTTACTCAGGCCTTTTACATCAACTTCGAGCAAGTAATTCACACGACCATTTCGCTCCACGACAACGCAACGAATCGTTCTCTTTGTATCAGAGTCAATCAAGTGGCATTTACTAAGTCCAACCTGATCCAGCTCATGAGTGTACGAGTCAATGATTGTACAGGCGTATTTTTCCTATAGCATTTGCACCATCATGTTAAAGGCCGTAAACGAGAAGCATACTCCTCCGATCGATCAGTGCAATCTTGCATACCTCCTCCCATGTCTGCCGAATGTATCTCACCATTACTACCAGGCTCATTGGTACTGACCTGATCACCAGCTTTCTTAGCTGCATCTTTGCTACTATCTGGCCGATGACTCCTTTTGGGGGTTGTTGCTTTCGACGTTGAAAAACGATTTTTAAACCTTACTGAGCAGGTATTTTCACCTAGTAAGAATGCATGGTTAGCATCGGAAGCCTCACGATCATTATCGATAATATGATCTTCTGGACGCTCGTATGGTTCAGGGCCTTTGCCACCAATGGTTGGATCTTGGCCTTCATCTGGATGCGTAAAAGACGGGTTATGGAAATAGACCCTAGACGGCATTTGAGCATTAATTTCAATTGCGAAGGGTGCCAAAGTTGACCGTTCTTGGAAATATTGAGAGTGTCATATCTGTTGAGTGGAAACTGCTCACGAATGTCTGTTACGGCAGGGTTATGGTCTAGAAGGAGAAAGACTGCGAACTCAAGATCCGATAGTACATGATGAATCCGCCCCGTTAGGTGAGAGTAAACTCTCTGAGATCGACCTTCTGAAGGAACCTTATTGACATACAGCTACGGCTTATAGCCAGAGAGCATTCCTGCACCTCGGCCTTCACTTATCCACTTGATGATCTGCTTTTCAGTTAAAACGT
>Ga0157364_1004166_pt1 | contig 14360 bp, 9 predicted proteins | sample AttsexASBM2_FD_111476 | JGI IMG/M metagenome (GOLD analysis project Ga0157364, IMG submission 111476) | Fungus gardens microbial communities from leaf cutter ant in Ribeirão Preto, State of São Paulo, Brazil - Atta sexdens ASBM2 | ecosystem: Host-associated > Fungi > Mycelium > Unclassified ... | reverse complement strand
GCATGGCATTTTTGTAACGCACCAAAATTTTAACACGGGAGAAGATCGTCCTCGGCTCTCAATATTCTCGATTCACGTAACATTCTCTAATCTTTTTAAATGCTTTACATTATATATACGTTTTGTGACCCAGAATATATGTTTATATATATTTTTACGAATTTTTCGTGCAAAACTTTCACTTTGCAATAATGAAAATTCTAAAATAATAATATTAATTTACTATAGAAAAAAAAATTCTAAAATAATAATATTAATTTACTATAGAACAAATGAAAAACTTTTATATAATAGAATATACTTATTTTAAAGTAGAATATTTTATAATATCTTTGTCACAAATAATATCATATTAATCTACAAATTAAAAGTTTAATAAATTAGTAAAGAAAAGTTCACAGATATCAATATTTTTCAGAATGTTATTTGTTAATCATATACGTGACTGATTTGATTGATGTACGATTTATTGAGTACGATTAATATTTTACTTAGTAAATATTTATATTATTTTACTAGTATACATTATACTAAATAATAAATAAATATTTATAAATATTATGCTAGTTTACATTAGTAAATATTTTTCTAATAAATATAATAATTAGAAAATATATAATGTTACAACGAGAGATTTATAGCTATCTATTAATGACAATTTTTGATATATTTATATCCTCGAAAGAATGCATGTAAAGAAATAAATTTGCAAGATGTTACAAGATATTACAAGAAAAAAAATTTGCTTAATTTTTAAGTAATTTTTCGCTTGATATGTAATTACATATACATATATTACAGATATTATATTGTAATATAATGTATATATAATTACAGATATTATATTGTAGATGTACATTTTTTAAAACAAGAGAATTTAAAAATTTTAGAAATATTGAATGAAACTTATAGTTTCATTAAAAAGATTAAGAACAGTGGGAAGACAAATGATAAATACGAAGATTTAGAAGGAATACAGTCTATTAGGCATTCTTTTGAAACTCAAATATATATATTGAGTTCTTTAAAATATGTAAGTCTATACATAATTTGTAAGTATATCGAACTCGTTGCTATATGATGGTATGCCATATTTACCAGTTTGGCGACGTTTTACAATGCGTTCATGCACGCACTTGTGCGCATCGCAATTGCGGCTTTTAAGTAAGGTCAACTAGTGCATCTGTGTTCACCCTGCATTATTGTCACCGTTGTGATCGCTTATAGCTCATCACGACGAGGTTGCTTTTTTTCTGTCTCGTCTAATCCATATCTTAATGAATCTTTTTTTCAGAATTTAAAAAATCGTGCATATATGAACGTGATATCTTATTACTATATTCAGTAAAAAGTAAAAATTAATTTTTTTAGCTTAAAAAAAATTAACTTATAATTTAATTTTTATATAATTAACATATTGAGTAGCGTATATAGATCCTGATATTTTTGTTTTAGTCTATAACAGGTTTATCCAATTTGAGTTCCGGAACACGCAAAGCTGTTGACGCAAAAAAATTCAACGTGGATAAGATTTCGGGGACTGTAAAATGTTGATAAATATCATTCAGATGTGTATTATTTTACGGACCCCGAAATCATATTCACATTGAATTTTTTCGCGTCAATAGCTTTGTGTGTTAGTTCCGGAGCTCAAATTGGAAATCTGTTATAGATCAAAACAAAAATATCAGGATCTATATACGCTAGTCAATATGTTAATTATATAAAAATTGAACTATAAATTTAATTTTTTTTATTTAAGATAAAAAAATTTTGCATTTTGGTTCCGAAGCTCAAATTGGACAGACCTGGTTTATAATTTTGATATTTGTTTTAACATTATTTAAATTTTACTTTGTTTTTCACCAGTTTAATGGCAATGTAAGCCTAGGCTATAAATCAGCAAAAAATTTTAATTGTTATTTCATATAATATTTCATATAATATGGATTAATTCCAATATACACATTTTACAGGAAGGCTAACGCAGGATGGCGGAAGCCCATTCGGCCGTAGCATTCAGCTTCTCAATAACACACGAAGGATGGGACGTAAACTTCGATCGTGAGGTACTCCACTTGGTCTGGCTCTCTGGTGTACGATCATGGAAAAAAAGATTTTTTCGATTTCAGGTGAGTCGCGGTATTCTAACAAACACTGAACTATTCGAACGTTCTAATATTTGAACAAATATAAAATATAAAATTAATATAAAATAATGGATATTATTAACTTATATTTTTACATTCATTCTGTTCACAGAACAATCTGAAAAGCGGCGTTTATCCGGCTTCTTTGACAAGTCTATGGGTTACTGTAATTTTAGTAACGGCGATACACTTTGCTGGTTACAAGGTCCCGTATGACCTCGTTGGGAAAGTTTCACCATATATTTCTGGGTAAGTCTATGTAATTCCGTATTTCGATTATAAATTATTTCTATTCATTACACATAGATTAGCAATAATTGATAATCATTGTTTTTCATAATAGTTCTTCAGTACTCGCACACTTGGCAGGCTCCTTCGTAGTCGGACTATTCCTATGGTTGGCGGTCATATATGCGATTCGATACACGCTGAAGCTATTACTATTGTACAAAGGATGGATGTATGAGGCGAGAGGCAAAGGTCGCAAGGCGTCGAAGTTGACTCAAGTCTGGCTGTTGCTAGTGAAATTATTTTCAGGTTGGCATAAACCCATGCTGTACAGCTTCCAAGGATCATTGCCACGATTGCCACTTCCGACAGTATCTGAGACTATGGAACGGGTTAGCTCAATAATTATATATTTTTTGATCTCTGTGTTGAAATGACTACATACAATACTTCTTGTATAAATTGAATTCAGAATTATTGCTGGTCTAATGATATTTTAATTTAGTTTCTAATTTAGTCTATAAGTTCTAGGCATTTCTCTTTAACATTGTAGTGAAAAAATCAAAGTATTGTACATTTAAATAGTATCTGAAAAGCGTACGGCCGTTGCTCGATGATGAGAATTACGCTCGCATGGAAAACCTGGCCAAGGAGTTCCAGAATGGCATCGGAGTCAAGCTGCAGCGTTACCTGTTCCTAAAGTCTTGGTGGGCCACCAACTATGTGTCTGATTGGTGGGAAGAATATGTTTATTTACGCGGAAGATCACCTCTAATGGTCAATTCAAATTTCTACGGGATGGATGCCATTCTCACCCACTTCACGAATTTGCAAGCCGCCCGAGCCGGAGCTGTAATATATTCCTGCTTACAATATAGACGTCTCATCGAACATCAAGACTTAGAACCTGTTAGTTTTTTTTTGTTAATTATTTCTAATTATTATAAAATGAAGAGATTTTCGTTTTAACATTTAAGAAATGCATACGGTTTTATGTTAATATCTTTATTTTCATTCATTTTTTTTTTTTAGAGAAATTTATATAAAGTACAAAATAAGAGTTGCAAATGGATATTTTGTATTACGCAAGTTATAATCGTGTAGATAAACTTATATTTAAAAAATTGTGTACATTTTCAGATTTTAGTTCAAGGATTAGTACCATTGTGTTCTTGGCAATATGAAAGAGTATTCAATACTACACGAATTCCAGGAACTGAAGTTGACAAAATTGTGCATTATCAGGATTCTAAACATATTGTAGTATATCATAAGGGCAGATATTTCAAAGTTTTAATTTATTACCGAAATAGGATTCTTCAACCCTGTGAAATAGAACTGTAAGTTATTGTTTTATTGGTATATATTTTTATATTTATACACGTATATTATAATATCGCCTTACAGTCAGATTCAACAAATTTTGGATGACAATTCAACACCGTCGGAAGGAGAGGAGAAATTAGCTGCTTTAACAGCTGGCGAAAGAACTGCTTGGGCGCAGGCCAGAAAAGATTTTTTCGCGAAAGGTGTAAATAAGGCTTCTTTGGATATTATTGAAAAGGCGGCATTTGTAGTTACATTAGACGATGTACCTTATGAATATGATACAGTACGTTAATTAATAAAATAAAAAAATATTTTGTAACAATATAAATATTAATCATATTTGTAAATTATATTTATATTAATAATGTAATTCTTATTCATTTCGTGCATTAGAAACATCCAGAAAAATTAGATCGTTACGGTAGAAACCTATTACACGGAAAAGGATATGATCGATGGTTTGATAAATCTTTTACACTATGCATTGGAAATAATGGCAGAGTAAGTAATATATATTTTATTATTGTATTCTTCATATTTGCACTATAATTGATTATCATTAAACAAATTAATAAGAATTAAAGTTCAAGTTGAAATAAATCAATTACATAAAATTGCCTTGAGAACCAGACACAAGATATTGATGTGTATAATATTTATTACTTTATTCGATTAATTGACAATGATTGGACAAACATTTCGATCCTTGAAATCCTTTGCAATGCAATGTAATACAATCTAATGAATTGATAACCCATTGTATTATTATATATTACATCAATATACTCTAATAATGTAATTGATTATCATTAGTTCAATGTTTTATAAAAATAATTCTCTTTACACAGATTGGCTTCAACGCAGAACATTCTTGGTGAGTATATACTTTATAAAAAAATATTTATTTTAAAAAATTGTGCACCTATTTTCAATAGAGACAAATATAAGGTGTGAATTTGTTATGCACAATATATTATGAACACAATTAAATCTATATTTTTATTAAAATAAGACATTACATACAAAATTTATGCGTATATATTGAAACAATGCATATAATAATAAGTAATGAGCAGGGCAGATGCTGCAGTCATGTCACACTTGTGGGAGTACATATTATGTTCGGAGTTCCTGAATCGACAGTAAGAATTACAATTCATAGCCTGTAGAATATTATATACTTATTTTGCATATATACATCTCTTCTTCTGCTTCTGTAAGATTACTGTTGTACATTACTATTTATCTCTTGTGTGTTAAGAACGTCTATGGAAATAATTTGGATTGCAACATATATATCTATATGTTTTTTTTTAATTTAAGATACTTCTTTTAACAAATTTTTAGTGTCTTAAAACGCTCCTTACAATAATCATCTTTAAAATTCTGTGGGGTTCATACTATGCTTATGTTTCAGTTTCTTAAATATTACATTCCTGGAAGTTACTGTTGAAGTTTCTACTGGATATTTCTATTACGGATGATGAATGCTTTTTATATTTCCCTTTCGCGTCTTGTCTTTAATGTTTCTTTCTCATATGCTTATTAGGGCTGATGCACCAGTGCTCGGAACTCTATGGGAATTTATTATAACCGCTGATGTTAAAATCGGGTAATCGGGTTATTTATTGTTGTGTATTGTTACACAGTGTATATAGTAGAGAAAATTACTAACCATTCATTTATATCATTCCTAATAATTATTCTTTTATTGTAATTATTATATAATGATTAACTTTTCTATGCTTACAAGCGTTTCTATATGTAATTTTTGCCTTATAATGCTTTTTAATGTGTCAAAATATCATCTGCTTGATCGTTATTGCATTATAAATGTATTTTAATTAAGATTAAGAATGTTTATTTTCATTGAAAAGTTATAGCTTAATTAAAAAATAAATGAATGAAAGTTATTGCATTTTAGTTACATATAATAAAATGTATTTATAGATTTGCATGATATTATAAAAAGATTATCTGGAAAGTAAGAGCCATTTGAATCAATTTATCTTTTATCCACTATAAGTTATTTAAAATGAAATTTAATATGATAATCGTGAAAATTAAATCCTTACTTTTCAAATAATATAATGATAATATGGTTTTCTTCATGAATTTGATTTCTTTCAATAAAATAAAATATAGCTTAGAATTTTCTATCATTTAAGAAATATATATTATTTTCAGATATAAAGATGGACACAATATAGGCAATCCGGAATTTATACCTCCAGTTCCAACTCGATTGCAATGGGATTTAAATGCCAGATGTATTGAAGCAATTGAACAATCTTATCAGGTAATAACAAGTAATCTCGTGTTCTAAATGTACTACATTTAACAAATATCGATTATATAACAAATTTTTAATTTAAAAGGTGGCGCACAATATATTAAATGATGTTGAATTACGTGTTTATGTGCACGATGCTTATGGTAAAGGTTTGATGAAAGCTCATTCCATATCACCAGACGCCTATATACAAATGGCGTTACAATTGGCTTACTATCGTGATGCTGGCAAGTTTAATTTAACTTATGAGGCTTCCATGACAAGGTTATTCCGAGAAGGTAGAACAGAAACAGTCAGACCGTGCACTATTGAATCTTCTAAATGGGTAAAAGCAATGGAGGATAAAACAACAACGGTAAAAACGAATTAATAAATGAAAAGCATATAAATTTGTTTCTCCGTGTATTTCTAATCGATCTTTCTTCCAATATAGGTAACAGAAAAAGTCAAGTTGCTAATGGATGCAGCAACACAACATCAAAGAAGTTATCAAGATGCTATGTGTGGTAAAGGAATAGATAGGCACTTGTTCTGTTTATATGTAATATCGAAGTACTTAGAAGTAGATTCGCCATTTTTGCAGGTAATTATTTTATGAGTCGCTATTATGAATATGATACGTATATAATTGATTAAATATGATCTCATTAAACATGATGAATGATTCTATTGTAGGAAGTTCTAAGCGAGCCATGGAGATTGTCGACATCGCAAACTCCACACGGCCAAACTACAAGACTAGATTTGAAAACATATCCTAAATGTATTTCAGCTGGTGGTGGATTTGGTCCTGTGGCCGATGATGGCTATGGAGTTTCTTATATAATTGCGGGAGAAGATCTTATATTTTTCCATGTTTCCAGTAAACGATCTTCGTCAAGAACGGTAAAATAATATTTTTAATTTTATTATTATAATTGTCTTTCTACACTTATTATTTTTTAAATATTTTCATTGTCTCAATTATATATTTCATAGATCTATATATAGTTGTTGATCCGTATACAGTTTATTAAAGTGTAATTTAATGTAATGATACTTCTAACAAAATTATTTCAATATTTATAGGATGCCGCCAAATTTGCAAAGCAAATCGAAAAAGCACTTGCTGATATGAAAGATTTGCTAGAACAAAAAAAGAAAATACATCAGAATGGATCTGCGTAACTTATATAGAATTACCTGTAGCGCTGTCGAGCAAAATAATTATAAACTACGCAATGAAGCGGAGACAATTTTTCTTGGCTTATGGAAGAATTTAATAATATAAATAATTTAGTGCTTAAAATATAATTTTCTTAAGACAGAGTTTTTTCATAGATAATTATTTTAATAGATAAAGGTTATAGGAAAAAATAACGGGCTCAAAATTCAAAACTACATTATAAACATTGCACACATAGAAGTGAATTTTTATAGCATCATTTCACATTTGTTATATATCATTATATATCATTATATAATTATAATATAAATATAATTTTTATTATTAAATAATCATTTATGACAATTATAACAATTTATGCGTAATTTACTAATAATACTGCACAGCAGAAATGTATGCAAAAGTACAAGTACCAAATTTCTATTGCTTGCTGTACATAATTGCAAATTTAAGAGACATTTGACATTAATATGTAAGAAAAACATAAAAATTGATTAGCAAATTTCATTATTGATTATTGATTAAAAATGTTGAAAATTTTCAAACATAGGTGATAAAATATGTTATTAAAGTTAAATATTTAACATATTGATAACTAAATTTTGAAAAATTTACCAATTAAGTACTACACACTATCACATCATTGTATAACATTACAAATGTGAAAGCAGTTTAATTTCATCATGCATATGTATATCCTATCATAATTACTAATTCTATCATTGTAACATCGAGGAGTGATTTGTATGCAATGCAAAAAATTTACGTATATAAGAAATTATTTTTTTTCTTCATAAATATGAATGATAGACAAGTATTGTCCTGTTATCTTAATATGGAGAGACATCTCGATCTGTATTAGAATCTTATCAATTTAATATCTGATGAGATAGAGATGTGCAACTACAAACATATGATTTCTTTTTTAAGCAAACATCTATGCGATGCCATATATAACATGTGCAACTTATCAATGCAAAATGTTTTAACTGTAAGTAATTACTAACTGTAAGCAATTTTATACTTAGAAGAGAAGAATATACGATTACATTCTCCTACGGCAGATATTTGTTACAGATATATTTAAAGATATTGGTGTTTTAAATCTTGTTATTATTCAGTAGTGTTATAATTAACATTATTGAAATATTTAAGCGCAAGAAAGATATGAAATACAATATGATAGGAATATTTAACATTTTTGTACACTTAATTTCATCTTTATACATTTAATAAAAGTTCTGATAATGATTATAAAGATTAGGTATGAAATATTACAATAGATTTCGTCTTTTAGTTTTGTAAAGTATGACATTCATTATATGTAGAACTTTTATGGAAATTATAATTAGAAATTTGCACAAGACAGCTTGAAAGATCTAAAGTAGCTTACTAATCGAGAACAAAATATGTAAAATTTGAATAGTGGCAGGAAAAAAAATTGCAGAGTATTCGAAATATTTTTATACAATATTGATAATCGATCAGTAATTCATTTTATACCGTTTATTGGTATATTTATATGGAATTCTTTTTTATTACATACAAAATATGTAATATTTAATTATAACATGAATGTACTGTCATAGAATAAATAAAAACAACTACAATCGTTTACTTTATATAGTAACAATATTTAAACATCTTTTGCACATCTCTTCCCCTCTCTCTTAACAACAAATGAGAAATTGTTAAAGATATACCAGAAACATATATAAATACATATATAAATACGCGAAAAACAATACTATGATTACGATTTTTTAACAGTGTCTTTACGTGGTTGAACTTTTACTTTTTCTTGCTTCAGAGATCGGTGCTTGTTTGATATCACTGCATTTCGTAATGTTGAATGGAGGAATCTCTTGTTAACGGTTTCTTTAGGTTTCACCCATCCACTGGGACCCATTATTTCGGCCCTTCGTGCACCAAGTCTGGCTTCTTCCAGTAAAGCTTCTGCTGCTAGTCTAAATAGATATTTATATTTCGTAATAGCTATTGCACAACAAAAGATAAAATCGTATTTTTGTGATTTCTTTCTTCCACGATATTTTTGTGTTTATAAATTTCTATTTATTATATTGTTTATTATTTATATACAATGTAGATGTCGGCAATATAACTTTTTTACAGTTAAATGACCTCACTTATTAGCTTCTCAAGAGTCTGACTCTTTAGAAAAATTAAAATATAATAGTGTTCATGCAAACTTCAAAACATTCATCACTATCCAAATAAAATTTATATTTTTATAACTTAATTTATTTAAAAGTATATATATATATTTATTCATAACGTGTCCAATTTTCTCAATTAAAAGCAAGAATAAAAACTAGTTGTTGTTCGTATTCCAAACGGGAATTTTTCCTATACATATCATATTGTAAATCATCATATAAATGCAACAATGTAACAATTTGATGAAATCGTACAATTACCTATTCAATGTTTCATCATCCATGTTCGTTTTGTCGCAAATTGTTATTTTCAAATTCTCTGAAAGAAACAAGTGAAATTATTGCATAAATATTACAAAATACTCGCGATTGCACGTACGTTGATTATGTTACAACAAATATGACAATGCCTGCCCTATCGAAAAAAAAATCATGTCACACACAGTTGTGCATGATGAAATCATGTGATTAAAATATGTAAATCATGTAATGATTTATTGATGAATTGTTTCAAATCAGTACATGATTTTTTAAAATTATGTAATTTGAAAAATCGCATATGATGATATGTTCTTTTTTCTTCTATTTCTGTTATTCAATTCTTTAAAATTTGACAACTATAAAATCACATGAGGGATAAAATTATTTCTAATATCACGTGATTTTTCAAATTACGTCATTTTAAAAAATCGCGTACTGATTTGGAACAATTTGTTATGCGATTTATATATTTTAATTACATGATTTCATCATGTAACTTGTGACATATTTTTTTTCAGTAGGATGGCGATTTACAGTTTTTCTAATCAAACATCACGTAGCATCGAGTCATTTCAATTTCCCAAAAATTGTCAATTTTGTCATAGAGGATCGCATAAAATTGGTGATATTTACAATAAAGTTCACAACAACTGATGATGAGATGTGCTCATTTTTCACAGATGATTGCCCATTTCTACCAACATAGATTAACTTTAATCTCTGTTCAACTTACTCTTTGTTTTTTTCTAATCTTTAGAAAAAGAAACTAGAATTGAGATTAAAGTTAATCTACATTGGTGGAAATGGGCATGAGTTACGAAAATGTTTGAACTATGGCCGTATTCGTTTCTTTTATAATTTAAAAATGTCAGAATTGTATTAAACTAATTAGAGAAACTGTATTAACATTTAAAGATCTTACTTAAGACAATCTTAAAATAAAAAATAACTGACTACGTATGAATATCGGCCTATGATACTCGGGATTATTAGCCATAGACGTATGCGATTACAAGCAATAAATTATCAATATAATATAATAAATTATTGCTTTCTCATTATGATACAAAAAAATTGCATAGAAAGTTCGAGCTTACTAAATAGTGCAACGTTAATTATCGCAATCCATTAAATTGATACTTTGAAATGAAATACCATCAATTTGATGACGTTGTATGTAAATTATCTCTTAATTAGATTATGGATGAGATGGCAGGAAAAATACGTTCGGTTTGTGCAGTCAATGCGGAGTCACTTCTCTCCTTTTCTCTTTGAGACTCGAAGATATCTTTATTTCACTTTCAAGGCGTGTTGAACAAATTGAACTATACCTGTCGAGGTTCGAGGATTTCGAGGTGGGCACAGACTTTGGACATATGTAGAAGGGAATTTTGCTGTGCAGAGCGATGCGACACGTATAGACGCCACAGACTAGGCGTGTGAATAAACAATTATTATCTGGTTATCGTCTATGGTAGGCTCTCGGTGCCGGTCAAAGTGTCATTCTCCTTAGCCTGACAAAGAAAGATGGAAATATCAACGAAAGTGATCGCGGAGCTTCGCGAGAAGTTTTTCAAAAAATTGGAGGAGGAAGGACCACCCGATTCCAGTATGTACATATTACCTTCTCTGTTTTTCAATGAAATGATTTTTGGTATTATAATGTTATTTGAATGTGTCATAAAGATGCTCATGTGCAAAGGTCGTATTCCGTCGCGATCGTGTATTCAATTAAAAATGATTAGCAGCCCACTTGGCTCTAACAAAGACATGGATGATTAAAAATTCTTGCTTCCTGTTATTGTATTAATTACTTATATAGAACCATAAAATGCTAAAGAAAATTATAGTTGTTTTTTCATTTAGAATCTATTCCTATCTGGATTTGATTAATAATTATTCATAGGAAGTTTCCACGCTGCTGATATAGCCAGGATAAAAAACAATGATGATTGGCTGAAACGATTTTTGGAACATCATGAGTTTAATGAACAGGATGCATTCAACATGCTTTGGGAAACTTGTACTTGGAGAAGAAAATTTGGAACAAATGGTAAAACTATGCCTGTGAATTTTATGTTTGACATTTTCAGTTTTTATTATTCTCTATGAGATATTAACATTTTAGATTAAAATTGATAAAAATTGTTTTGACAACATCTACACATATCTTAATTTGAATATAGCGTAAGTTTAATTTTTTCGATAAGTATGTAAGCTTATAAACGTTCTTAATAGTAATTAAATAAAGTATTTAGTGCTGAATTATTCATTCATGAAATGAAAAGTACTCGATACTGAAAGTATAAAGACTTAAAGTTAATAGAATAATGTAAAACAAAATATCTTTCTTTCTCTTCTTTCATTCTAAATCGAATTACAGATATCACTGAGGATAATGTTAGGAGAGATTATTTAGAAGATGGTGTAATCTTTAGCTATAGTAAGGATAAAGATGGCAAAAAACTTTTTGTAATTAAGTCAAAGTTACATGTTAAAGGAGTAAAAGATTTTGCAGAGCTTCAGAGATGTATAGTTTATTGGTTCGAAAGATTAGAAAGGTATTGGTATACTTATTAGTTTCCTTATCTTTTTTTTATGCAAAGAATTATAAGAGACATTAATATATTTGCACCTTGTATACTCTATGGATGTAATTTTTTATTTATTGTATTTCAGAGAAGAAAATGGAAATCAAATATCACTTTTCTTTGACATGGTAGATGCTGGACTTTCCAATATGGATATGGAGCTTATTAAGTATCTTATTGGTTTGTTTAAATCTTATTATCCAAATTTTCTAAACTATATCATAGTTTTGGAAATGCCCTGGGTTTTAAATGCAGCTTTTAAAATAATAAAATCATGGTTACCTGCAAAAGCTATTCCGAAAATTAAGTTTGTTAACAAAACCACATTGAAAGATTATGTCAATCCAAATGATGCATTGAAATGTTGGGGAGGTAACAATGATTACATCTTCAAATTTATCTCAGAAGAGCAAACAAATGGAGATAGCGTATTAAATGGTAAACTGGATAATAAAAAGGTATATATATTACATTTTTTTATGTCATTGCTATAACTATGTAAAACGAATAAGATCAAGATATTGCTTTTACTTGATGTGTCAAATTCATTATGCTTTTTTGTCATTGCACTATATTCTTTTTTCTGTAATTGTTCTTTTGTTAACTACATTGATTTGTTTTCAACATCATTTCTATTTCAAATTAGTTATTCCGAAAAAGAAAGTATTGAACAAAATGGAATACGTAGAAGATGTATATTAAATTACTTATAAGTGTTAAAGCATTTCTATCCAATATATTATTTCTTTAAACATACTCTATATATTTTCTAGGTACATTTTGTAGACAATTCACCACTTACGGAACAAAGTTCGACTAGTATTGGGGACCAAGTCAATGAAGAACAACGTATGTAAAATTTACATACAAATTTGTTACGTCACACTACAATATATAAAAGGTTTATTTAAATAAATTATATTTGCTTCAGTGTTATCTATAGAACCCACGGAAATAATTACGTTTAATAAAGATGGAAATGATGTCACTGGGACAATTACACTTAAGAATATTACAACTGATAAATCTTTATCTTATAAGGTACATGAAAATTGTTATTTGATATAATAATAATAACAACTGAGAAATGTAGCTTAACATAGGTGTGTAATTTTATAGATAAAGACAACATCACCTGAGAAATTTAGAGTACGGCCAAGTTCAGGAATTTTGCAACCATCTGAACAAAGAACCGTTATGGTTGTATTACAATCTGGCTATAATATACGTGGCCTATTAAACAACGATCGATTTCTAGTCATGTGCTTCCCCTTAAAAAATATAAACACTGCTACAACGCAAGAACTGAATTTACTTTGGAAGGTAAATTAATGTTGATTTAATATATATGTTTTTATGTTGAGATCAAAATATATCAACAACTTCAAATTTAAAATATAGTTAGATAAGATCTTTCATATAGTGATATTGTCCTTTTATAGTCTGAAAAGGCGACAGAAATGCACAAACTACGATGTTGCGACGGTGCTGAAAATAGCGAGACACAAAAATCTCATTCTATGCTAACTTCTGCAACAGTAGGAAATGATCATATTGATGCATTTTCTTCTAAGGTATGTGACTTAATATTGCAGTCTTAATTTTCTAAGTATATATTAAAATAATCGTTTCTAAAAATACTAATGCATTGTAATAATTTGCAGATAAATCATTTAGAAAAACACAATAACAATATATACAGTGAAATCGTTATTGTAAAATATATGCTTCTAATTTCAATAATATTGACGATTTTAATGGCAATATTCATGGGTTATGTTTTACAAGTGGATATTAAAAATTTGATTGATCAGCAAAAATCCTGCCGGATTCCTCGTGATACTTAAGACATATTTTAAAGTGTTTGTAATAACAACTTTGATATATTATAAAAAAATAATTAGAAAATCTTTAAATTGAGTCTACAATCATGTAAAGATAAGAAATATCTTATATTACACAATATTTAACATGTTAAAGTTTTTATACGTTTTCTATTCTTCCAAAAAAAGATCTATGTTTATTTGTAATTTCTCTAAATTAATTTTATATCTCGTTAATTTTTTATATATTATATATATATATATATATATATATATATATATATATATATATATATATATATATTATAATATGTATTTTTTTTATATTATATTATTACATATT
>Ga0157364_1004165_pt1 | contig 14361 bp, 13 predicted proteins | sample AttsexASBM2_FD_111476 | JGI IMG/M metagenome (GOLD analysis project Ga0157364, IMG submission 111476) | Fungus gardens microbial communities from leaf cutter ant in Ribeirão Preto, State of São Paulo, Brazil - Atta sexdens ASBM2 | ecosystem: Host-associated > Fungi > Mycelium > Unclassified ... | reverse complement strand
GTACCTGTGGGATACTGGTATAACTACTATACTCGTGTCTCTATATGTCCGCATGCAAGAGGTTACGTCTTGATCCTAATTAACGAGCGATTTTTTGTTAATTGCATCAAGAGACTGAGCAAATCAGTATGAGGAGCAATCTTGCAAACTACACATAAGAAACGCAGAATCGATCGAGTTTGCCGATCATAAAATGATAATAAACTGTACATTTTATATTAGACAACACTATTGAGAATCGATATCTGCTATTTCTCTAAATTTCACTGTTCTCCCTATTCTAAATCTCTAAATTCTTTACAAATACAAGTACGATTTTATTCACATTGTAAATGCATTTTTAAATATATCTTTATCTTTGTATTTTATCTTTAATTCTTCAATATCACTTGCAAGTCGTTGGAAGTTCTAACAATGAATATCTATTAAGCAGCGGTGGAAACTAAAATACTCAATTATAATTCTTTTTTTCAAGTCTTAAATATGCCAATGTAATTTTATCATAATTTTTGGAAATAACAAATTTTACATCTAAATTTAAGAAATTTTAAAAAAGTTAGTTACACAGAAATATCACAAGTACTTCTTTGAAAAGGCTTATCCTCATATTCACTTTTTAACTTTTTTCTTGTATATATCTTAATTATTGTACGTTACTTGATATAAAACTTACCTACTATTACAATCCGGAGACACTTACCTACTATTACAATAAATGAATACATACAATAAATCAATTTAAATTGATATAGTTGACAAAAATGTATATCACCGGATCGAATTACTCGACGCAGTGATTCTTAGTACAGACGATTGGCTATGTCCTGTCAAACATTCGGGACTCTCCCCTGCAATCACCGACGACCAAGCACGGTTTGCTCACTTCACCGGGCAATAAACATAATGGCGCACGTCCTTAATTAAGTGGATTTTCAATCAAGATTCAATCAGTCTCGTTGTAAATGTAAATGCCGACCCAACCCACTGTCGCTTCTCCTCACCGTCCACGATCCGTCCCCAGATTGTCATCATGTCCAGGTCTGTGGAGCTTTGTAAATTCATGTTTAAAAATGTGAAAGATGAATCTTCCGGCGTACGCAAATGCGGCGATAAAATTACATTAGTGTTTCACTTGCATAATTTTGATAGACTGAGTGAAAAAATTTGTATTTCATTATCTCATGATATTTCTCTCAAAGAAAAAGACTATGAAATTTTAACGATAAATTCCTTTTGACGTGAAAAAATACGCATTAACCAAAAAACTCATCGCCCGCATCATATTACGTTAAAATAGCAGAGATAAATTAGAAAATATTCACGAAATAATAAGAAAATGTATCTATATCGCGAAAAATGCCGCAATATTAATTATATTAATTTCAGTACGCGCAAAATCGGATTACTTTCGATGAACGACTCTCGATGGCCGATGACTTATCAATTACATTCGAGCTGAAGCATTGCGCTATCATAATATACCACAATTCGCAGTATCGTAAAGAGATTCGATCATCATCATGATGCGCTCAATGCCACGATTGCATTTGAGGACGAGCGGTGGATATGCAAATGTGTCGTGGCGGAACGGCGTGGCGCGGCACGGCGAGTGGAGGACCCGGCTGGGGGTCCGCAAAGTCGAGACAAAGTCACAGCGGGATCCACTCTCCCGAGCATACCCCTTCCGCCCCCCAATCCCTCTGTCCCATCCTCACTCGCTCCCTCGTACCTCGCTCAAATGAAATTTTCCGCAACATTGCATTCGAATGCGATTAAAGCTCGTATAGCGGGCTGATACCCGCGGAAGCGGATGGAGAGCCAAGTCGAGTCAAGGCTCTTCTTCACCGCTTTCTTCCTTCTCTCTGCATTTGGCCGCGGAGACTTTCGCGTTAGCCCCTCCTTCGTCAATTTCGAGAAATCGAATTGTAACTTGTAGCCACCGTGGCACCCTCCGTGACAGAAGCACGCGTGATTCATCGCCTACCAATGCGAAGCGCGCCGGCTAATTTCCTTCGGTTCCATTTCCTATCGATTCTATTTTATGCGAATGAGAGAGGTTAAGAACATCTTTCGGATCTTCCTGTTTTTCTTCAAAGTCCACAGTATACATATTAAAAACACTAGAATCTCTCTCGTAATTCTAACTTGTAGTACAACATAAAAATTTTAATTTCTATTTATACAGCAAATCGATTATACCTTATTCGAATACTTAATAAAATGTCTCTCTCAAAACGTAAAATATATTTATGATTTATATCATATACTCTATTATACATACGATATAAATACAATACATAAAAGTTATATAAAAGTAATTAAGATTGATTATTATAATCAACCTTAAATGCTTGTCGTGTCGTGACTATTATAAAAAACATAAACATGGTGCGACTATTACTCCGATCATTAGATGCGCTCTCATGCGGAAGGAGCGTAGGACGACGACAAGAACTCGTCTTCTCGTGCATTTAAACGTCGCTCGATGCAGCAGCGGGAGGTACGTCGATGTTTATCGCGCGAGAACGCCTCCGACTGGGACTAAGTGAGCGGTACAGCCGCGTTTTGTACGTCTTTACGTGACGAAGAGGCTACTGATGTCGCGCTTCGTCGTGCGGCAGCCGCCGCCAATTCCGATCCGAGACGTTCATTGGTTCCTTATACCGCGAGTGGCATCTCTCGAACTTCGAAGAGCCATGTAAAGGCTGTGGTGTAGGATGCATCTTTGACAGTGACAGACAGATACTTAATGCGTAAAGTCTTTGCCGCTCGTGCATAAGTCTAAGTTATAAACCTGATTCCTCTTAGAGAAATGCTAAATACATAATTATTTTTTACCAAGCTAAGGTTATATGAAATACAATATGAAATATAAAATATCACCTTCAGAGATTTCTTATTTTTCATTTTTTATTTATAATAATTGATTGACACGCTCTAAAAATTCAAATTATCTTAAGACAGTTGGAAAAGTAATTATGTATAAAAATAACAAGAGAGTATATAAGAATATCTTGAAAATGTGTGCAGTAGGTGCAAAAAAGAGGAAGGAAAAGAAGAAGATAGTGTCGAGCGGCTTCTCGGCCAGAATCCAAAATGACCAGTACAGCGTGTCTTTGCTCGCCATCCTGAAAAGTTTCCAAGGCGGAGGACCCGGGTATCTGGAAATAAGGAACGACGTGGATATAGGATCGCGTAGGGATAGAGTGGCTCGCGGCGGTTCGCCGTTCACCAAGAGCAATATACGCGTCATATATCACCTAGCTGTAGCTAATGCCCGGGAAGGTGTGCGTGAGGCTATCTGCGCGCCATAAAACACTCTCGCGCTGTGCTCTAAGAGGGGTTGCTGGTGGCTCGGTGGCGAGTGTCACCACAGGTGCGGACATTCTCATCATAAATACCAGCCCAGCTACAGCCGTAAACCGTCTGGAGAACCTAATTGGGGCGTGGCTGCGGTTACACCTTCGAGACTTTGCCTCTTATGCTGCGTTGTCTTTTGCGTCTTTCTTCCTTCCTTCTTTCCTTCCTTCCTTTCTTCCCTCCTTCCTTCCTTCCTTCCTCCCTCTCTTTTTTCCTTCCTTCCTTTTCCTTATTTTTATCTTTGATTCTTGTAAGAAATACTCTTGTAAGAGTATATTGCTATTCTACATTCGCGAAATTACTCATGAAAAAATTAAAATTCGTCTTCATTCATGTTATTGAAAGATCCACAAAAATATAAAATATTAAATATCATTAGTCTATGTGCAAACAAATTCTTCTATTAATTATAAAACTGTACCACAGTAATATAAAATTGCATGTATAATACAAAATATGTATAATATATTGACCTAAGAAATAAATATATCATTCGATGATATCGAAATAAAATTAATCTAGGAACTACGTCCGTGACGAAACGCAATATTGCGAAGCGATCTTTGTCTTTGATGATTTCGAGGTGTTTCCACCCTCATAATGGTCAGCGTGCGTGTTTTCACGCAAGGGTGGATGCGAGAAAACGTTAAAAGGTAGGTCGGTTCCGGCACACCTCTCCGTTTAACCACCTCGTATCATTTCGTATACACATGCACACTCTTTCTTTCTGTCTTCATTTTGTACGAATTTATAGCGTTGAGTGTCCAGCGAATTTCAGTCTTAACTGTCCGCTGGCATGAATCTGCGAGCGATAACAAGCACCAGCAGCAGCAACGGCACGACGATTCTCTCTTTCCGCCCCCTCCTTTCCTCCCTCTTTTCTCTCTCACTGCCCACTGTCCAGGTGAACGTAACGGTAAGAGGACGATATGTGCGACCAACACTGGCGTAAGCGGTGAAGGATCCTCGAACGCTTCGGTTTTGGATAAATCTTCATGCAACTGTCAATAGCGGATACGTTACATAGCTACATGCACAAACCGATATTTAAAATCTCCATTATATTCAAGATGTAATATAAATGATTAAAAATCAAAGCGATTTTTTTCCTTGATTGTTATGACTTTTAGTTATTTTTTTATATAATTTGATAATCTTTTTATAATGATAATTTTAATTAATAAAACATATTGTATATTTTAAAATTCGTACAAATGTAAAAAAATTCAAATAATCAACTTAATAATAATAATAATCGAAATTGGCATGACCGAATTCAATGCAGTTGCATTTCTGGGTGATTTTGCACTGCGTAAGGCATATTTGTACGATTGCGCCGCTGGTAACCGGTTCTTATCGCTAAGACGGCGAAAAAATTATTCTCGCTTCGATCTCATATGTACGTACACGTTGTGATCAAAGATCCTTAATTATTATCGTAGTGCATGAAGGAGAGATGTACGATACATGCGATAATCGAAAGAGATAGTCGCGAGAGATAGTTTTAATTATTAATCAATTTGTATTATCACCGAACGTGTATGAAATGTAAAGCTACGCGGGTAAAAATCCCTTTATAACCACCTCTTATGAGTGTCGCCCACATGAAAATTCGAGGACCATTTTTAAATGTACGAAATCATCGACCGTTCTTTCCAATTCTTTTCTAAGCAAAAATGAAGGCACGAGACACAATATGAAGAGCACTTGGCATTGGAACTCGACAGAAGCTATTGGATTAGGATACTGCTGAAGAAGGTTTGTTGCTTGCATGAGTGTCGCTCCGCCGCTCGAGCGTGTTTGAACATATTTGTTCGGTCCTTAAGAAGACGGAGCCTACTCACATTATTGGCTCGAAACTTTTCACTACCGGAGTGTCTCCCGCGTTCATTTCTGCCGCATCTGTCTCCTTCTGATCCAAACCATGTATCTTCAACGACATTCTGTTTCGAGGTCGATGGACGCTGTTGCGATCGACACATCATCCATGATCGTAACGATCGTATCATAGTCTCCGCCGTCTTTTACCATTAGCATTAAATAGGAATTATTACGAGTATTCGCTCGGACACGAACGGTGAAGTGACAAGCGTAAACCGAGCTTGAAACCCTCAATCGATGTTTACTAACCAAACTCGCATTTACCTATGTCTTTTTATGTTTAACAATCAACACGATCGAAAAATTTTTTTAATTTCTACATCTTACTTTCTTTCTGTTTTCCTAAATTTGTGTATACTAATTTCCCTGGAGAATTTAAAGTTAAATTATTTTTCCTATTATTATTATTTCTTCTTATCATTATCGCTTCAATTCATCATAGAACATCGTAATCGTAAAAATATGTTTAAAAGAATAATAGATCATTTTAATCAAATAACTCAAAAAACGAATGAAAGGTGAGAAGAGTTACGAACAATGGTTCGTAACGCTTCTCAAATAATCGATTTTATTTTCCCATTATAAAGATTCCAAATGTTCACAAATGTGTACGCCTGAAAATACCTAATGTTATCTCTCAATGAGATACAAAGTGATCATTCTCGTTATGTAGTGCTCAAAAAGCATGATCTGTACAGAGATGTTTTCGTTTACCTTTTTAATGACGCATGGCTAGACACTACAAGCAGACAAATCCACGTCCAGTCATCAACATTATCCACATATTATACACGCCAACCAGCTCCCACACGCGTGCGCTTCACGGCGGTACTATCGTCCCATGTGTACGCACGTCCAACGCTATATACACACAAAAGGCACGGAAAATGATGATGACGACGACGACGACGACGACGACGACGAAGAACGCAGCTAACAGGGCAAACATGAAGCCAGTTACTCGCTCAAATATTTATACCTGGCCATATCCCAAGGCGTTATCTTCAACACGCACTGACTCCTACAACGATGTAGGAGGTAGGGTGGAGAACGCATAAGAGGAAAAGAAAAAGAGATGCACACAGACTGCAGGTTGATTCACCTTGGCTGAGCAGATTCTGTTAATGAAAGACTCTCTTTCACGCCCAAGCACTAAGCGGAGACAATAAAGATACCTCGTTGATCCTGTCTTCTTTGCGTTCATATTGCTGCTTCCTTTTTCCCACTCTTGTCGAGAGAGAGAACGTCGGCGCAACAGTTTCCTGTTCTCGCAACCACAAAATTATGGTTCCATAATCTAATCTATGTTTACACCAGGAGTAAGCCCTCTTAAAAAAAGAAGAAGTTTTGTTTTCGGGAAGTCGACCGTCGCTATTGATATAACGTGGGAATTTCAGTGAGAATGATTTTGTCGCAGTGAATGAATCTAGATAATATTGCGACTTGTCGCGCTCAAATTAGAAGGAACTCGTACGTGTATTTTAAGTCAAATATTGCATATCTTCCATTTAACGGTGTAAAATTGGTTTGGAGGAAAGCAATTTTCATCGACGTCGCAAATAATATCATCCATCTTTTCCAACATTTTTCCGCGAAGCGAGGCGAGGTAAGCGAATTCTCTAATCGGCGCGGCGCCTCGATCACTCGGATTTAGGGGAAGTCATGAACGGCGGGGAAGGATAAATCGCGGTTATTAGCGCAAGATTACGTGGGCTTGCGCTCAGATTGCCTTGCGATGCGGGGGCTCAAATCCAAAATCTATATATCTGGCAATTCACCACCGCCGACATCGGTCATGGTGGTGGTCGAGATACGTGAAAGAGTGGGAAAAAGAAGAGTAAAAAAGAGAGAAGAGAAAGCCCTATGGATGATGGGAGACGCGAGAGGGATGTAAGAAGATTCCGACACGTGCACATTGTTAGGGGAATCAGATTAGCCGGCAAGCTTGATGTATGTGCATCGCTAGTAACGTATCGTACTGTTCTCAGCCCTGTCTTCTCTCTTCTCTCTTTCTCCTTATCTTACCATAGTCAAGTAAGTGACGGAAGTTAATATTGTGATATGGGATACGATACCGATTACTATTCTGTAAACCGCGCTAAAATAATTCTTAAGCAATATATTTTTGCTGTAACCGAAAGCATATATTCAATTTTAAATATTCATGAAATCATATAATTGTAAGACTTTAGTATTTTGGATGTCTCATGAAACAAACGTAAAAATGGATTATCTTTTACGGATTATGATGGCAAACATCCAACATTATCATAAATCGATTTTACATAAATACGACAAAGTATTTATTTTGTTGTGTACAAGAAAATACTATAAATTGACAACTAATTACATTGGACGTATGTCCAATTAATTAATACGAACGATCCGCTTCTCGCGATTGGCATTAGTCCGTTACGAGAGGAAACTCAAGATGTATGAATCTAGTTTGATTCTCTGCCCAGACGCATAAATTCACGATGATTTATCGTCCTGTATATCCAGTGTTCGAAGAAAGAGAAAGGCATCGGCACTTCACATATCGCGAACACTATGCGGCAAAGTTCTACCTTTGGATGCGTGCATGATCGGTCTAATTAAACTTTACGAAGCTAAGTGAGACGTCAACTTGTTCCGTTCTCGAAGACTTGCCAGCCCCTTGTAACGAGACGAAAGCAATCTCACTTAGTTAGGTATACATCCCGTTTCTATGTCTTAATAAATCGTCCAATGAACATAACGGAATTGTATCACCATTACATCGCTGTTATACAGTGATAGGATTAATTATATTAGCAAATTTTGATTCAAATTATCCAATTAATATAAATTCTTTAACATCATAGAAAATCAATAATCAATCAAACAAACGACTCGCATCATAAATATTTCAATTTATTGAACTGTTGATTAAAATAAATGAATTGATTAATTTTTTTAATGTCTACTATTGGGTCGTCCGGAAAGTTCGTGCCGATATTGAAGGAAAATTGAAACGCAGAAAATTTTAATTTAATAAATGTATACTAAAATTTAAATTTTAGTCGGCACGAACTTTCCGGACAACTCAATATATATAATTTAACTTTAATATCAAAACCCACAAAATAGCATAGAAAAGGACGCATTCTGAATGAATTAATATTTCACAAATATTATAGAAGGAAAAAGAGAAATAACCTTATTTAAAGGATAGAATAAATTCATGTTACGTTGGCGTTGGGTGAACGTCCTACGCTTTAAGAAACGTGCAAAGATCCGTTTGGATGAAGAAGAAAAAAATGTGAGAACAGATAAACAATTTGTTCGCTAGTAACGAACATGCTGCCTGCCAGATTCGCGTAAGCCGCTACTTCTTGTATAATATCTACCTTCATCGGGAAGCATCTCGTGTGGGTAGAATCAATTACGCGGCGAAATACATCTTGACAGAGACACCTGGCCAACTGCAGCGTCAGTAATATTTAAATACGCACACCCACGGCTCGTGCCGGATGATGCTCGATAAATCTCTGAGGAATCGTCATGGGATAATGGCGACAAAGGCGCTGACGTTGTCAAAGGCAAGGATTAAGTGGCCTTATATTCGTGAGACGTCCATCTGATTTGACTAACAAAAAACTAATGCATGCGATACAAACGATATGATACATTAAATTTGCCGACGCATTTATATTCGATCTTACGATTACTTCAATTTATGTTTTAATACGTCTGATATATATAATGTTTAATCGTATATTCTTTTTCTTCTTCTGAAGGATGCTACTTTAGAAAATAATAAATTCCTTGAGAGACTGATAAATGCTTACGTGTACTTCGTACGTATAATATGAGATACAATTATTTATACGACGCTACAATTATCAAAGTCGAAGAAACAGCTCTAGCAGATGTAATATAATTACAACGATACCGAATGACTAATGTTCTTTTTATCTGGATAACAACCTACCGCCTTCGAAATCGCAACCAACCGAAGTCATTACGCGCCCTTAACATATCGTCTCTTGTATTCAGTAGCACCCTCATAAATCTATCTCCTTGATAACGCGTGATATCGTATGCGTCCAAGTCGCGCGTTAGTTATCGACTAATGAAATCGATAAATACACAGAGAAGTTAAATGTGACGAACCCCTTATAAGCAAGGTGTTGTTGCCACCAAGAAATTTCGAAGGGAAATTTTCACCCTCTCTTTCAACTCTCTTTTCATTTCCGACGATCATTAGGTCGTAAAGAGAAAGTGCATGAGCGAGCGAATTTAAATGTGAAAGTACCTATCTAGTTTAGCGAATATATTTACAATAATTTTCATTTTCCCCTTCCCTTCATCTAATGGTACTATATAGTGGAAAATCAATTAATGTTTACTCACTATTTCCAAAAGTCGCGATGGTTGCAAAACAATTGAGAAGTCTGCACTTACCTGAAACAAAAAGTAAATAAAATTATATATTATACGCTCGTTAACTTTTTTTTTCTCTTCATATAAGCGAACGGCGACGTATCAATGAAGAGGGACACAATAGCATGCAAAACGCGAACTAATAAAAGACTTCGCTATAAAATTCAATCCTCGGGCTAGCATAGAAAAAGAGCAACAATGGTATCGCGTTATACTCTTTCTCTCAGTTTGACTGATTAAATAAAAAGAATATTACTGCAGAGGTATGAGAAGCGTCCCGTCAATCAGAGGGATGATTCCGTAAACGAAATCAAGGAAAAGAAAGGGAGGACACGCGCCCACGTTCGAACCTTGCACGTGCATCTAAAGGAATCGTGATACGCCATCAGTAATGGTACTTGGTGGCAAGACTCTTTTGTGGTGTGAGAACGGTATTGTCTTTTTACGGCCTCCGCAGGCATTTGCTGGTGTTTCCCTGACGCCCGAGGGAGCAGGTTCTCTTTTTCGCCTTTGGTCCCGAGCTCCTTCGGTATTATCCGAGAGAGATCACCTTTTTACCGGTCGTTGCGACCTCGTCATTCTGCCCTTATCTTTAAACCTCCCTCTCTCTTGTTCAACAACGAGAGGGAACGGTTCACTGAGGAAGGTGAATGAGGAAGGCAGCAGCCCTTCTCGATCGTGCCATGCGCGCGCTCGCCGAGAATACTCTCGGACGGAGAATGAAAGAGAGAGAGAGAGAGAGAGAGAGATAGTGAATCGAATGGCAGCGTAACCGTGACGAGGTCGTCAAATCCGTAGAGCGATTGAAAATTATACAGGGATCGGCTTTACGAGCGGACGCTTTAGCCGCGCTGACGTGCCCGCACTTATCCGCGTACTATGTCCCTATAACGCCACGATATCTCGTCGACCCTGAGGAACACGAAGATCTTCGACTCGAGGTTTATGGAATCGGCTCTTCTCTCGGTAAATCCTATGACGTGGCTACAAAAGTTACGACGCGGTCAAAACGGAATACGTCATATCTCAAGAGGATACACTCTCGACATATCCTTTCACGCAACTACCTTATTAATACACAGGATTTTACGACAAAATAAGACGTTTCTGCGACATGATGACACTTTCAACAGTTTTTGCGTTCTCCACTCCTAACGGTCGCTCTCTTCATCTTTTGCGAGCATACTTCCGCCTTAGCGGTCGGTTAGATTTTCTTCAAGGGAATGTCTGGAACGATGTTGCTATCATCAGTGCCGTTTCGCGCATTTGCGACGTAATTGCGATTCAACGACGCAATGTGAATACGCATAGAGCGCACAAATTTAAATATTCACGATGGCAAAATGACGGAATTATCTATCGCGCTAATAAAAGTACCGCGCAATTATGTATTCCGAACGAATCGGAATTTATAATTCGCCAGTCCGAACGTAAATACGGGAATATTTAATTGGCGCGATAGAACTACCGATAACCGCTGACGAAGAACGCATTATTCGATTATCTGCTCGACTTCGTAATTGGCCTCTCTGAGTATCGCGCGGATTATAAATTACAAATTATATACCTAAACGTCGTAAATGTCATATTTTCCTACTTTGTAATACACACACACACACACACACACACACACACACACACACACACACACACACACACATAATTCTGACAAGATCTTATAATAAAATGTACCGACAACGATCCAATGAGTATGCCTCGTTACATACACATTTCATTTGTACTGAATTTGCTCGAACATTGTTACGTCGATAATATAACTACTTCATTTAGACAAGTATAAACAAGCGATGCTATGCCACACGAAACGTTAATCTCATTTTGATAACTCATTCTACAAATCGTATTTTACGTATCTCATTGAATAGCAATTTGATTATGTCTCGTATCACTTGTTAATGAGGAGAAAAGAAAAAAATATATAATATGATTTTTAAGACAAATGACTATTCTATGCTTATGATTAGACAAAATGTTAAAACAATTGTCCGTGCAGAAGCTCAATTGAATCTATGGCGATAAAAAATTCTATACATTAATTTTGTGGATATAAATTTATGCATAATGTGAAAAGTTAAATAAAATACATCGGTGACCATTTCAGAATTATAAATTAAACCTATCTCTTGAAAGACTCCTATATATCTCTTAGACGTTGTTAGATATAACGGTAATCCATCTCTCCTCCTTTAATATAAAATTCATATATAGCAAGAACCTCATTATCATTTTCCATCACAATTCTCGGACTCGCAATTTGATAGTCCATGAAACATTCTTGTGTCGCTAAGTAACAATCGTACTGATTCGTAAAATTAGTTGTGTAAATCGGATTGTATCCATATAGGAAAGTCCGATTGAAAAGACATTTATTTATTAAATTAAGCTCATTTTATTTTTTAAATAATTAAGCGTTTTAAACGTACTGTGTAAGTACGCACAGCTGAAGGAAGCTCAAATGCGACTTTTCTAGTAATGGAGATCAGATGACTGCGAATAGACTTCAGATTTCCTTCTAGCGAAGGAAATACGGCACAACGGGAAAGTTAATGCCACCCGCGGTAATGGAGTACCTCTGTAAGTAAACTCTCTCTCTCTCTTTCTCTCTCTTTCTCTTCATCTCCCGACTATTCCTAGTGTCTCGCTTTCTCTTTCCCTCCCGCATCCCTCCCATCTACCTCGTCTCTTCTCCATTACATCGGAGCAACCTGCAGACTCCATACGTTATCACCGTAGACAGCCTCAAATTGCTTCATTAGCCGCGAGATATTTTATATAAATTGGGGACTAAATTACCTGCAGCCGCGCGCTCGGCATCGGCGAAAAATTTGTAATTAGAGCAGGTAAAACTCGTCGCCGTTGCGCGGTCAGGCGGCGAAGGGAAAAATAAGAGAAAAAAAGAAAAATGAGAGTAGAAACGAAATAGTAGACAAAAAGAGAAAGAAGGAGAGACTGAGAGTTTGGAGGGCCATTTCTTAATTATTTACGCGCCACTGTGCGGCAGTATTGTTCGTTCGCGGCGCATAAACCGTGGCAAATCGCCGCTGCCCTTTGCGGTTTCGCCGATAGCCGCTTTACGTCTTCAACTTCATGAATGGAGCAATTAGCATTCGGTGGCAGCTCAGAACGCTTTAAGGGGTACGTTTTGTTACGAGGACGCCCTTGCTTCACGAGTTCCTACCACTACAATGCACATTAACGAAATGCATTTTCAGGCTATTGGGCAATACTACTTGCTCAAGTCATCATTACTATTCATTTCATAACTAAAGAGATCATTAATAATCCATGGTCAAGTTATAATCGTTATAACTTGCATTACATCAATTGTCCCGTATTAAATGTAAATATCAAAGTGATTTTGCTGCCAGAATTATGCTGTTTTTTAAATGTCTTATCCAAAAACATTTATAGTAGAAAAAGATTTCAAATGTCGTACGAGCTTCTTAAAATAGCAGCCAAGCAAAGTGTGAAAGAATTACACATTTACATGAATAAAGAGAAGCAGAGGCGTTTAAAGAAGGGAACATTGCGCCAGGGGTTGTCCCCGACTGTCCTACGGGGCCGTTTTACTTAATTTCCTTCTCGGACGAACTTCTTATTATTATCTCAGGCTCTCCCAACTTTTTTCTCACCCCCCTCCTCAAGTTCGTGGCTTTCACAGAATGACACGACAGTAAGACAAAAGGAAAAGCAGTCTCCTTTCCTTCCCTCACATCTAGCTTTGAGTACTCGCTCGTACCCCCGTTGTCTCTATAGCGGCCGAGTTCACGGGGTGGAAACGACGGGCGAAATGAATTGGCAACTTTTAATTAAGATGGTATCGTCCTCGCTCGGTCCCCTGCCTTTCGATTCTCTCTTTGGTTCGTGGAAAATCGACTAGGAGCCGGAAGAACTGGCTGCTCAGGTTCTGCTGCTCGGAGACTCCGGGCTTCAGGAGGACGAGGTTGCGGTGGAGGAGAGAGAGAGAGAGGGAGGGAGAGAGAGAGAGAGAGAGAGAGAGAGAGTTTTAGGTCGAGCGGCGGGGACGCGGTTAGCATTCTTTTTGTTCATGCCAACTATTCATCATCGGTGACACTTCTCGAGATAGAGGGTACCGGCACTCCTCTCTCTTCCACCTTCTCATCGTCTCATCCCGTCAACCTTTCTCGCTCTTTTCGTCCTCCCTGCTCAATCTTTTCTCTTTCCTTCCAGCTCGATCTTCTCCCTTGCCCTAGGGGTTTCCTAATGGACCCCCGACTACATAGTCCCCCTGGCCCCCCTACCACCTACTCGTCCTACGTTATTCTTCTCCTTTTTTTTTCGCATGGCATGAGATCTCTCTATCACTTCAAGAAGACTTTACGAAGGATTTTAATTTCCCGGCAACTCCCACCAGCACTCACCGACCACCGTTCGGTAATTCGTCGGCAGGCTTTCAAGACGTAAATTTTTACATTTCAATATGTATAATATACAAGTACAAAACAGAAAACGCGAATATTCAAGATATATTGTTCAGTCTATTAATAATATATAAAAGTATAATACACAAGTAATATATGCATTATAAAAATAATATTGTAAGCTTATAATAAAGATTTAACAAATACTTAATCTTTGTGTGTGTGTGTGTGTGTGTGTGTGTGTGTGCGTGTGTGTGTGTGTGTGTGTGTGTGTGTGTGTGGGCGCGCACGCGTGCAAAAAGTATTTCTAATT
>Ga0157364_1004164_pt1 | contig 14361 bp, 6 predicted proteins | sample AttsexASBM2_FD_111476 | JGI IMG/M metagenome (GOLD analysis project Ga0157364, IMG submission 111476) | Fungus gardens microbial communities from leaf cutter ant in Ribeirão Preto, State of São Paulo, Brazil - Atta sexdens ASBM2 | ecosystem: Host-associated > Fungi > Mycelium > Unclassified ... | reverse complement strand
TTGTATAAAATGAAAAAACATTATATTAATAAACGAACCTTTTTTGTAGTTTCACTGAGTCGCGATTTCATTTCGATAAAATTCACACAGCAGAAATCTCACTGAACACAACATCATAATATTTGTATGTCGTGGCATTGTCGTGTGTGTCATGCCATTCCTTGTTACGATTATTGGCATACTAAGAGAGGGTACAAAGAGACTAGAGTTCTCATCTGAATATTCGACGTTCGACCGCGTATGATATCTGGGCTGAAAGCGACGGAAGCAACGGAGGTAGAGGATCGTACATTCGACTAGTAACTGGCGCACAGCTGGCGAGCAGCCTTGCAAATTCACGGTATTCGCGGATCGGCGGAAGTTATCATGTACGTTTCTGGAGCTACGGCGGTGGTTTATGGGCACTCCAAATCAACGCGAAGCGAGGTTCTTGCCAAGCCGAGCCCAAACCGACTCATCAGATTCCGGCGTTCTCCCTATCCGGGTCGCAGGGATTATTTCGAAATAGCGAAATTATTTTGCCCTGTTATTTGAGAATTTCTGATAAAGGATGGACGCTGCAGCTGATACTGACAGTGCATGTTGTACGAATATACCTAACTAACTAACCTGTGCCTAAGCTAGCCCGCAGGGCATAGTTCTCCAATGTACGTTAATTCTCTTAAGGTAATTGCCATGTATGCGCACATATTCTCGTATTCACACGCAGCTGCGTACATAGATCCACTTTACTTCCTCAACTAGTTATTCGATGCAACGGCATAAACCCTTAATATCGACTATGGAAACTACTTGACTCTACTTGACTCTACTATCGACATCTGCGAACGTCTTACTCGCATCCTTAAAATTCAATCATATATTATTAATCTTGACACGTTACACTTTAAACTTCAAACATACGACGGCGATCAATTTTCTTCGTGCCTGCTTTTGACAACGACTTTTCACGTAAGGAAAATAGCTAGTATTAATCGCGTAATGTAAATATTTTATGTTTTAAAAGTTAGCCGAGAGAAAAGTTTTGAATAACAGAATGGTTTAAAATTTTTTAAGAATATTTTGACGTAACGATATATTCTGTAAAATGGATAGATTTTATATTACTATGTATCTAATAATTACATACTGTAATAGGACAAATAATTGTAAAATAAAAATTATATAAAAAAAAGTTTGCATTCACATATTTTTTTATCAAGCTGATCTCTTTCAGTGTTATCGATATAAATCAGTTTTTCTCAATTATCATATGAATCGTATGTATCTGCTGAAAACGATTATACATCACATATGCTTACATGACTATCCGCTTCAAATACTATTCGCAAGTGTCTTCAAACGAGTGCACAACAGTTCGTCGCAGAGTCAACGTCGATAAATCGGTATCGAGTCCTGTGTCCGAAAATATACGGCATCCACAAGAAGGAAATTGAACGAAGCGGAGGAACGTAAGGTAAATAAGAACCTCTACGAAATAACGGAACTCAGGACTAGGAAAGCTCAGTCTCATCTCCCTTCGCTCCCGTTACCTTCCCGTTCCTCCCGTTGGCCCCACGATCCGTCGAGTATTATATTCTACCCACCGTGAGGATTCCCATTATCGAGAGCAGTCACGACGTATCGTCTATGGAAGAGCCGACCCAAGACAGATCGTAACGTATTTCACTTTCTTCCCGAAGGGCCCGCCAGATCTCGTTCCCCTTCCATCGGGTATCTCTGGATAGATGATGCATTTAGAGGAGATGGTTGCGGGGGAAGCGAGCGAATGCTCTCTCACCCTCGTGGACACGAGAAAGCCGTCTAATCGAAGGCGGAAAATCGCAATCGCATTACCCACGCCACTCCGCGACCGTGCAAGGGTTACCCTCCACGGTCCTTGCTACGGTCACTCTGCGCAAAAGGCATCTCTGGCACGAGAGAATTATGGGATCAGATCAAAGGAATTACGAAGATAATTATAAAATACCGAGAATTTTAAAAAATATAAAAATTGCAATAATTTACAACCGTTCCTCTCTGATTTCGCTGAGAAGATAGACATCAAATGTATATACAGGCAAGAAAAAACTTGGATCGGGAAAGAACTTCCGGGATTTGCTGCAGAAAAATACGGGAATTTCTAGCCTGTCGTCTGTTCCTGGAGAGTGCTGCGCTACCAAGGCTCGTTCCTAGATCCTCTGGTATGCACCTCAATGGCAGATTGGCTCTCGCCCAAAGCCGCTCTCATCGTTCGTGCTAGCGTAACCGCGGAAATTTTTGCTTGATTAACGATATAGATTTCGATATTTTTCCGCGACCCCACCGTCCACCTTTGGCACCGGGATTCCTCTTGCGTGTCGACGTCCTTTACGGTCACCGTAGCGGGAAACCATGCCGACGGAAACTTACGATCGTGGCGCGAGGATAAGACGATCGTTGAGCAGTAACGGCGACGCGAGCGTTATGCGGAAGATCCGACGCGGTAAGGATCCTCGCCCCCTCCAAAGTATTACGCGCGTGTAATGTATCCCCGTTATAAGAAAATATTTATCTCGTTACGTAACACGGATATCTTTCAAGGAGACCCTCGAGTCCCCCGCCTTCTTGTAGACCCAACTGTACTCATAATTATATGGTAATAATGCGCGCTTTATTACAACCGTGGCTACACGATAACAAGACCGTTGAAGGGCACCGTGGAAAGGACAATACACGTGGCGCACTTAGGTTCACGTGTTCACCGTGTACCTATGTTCGTAGAGTCATCGCTGACGTTCATCGCGTAAGGAACGGGACACGGTATGCTCGTAACCGCTTCTGAAAATAGCTTCCTCGTTTTCCTCTCTTCTTGGAAGCATATAAATACTAGTATGTCTTCGGTACTAGTATCGTAAAACACATATTGTAAAGAAATTACAATTTCGACGAAATTAGTGAAGGTATATCATGGTGAATTTATATCGTACGTTTGAGTAACATCACCGTTGCGAACGATGAAAATGTAGATGTACACATGTACATTTTTATACCGTTAACCAGACGTTATCCTATCGCCTAAGTATTCTGCTCGCGGTTTCTGCCAACAAGCGGAAACGTGCGATATCGTATTCCTGGATTCTGAACAAGACGTGACTTCACGGAGGTGTTAAAGTTCCTCCTATAGTTTGTTATGTCCTTTACTTGAACTACGTTCATGATCAGGGTGATAATGAGTACCACGTAGACATGATTACGAAACGTTACTTATGGAAAACAGAAAGTTTTTATCATCAATTTTGAGAATATAAACGTTATAACGGGAAAGTTATAATAAGAAAGAATTGCAAAAGCGTATCATACTCTTCTAAAAAATTAATGATAATATTCACTTTAATGACACGATTAAAATAAACGTTTTTCTTTGTGTTTGCTTTATCCTTTTATAAAAACATGTAATTAATAAAATAATTTTAATAAAATTTCCGTTTCGTTTTTAAAAAAGGAATGCGCATTGTTTGCATGATTTTCATTTTATGAAGAAAACAAGTATAAAATTATAACAAGATTGTCACAAATTCCTTATCTTTATCTAAAATTTTATAACTTTTCCCTGATTTTCAGACAATATGTTTATTCCTGATTTTCAACAATCTTTTGAAATTTTTAGTATTTTCGTCCTGGTTTAGAAATCATTAAATATTTGATCGAGAGAGCAATTTAACGTAGCAACGTAAATTACTATTAATGGTGTTGACACTGTTTGCATTTAATTATTAAATTGATAGTATTCCAAAACTGCGCGTAGGTGCGTGATGTACGTATATTAAACTTTTTAAAGCTAAAAATTTTAATTCTCCATGACTTCCCTTATTTTTCCTTATTTGTCGTTTTCGATTTTTTTGAATTTCCAATTTTGTAGCAATCCCGTATAATACAAATATTGATGAAAAATATCACAATTAGATTTATTCATAAAGATAATAAAATCTGATAATAAGAAGCAACACACGAAGGAATTTTCGACCAAACGAACAGCCAAAAAATCATTCGAGAAAACGAGAGGAAATTTATGAAATGTCGCTCGTATAGCGTTGATGAAACAGGCATAGTGGAACGTACAATCACTCCGCCAGCAGGACGAATTGGCAGTCTGGCGCTGCGGTACAAAGTACGATGGTTAGAGCGGCCATAGACGTGACAAAAACGGCCGGCGCGAAAACGGGGAAAGGAAAATAGGAGCGGTACTTGCACGCGTTTCATCATTCCCGACGAGCGACATGCAGGAATGCATATGCGCCGCGGGCCAAGCTGAACACGGCCACGGCACGCGTGATTCGCGCGCACTAACGACGCGCTTAGCTCGCGCTATTCTTTTGCGATTATTATCATTGTCGTCGTTAAAGATAACATCGTAATTGCACGTCTACTCGGTTTTTGCGCGATAGGCTTTGCGTAGATGACGAAAAAGCAAGCATTTCCGCGCGAATGGCCGACAATATTCCATCTAGTAAATGACCGTAACTCGCAACAATGGCCGGTATTCTTAGTCGAGTCTTATATTTGAGACTATCTTAAATACTATTTTAACCTTTAATTGACGTTGTGAAAAAACCAATTTTTCAAACATTTATATTTTTTTGACGTTTAGACTCTCATTTATCTATCTTTAAAACTAATAATAACTAAACATTAGTATTGCATTGATTCTTATTTAACATAAAACATGTTAATAGATACTTTGATAGACGTTGAAAAATTTGATACAAATTCAATGGATTCGCAATGACAATTAAGGATTAAGATGTCATAAGGCAATCAAAAGATTATATTAGCATTTTAAGACACTACTTAAGACAATCTTAAAGTAAGAACGGACTATAAATACTAATGAGCGATTTTGCTACCATCGCTCCTTCGTCAACTCCTTTCTTATTCGCGATCGATTGAACGGGGATCGATAAGAGCGAATATCTCCTGTGTGCCGAAGGGCACACATAAGAGTATGTTTATGTATATGTGTGTATGTTATGTATGTGGTTACACTCTTCGCGTTGCTATTGTATACTAGTCTGTGCAAGAGCCTGTGCTGCTTATTCTTACCTCTCACCACCTTTCTTAGGTAGCGCTCTTCTACGATACTTATTTCACGATAGACGGAGCCAAGTCAATGGCGAGCGGCCCCAGCGGTAAAGAAAATACACACTCGTCGCGTATATACGTACAGTACCCTGCGGTGGGATTGTAGCTTTTATTGCGTTTCAAGGTTTGTTAGCATTGGCCCGTGGCAAAACTCGCTCCCCTCTTCAGATCTCTCTATCCACTTTACCTATCTTTATTCCTTACATTCTGATGGCACGACGTTCACCTGATCGCTTTACTTTACGGATGTATAAATATTCGAAGGATGAAATTAAGTGATCCACAACACCGTTTAAATCTGACGTTGCTCAGCTTCCGAACTATGGATATTATTAATCTTATCAGCAATAAGAGCGTGTATTGAGCAATTCGCGTATCTGGTACACTGCATCCCATTGCACGCGTGGCTATACAATATATGTACATACACGTGCATCTGTCTCTGTGTATATACATGTGTAGGTGGTTTCTCGCCCCTATATTGCACAAATAGTATTGAACGACTCGTCTGAACGTGGTGAAGAGAGATAGAGCTGTACGGTTGCGGATATAGAGGAGATGTAGTAAGGAGGACGAAGGACGGAACATGCCGTTTCATTTGTTTGGTGTTCCTCCGGGGTATTAGAGAACGTGCCGGCGATACGTGGTATCCGTATAGACATCACTACCTAATAGAAGCAAAGCAATCTGATGAAACCAATAAGCGTGAAGGAATGCGGGCGCCTTTTCCCCTTGCCTTCGTTGTCTCCCCTTCTGTACTTTGTACAGTACTTCTTCTCGCCTCCACCGAGGCGCTTCGTACCTCTGTGTCTGTTCCTACAAACCCCCGGCCTTCCCCGTAGCTACCTTCGCCAGCGATCCTCTTATTCCGATCTCAGAAGATCGAATACCTGTGCAAACTTAACGGAGGCGGGATAGATGGACGACGACGGCAAATCGAAGAGATGGGAGGGGGGAGGATAATCACATGGTTCATGTCAACTTGGGTAACAATCAGGAGGGAAGGTCCAATTTGGCGAAGAATTTTCGTATGAGCAATGGGAGAGCGATCACGTTGGTTAATTAAACCGACCGAAGATTAGCGGGGAGACTTTACATCGCGTCCTGAGAATTATTCGTTTTGCATGGACTTACAAATTATCAGATAAGCCGCCTGCGAAAAATAATACGTGATACTCGGGGAAAGATAAGCTTGCTTATTTGATAAAATCTTTTTTCATAATAAAAAGACCGAAATCACTTATTCGATATTAGTTGAAGATTACGCTAAACATCATCGACAAATTGATTTAACGGTTGTAGTGTACGTAATACAAAGACGTGGAAAGATATAACCAACAGCGCGCGATTACTGTGCCCGTCGTTTCCTTTTATCCGTTCGAATCCGGGATTAATCTCTCGTTTCTTTGTTGAAAAAGTTCTTTTACTACTCGATGTAGCCGTTCCTCGAGTAAAGTAAAGGGCAAAAGAAATAAGATAAGGAACAAAATCTAGAACCGGCCGGGTGGCTTCCTGTCTCCAGAATATACAGGAACTATCTTCCCTTTATACTCCTTCGTTCTTCAAGAATGGTATTTTTTATGCGCTTCAACTGAAATTCGCCCCGTATGTTATCTTCTTCCGCGATATAAAAGGCTTACGTACATGAACATGTATTTTCATTTCTCGATATTATTTAATAATGTCTCGAAAAAGATCTTTTATTCTTATCCATCAGGGACTTTTCTCACTCAATTACACTTATATTTTTTTCAATTTTCAATGATATGATTGTCTGTTCTTACATTACAAGATGATCTAACGAATATGGTTATCTCCTTTCTCTTTTATGGTTTCTCTTTTCTTACATAGTTTCTCTTTTGAAAATTGTGAAATCTTTGACACGTTAATAATGCTAAGGGAAAAATTTGAAGCATTAATACTTCATAGAAATATAATATTTTATATATGAATTTTGCAACTAACGAGATTGAATCTGCAAGATTTAATTGCTTCGGTACATTGCGAATCGAGCAAAATAATGCGTTAAATAATCAATATGCATTTTTATACAATAAATCAACAAAAAGGTATAAAAATGTTATTAAAAACTAAAAATTATTCCACGATGTCTAAAATTTCTAATATTTGTTTCAATTTATGATATGCTTGATATGAATACAAGATAACATTCTAAAAGACATATCTCTTCCACATGATGGTCACAAAGATAATATATATATTGAAACACGTTTGCAATCTAACGTCAGTGAATAGATGATAGCATGGTCTAATTGGTCGACGTGCGCCGAAGGCAAAGTAGCTACACTTATTCGATGTTGTCACGTTGAATAATAACGGTTACCATACTCTCCATGATTGTCTTGCATAGCACAAAGATATAGCATTGTATTGATTTCGTTATATATAAAGATGATATTTTGAAAGAATTTTAAGAACATAAACATTATCAATAATTTTGATGTGGATTTTATTCTATAGTTAATCTATAAGTGTTCTAAAAATAATAAGTGTCACTTTCATTGTATCATTCAACGCGTGTCTGTAAATATCCTGCTTTTAATGCAATATTGTACACATCAAGACCTTGTGTTCCATTGTTTTTCATGTAATTGATTTATTTCATTAGAACCTCAAATTCTTATTAATTTATCCTTCTTTTATTCACAGAATTCAATTTTATTATTTTTAATGTAATAAAATAATTTTGTAATTTAATAAAATAATTTTCGCGCAAAATATTAAAATTTATATATATCATTTTATTTTATTTTATTTTTGAATGATTTCCATTTAATTATTATACTATGTATTAAAATATCCATTCATGTCTTTATTGATGTGGAAAACCTGACGTCAGTTTGATTAAACATTTGTGTAAAAGGGCATGCGGCTGTTTTGATTATTCTCTTGAATGGCGTATAAATCGAACTTCGAAACTTGAGTATAGTTACGCACCGATCATATTAACGACCATTCTGCCGTATTTCCTGCGTGCTTAAAGTGCCGGCAGCAGCGCGAGACGCGGCTCGAGAGCCCGCTCGGCATCGCCGATACAGTGTAATTTCACGGTGCCGTCGATGCAATTCGCGCTTTCGATATGCCACAATTTCTGCGCGAACCGTTATGTGAATTACGATGTGGGTAGGAAACCCGCTTTGAATGGGGAGCACGGGGTTCCCCGGATGCGAGCGTGCGCAACAACACAACAAACGCGGACAAATGTAATGCTCACGTAGGGCACGTTTGCCGTGAACTATGCTGATGCTGATGCAAACTGGGCGCGTGTTGAGAAAGGAACACTGCGACAAAGAACCCGCGCGATGAGATATATACATCGTGGCTAGATAGAGGCGTTTATTCTGTCGTGAATTTTCTGAGTGAATACTTATTGTTAGCGGAAGCTGAATAATGCAAAAAATAAACTGTTAATCCTGTGTGTAGCGTTATTAAAAACATTAGAAATATACCGTAAACACGTATATAAAGCGATAGTGAACATAACAATAATTAATGAGATAATTCTCTAATAAAGAAAACAATACACTATTATTTTCTTTATTAGAGTATTTTGAGTAAATACACTGAGAAAAAAAGTAAAATAGTTTATTTATTAGGAATAAATTATTGTCGTATCTAAATGAAGACTTACTTCAATGAAATAAACATTATCTTACAAATTTTTAAATATCTTTTTCTCAGTGTAGCGCTGGAGGCTGAATCTACTAAGGCTTGTGATGAATAAAGTTTTAGCCGTGAATAATAATCTTCACAAGGACGTAAAACGTCAAAAAGCTGTCTTGCAAGTTGGCGTATCAACTGACAAATGCAGCTCGAAAAATGAGACGACACTCTCAGCAGATACGTTCTATTGCAAAAAAGAGAAAATATCTCTATATTCTCCATCATGCCGTAAGAACCGCACATGCAATCGCATCGTTCTCGTTTCCGCATTGCGAAGACAAGAATAATCGTGTTTTCGGATCTTTTTTGAAGTAAAAAGCTTTCGCTTCGTTCCCGCATAGTCGGTCGTCGTCTGTCAAGAATGACCAAACCGTAATGCGAAAGACGGTTATTCCTGATTGTATCACGCTCGCACGGAGATCGACATACTTCTGGGATCGCTTCTCGTAGTTTCGTCAGGGTAATCATGTCGCTATGTTCGTCCCGCTGAGAACGGAATACAGATGAAAGGGAAATTCATTCCATCGGTCCGACACGTAAACTTGGCAAATAAACTTCGCCCTTGAAACATCCTCGCTTTACATCACGGCCTTTGCTTTCTTTTTCCCAGGAAATTCATAATACCGAATTCCTACGGGAATATGCTGATTTTACGAGCGCACTGTTATACCCGGCGTCGGGTAATATTTTTCGAAAATTGTTGGAGCCGTAAAGTACGTAATCGCGACTCAATTTTCACTTTGAAAGGAACGCCCATACTTCGCTCTTTTTTCCCTTTCTTTTATATTTTTTTCTCTCTCTCTCTCTCTTCATTTCCTTTTTCCCTCCTTTTACTCACGATCCTCCTCGATATGCATCTTCTCTATATTTAATCGTAGGTATATCCTGCTGCCTCATCATTATTTCATACTTTGCACATTACTTTCTCCCGTCTTTCCTTTTTACACGCTTTATTAAATGACGTCTAACTATACCGACGGCAATCTTCCACACTTGTGCGATGGATTACGATCTTCTTAACTAAAAGATCGCTACAGGAATGGGCAAGGCAGCAGAAAGCTTATTCGCAAAATATTATGAAATTATCGTCACTAACTATCCCGTCAAAAAAACAATTAAATAACAGTTATCCGTAAATTATAAAGTTAAATGTTAATATATTTCAGAGCAGTATAAATTGTACTGCTTTTACATTCGTTTATAATATTTATATAATAATATCCTCAATTTATATAAGCAGATACTTTCAGAAAAAAATAAATAAATAATATCGAACGAAATATTTGAATGTAAATATTTTCGATAAATTTTATTATATTGAAAAAAATGGTTTGCTTAGATAAAATAATTCTGGTGGAAAATGAACAAATAATAATTTTCTAGTTAAATTTATTAGAATTTTAGTTGAAATAACTAGAATTCTGATTGATATAATTATTCTAGTAAAAAAATAAGAATTCTAGTAGATTTTACCAGAAATATTATACCAACCAGAATTCCGATTATTTCAACTAAAATTCTAAAAAATTTAATTAGGAAATTCTAATTTGTTCATTTTCAATCAGAAATTTTTTCAGTGATATTTATCCAATAATTATTTATTATTTATGAAAAATAGTGATGGCCAAAATTCAAAGTACAGAGAAACGAAATAACGAATTCACGTTAGTTGAAAGGATAGGTGAGAAGGAAGAAAACGAGCGACGAAGACGCGTGTCACACATCATCGTGCAAACAAGCGTGGAAAAACGCCCTTGAAGTCAATTCGGTGCAGCAAAGGCGGAGAAGAACGAAGCACGGAAAGGATGTTCCGTCAGTCGTGGATGCATTACCTTCCGCCAGCCGTCTTTTACGACTTTTTAGGAAGTCACAACAAAGTTCGACAGCGAGAGTTTCGCACAATGGCTCTTTGCAATCGTTCCCGTCTTCTTTCCTTGAACCTCTCGTTTCTCCCGTGCAGACGTCCCAGGCATTGTCTTCGCGCATCGTCGGTTGTCCGCGCCATTCCGGTAAATACGGCCGGTCGACACCAAATCCTTTGCACCGATTATACTCAATAAAGTTTCCGAGTCGCTCGTTAAACTGCTTTGAAATTACTGTGGCGCGGCCGTAAATGAGTTTCGAGATTTAATTTTGTTAAGAATAGTGGATATACGCTCTAATTCAACGTGACAAAACGAGGTTACGAAAACGAACTTTCGAATCTATATATCGAAATCGTATTTTTCTATCTTGAAATAGTTTCTGATGGTAAAAGTAAGTCCGGAAGGCATTCAGAGAAATAATTCGAAATATATATAATAAAAATGTTATAATATCATAGACATTGAGAATTCAATGGACAACGATTAGCTTATAACAGTGTATTCTGTCGTATAGATTTAAATAAAAAATATGTTGTAAACTTAATGTGACTTAAGTGACGTTATTATGTAACTTTGATAATGAAAGTTTATAAGAATTTTTTATTTGTATATTATTTGTATATTATTTGTATATTATTAATTTTTTTTTATTGATATATATATATATGTATATATATAAAATTCAATTTCTATATCATTTCATAAATTAAACTTGTTTCTAATTTCGTATTTATATTACTCTAATTACATATCATATTTATATTAACAGTTTACATGTTCCAATTGCAATTTTTCTATTTAATTGCCTCTATTATTTTATATGAAATTTGTAAAACTGATTCGATTTCAGATTACCCTACAAAGATTTTCAAATTCCTATTTTTAATTATCGCCCTAAAATTATATTCACTTATCTAATTTTAAGTGATCATTAAACGCAGACAATGAAAAGAGTTGTATCGGTGACTCGTTACAAAACGCGCCCGCAAACACTTCTCACGCTCTAAAACGCGCGTTAGCTATGTTTAAAGGCGCATATAAACTTTGCGCGGTTCTACGTTTCCTTTTATTTCGCTCGATAATTTCACATATTCCGCTCGCGACTTGCGGTTAGCGCGGGCCGTAAAAGTGCCGGGGATAAACCGGTACATCTTTCCTGCGCAACTTAGCGAGAAATATCTCTTTCGTTGCATCGTGTCCCGACGGATGCATAACTCACAGATTATGAAAACGGCGCCGAGCAGGTTGTGCGACGTTGAAGCGACGACAGAAAAACGAACGTCGTCATAGACCATCGAACGCGTCGCGTTTGCGGATTCACCATCGGTACCATTAGATAGTCTAACTCTCCACAAGTCTCTCGATGTTGACCGATAATAATATTTCATTACAGCGCAACAAGACCGTACATTACCGGTCGTCACGCGGACTACCTTCGCGTCCACGACAGCGATAGCATCTACATGAGGCGTTAATTACGTCCTACCGCGGCACCTTACACTGGCACTCGAGATATCTCGGCGGTAGCCAAACAAAGATGGGGAATCGTCAACTCGATCTTTCTCTTCTTCTTCTTCTTTTCTTCTACTCATCGCGCTCCCACTGACTGCCGTCCCTTCGCGGCTCTCTATCGCGGGACGCAAACATGAGATCAAATTCCAACGTTTATTCAGACCTGCCGCCGGCGTACGATCGCCTCTGATCCTTTCTATCTCGCACCATTGCAGCATTGCGAGATAAAAGGAAGACAGATGCGCCGAAGAGGTATAAGGAATCGTCTGTAACGTTCAACGTATAACTGTCCCGAATGACATTTTCAAACCGGTATCCAATGTTCCGCGATGAATCGAGCTCAAGATGATCGAGATAGTTACAAATACGAATAAATAATATAATATATCTCAAATGGATCTATCATATATCATATCGATAACTCTTAAATCTTTTTTTCAATATTAAGCAAACTGTATTAAATAATAAAGAACTCAACTCTTCCTCAAGTAATAAAAAATTGGCTTCAAGTTTAATGGGATCTTAATCGTATTTTTCATTTCTCTTTGTAAAACTTCCTATATTTTGTCAGTGATATTTCTTTTTATGCGCGCTTCCTAAGAATATCATATAAGATATTCCTCAGCTAAGGAAAATTCACACGTACATTCCATGCAGAATTCAAGAATTACGAATGAATACATATCTTGTGCTTTTGGTTCTAAGACGTATAGAGTTACCCATTTCCGCACTTCAGTGCTGAACTAACTTATATCCCGTATAAGGCTGAGCACATTCTATGCGTCAATTGGCTTGATTCCAATGCGTGTGTGGAATAAGTAATCTGCGTATTTCAATTATAAACTTAGAGCTACACGAGCTATAGCATGTATGCACGATTCAAGCATGTTCTACACTTTATCTAGGCGTGGTACAAAGATATGCGAGGAATTGATGATTTATAGACTCTAATGAGACGCCTATTATTATATATACATCTATCACGATTACACATACAATAGTAGAATTCTATTAATGAACGTTCTATTTTCTGTATAATCGAATATTTTCTTGTTATTTCAATAGATAGTTATTCCCGCATTCCCCAATTTTATCGCACTCAACGTATGAGTGAATTTCGGATACTATTATTTAAATCTTTCTTGAAATTGCGATTAAAAAAAACGTAATGGAATTAATTTAATGTGGGCTTTAGGCGACATCTCAGCGACAGACAATGCATGAGAGAAACAGTAAACCATTGGACGAGAAAATAGCTAGTGACAGATTCAGTCGATGGAAAGGAATTGTGCAGCAAGGTGTCGGAGCATTTTACCACAAGAAGAATATAGTAGTTGTACGGTTTTCTCTCCTTTTACGGCGATTTCAGCAAGTACTGTCGGCTCAAATGACTAAAATTTCTTTGGATCATTCGTAATTTAAAGTGTCTGTGAGTTTTCACAGTTAGAAGTATATCTTTTTGTTGATTTTATCAATAATGAGGTAGAAACGTAATTAATTACAAAGGCGAAATAATATCTCGAGTGCTATTAAATTAAAAATCTTGATCGCAACTTGTCTTTGTAGTGAGAGATGATCGTTAAGCGTACCGGTAATAAATTCCCAAATATCTAGGATCGGGTAAAACCTCGGGATTACAAAGAGCAGTCGTAAACTTGCTCGGGTGAACTCGAGTAATGTTACCTTATCTACACCTAGAGCGATTCTCATTAACCCACCGTTGCGCCATTACGCGTCACGGAGAGTCTCGCCTTTCTTAAGCGAAAAGTTAGACATATTTGGTATTAAAATACTTATGCATCACTTACCGCTGTTGTTATAACGTTCGACCCTTGTTGAGGCTCCTCGATCCTGCAACAAAAAAAGACAAGTTGTTTTTTATTAAAAGATACGTTGAAAAAAAGTACAGAGAAAAAATACAGAGTACTTTACTTCGTATATATACTATAAGTTTCGTAACATTTCTCTTATTACGAGAAATATTGGATGATCACTTATTATATGCTCGCGTATAACCAATAATCTAGAATTAAGTAAGTGGAATAGAAATTTTCATTTCTTCTTGCACGTGTATGAATGTGTGTGTGTGTGTGTGTGTGTGTGTGTGTGTGTGTGTGTGTGTGTGTGGGTGTGTGTGTGTGTGTGTGTGTGTGTGTGTGTGTGTGTGTGTGTGTGTGTGTGTGTGTGTGTGTGTGTGTGT
>Ga0157364_1004163_pt1 | contig 14366 bp, 3 predicted proteins | sample AttsexASBM2_FD_111476 | JGI IMG/M metagenome (GOLD analysis project Ga0157364, IMG submission 111476) | Fungus gardens microbial communities from leaf cutter ant in Ribeirão Preto, State of São Paulo, Brazil - Atta sexdens ASBM2 | ecosystem: Host-associated > Fungi > Mycelium > Unclassified ... | reverse complement strand
TCCGCGAGTCGCAAAAGTATAATAAAAGCAAAATTCGCTACACCACTTTCCAATATTCGTGACCACAATATGAGAGGAAAATCTTCCATTGCGCTTATTAATAAATTATTCATGTCATTTTCCGTATTTAAAAATCGAATTAGTAACATTTTGTGTTCTCATTCGTAAAAAAAATGTACAAAGTACGTTTAAATAAAACACGAAATAAAAGAGTACTTTTAACACAAAGGGAAAAAAAAGATGAAAGATCGAATTTCGCTTCTTCACCTTAACTCTCAAGACAATTTAATCGTATTCAAAGTTATCCCGCGGATTCAAAGCGGATTTCTGAAGCCTCGTGTATAATTCAAGTAACGAATAACGAGGATCAGAATGTCGGAAGTTTTGGCTGAATATCCGGTGCGAGTACAGATCTATATATATATATATATATATATATATCGATAACTCTGGACAATAAGTTATTGTTAAATTAATCTTAGCAGTGACACAATCCTTCGCGTGGACCACGTCTGCCGGTGCGAATCAAACGTCTCGAAGCGGCAGTTACAGCGAAAGTATCACACTGCTCGACACAATAACGACGCGCCCGTTGAACGGGGAAGATAATATAATACAGACGCCTTCGGCGGAGGCCCGTCGTTCCAGCTTCTGCCTCTTTTCATTCCGCGCGCGTTCACTCGCGTGACAGTTAATTGTTTCGAGCAGGCTAGCTGCGCGAACGCGGTTGAGAATGGTAAATGAAACGGCGGAACTGCGTTGGACGTATCGCGCGATCGCCAAGAGAAATGAAAAGGGAGCCATTTCCCGACAGCTCCGCCGGCAGAACGAACGACTCGCCTCCGATCCCATTCAATTTCATTATCCCGCCATTCCGTTATGATACATATAGTAGTCTACGAGATACATACATTATGCTACTTTAACCTGTAAAAACGAACACTCAGAGTTTTCTGGGTCATACTCGTCACGCTTCACACGTGTTTCAGTATATGTATTTTTTAACAAACGCTACAGTTTATCAATTGTACGCTTTACACGTCAAATTCATAACTCACACTGTAAAAAATAAAAGAATTAATTTAAAAATATATAGTAAACTTTCTGAGGTGCAAAAATATTAAAATTAACACAAAGATATTAATTTTGTAAATAAATCAAATATTTTTTATCCTTATACTTGTCATTAAAAAGTTTAATATAAAAAATATAATAATAATTAGAAATAAAAGTCTTGGAAAATGCTACTTTTCTCGAGAATATCTAATTTTTACAAAGTACATTCTTCACATTTTCTTTATCCATTTATCTTCGAGGGTACTTTCGACAAAAGATAATTGCGCTTGCTGCAAGAGTATCGGCGGTTGCAATCCTTTCACGCCGAGTCCTCAATTGATCTGGCCAGCTTCTTGGAAAGAAATATAAGAAGGAAAAAGAGGTAATCTCTCCGGCCGATAACCAGCCAAGAATTCGTTTCCGTGCGTGAATGGGCGGGAAAGTTGCGAAAAGATGTTCTCTTGAGAGTACACGTAAACGAAAAAGAAATTTCTCATAGAGGCGCGGATTCTTGTAGAAGCGGATAATCCCCGAGGGATGATCCGCCTGCAAAATTAATTTCGAGGAGCCTGAAAACAGGTAGCGCGGAGAAAGCTGTAATCGGCAGTTTGTTCATTTCGGCGAGGCGCCGCGCCGGCTTGAGTTGGTCTTCTCTTTCTTTTTTTGGGCGCATTCATTCGTGAAATTAATGAAAATGCGACTCGTCATCGCTGTGTGAAAGACAAAAAATAAAAGTGTATAATTAAATGCAAAAAATAAAAGTATATAATTAATTCGTATTTCTGACTCGGAGCTTCTTCAATTACGATTACAAGGTTTAATACAATTTCCACTTGCAGTCTCTTTGTAGATTTCGAGTTGAGACGGAAATATTCCACGACTTCTCGAGATATTTAAATAATGTGAAAATTGACATTCTACAATATTATAGTCCGTTAAAAAGGGAAAGAGACAGAAGGGAGAGAATTAATGGACTATGAATGAAGTCACAAATGAAACTAACAAGGCCTGCTCTCTCCTCTCTAGCCTTTTCCACTTCCTGATTAAAAGGAAATAAATATAAGCTAATGCTTCGCAAAGGAAAGTAAGAAAACGTAAGTGTAGAAAGTACAATGGCTAGACTTAAGCGGAGAAAGAGCAAGCCTGCAATTATGGTGATTACACTTGCTTAAGAGAGAATATACGGTACACTGATAAAAATGTAAATACGGAGGATCGAATGAAATAATTTTCCATAATATTTATTCGATATTCATCCTTATAAAAGTAAAATATTTCAGGCATACGTGCGTTTTAATTAAGACTAACTAAAACTTTTTAAACGGTAAAGCTTTAATAACGCACGAAATTAATATGTTTTAAATATAATGTCATAACATGTAAATGGATTTGTCTTTCAACTTTATCGCAGCGTCACTTTTAACTAGACTATAACAGAGTTAATATTTTTCAATGAATAACTAATAAAATATTGGAATGAAATATTTTAGATTTGTTCTTGATATGCATTTCTATAATCACGATTTTAGTACGATTTAATAATACACAGTCAGAATATATATATATATATAGTCAAACAGCTTCTTTCCCAACTCATAAGTATTTATTCATATAAGTGCAGAGTCTCTTCGCGTTGGCGGAGCGAAAAGCGAGAGACAGCAAAGTGCCGAGTAGAACCTTACCTCGCTACTTACTTGCTCGCCGTTGTTGCATTCCGTTTCTGCGGCGTTTGAAGGAAGTTTTTCCTTCGCTGGGACGGACTTGGACTTCCTCTTGGATTTTCCGTGATGCAGCTTTACCGCCACGGTTTTCACCTCGAAGTTTTCTCGCGGATAGACGCACGCCAACATCCTCGCAGTGGCATGGACCAGCCCGCAAAACCGCACGCTCGAGTTTCGTCTCTATACGATTTACGTTAAACGCAAAAACCAACCTTGTCGGAAATGTGTTTCTCGTTTATTCCTCTTCATACACTCTCACAGATATGATACGGTGATAACGACGGCTTTGAAAAAGAAACTGCGTCGCGATAACAAAATCGCAAGGTCGCATATTGTTTTATTAGGATAATATTCCCCCAAAATATTTGTTCCAGAATAAATTTTGAGACCAAATCTCTGCAAAATATGGAGGATTTTTCTTAATTCTCGAAAAAAAATTTGTTGACTAGGAATAAAAAAGGCAAATCAATAAATTTGTCTTATCTAAAGCTCATCTTAATTGAAAAATAATATACATATTAAAATGGAAAAATTGTTAGAAGATAGAAAAAATTTAAGAATATTATCTCTTGTCTTTGACCTCCTTATTTTTCGCCATTTCTATGAATTTGCATTTATTTAACATCGTTATTTTAATCCTATAATTGAAGGTATGCATTTTGTAATTAGCGATTGGTGAGTGACATATCGGCAACACGATATTTACTCAAAGCAAATGAATATTATCTGCTATTCTGTGTATGTGCTCGATATAATACTATAGAATTTATCATAACGCTATTAATTCGTTAATTGAAAAAGGAAAATAATTTAAACGATGATATTTCACGTTACTTTATAAAGTAATTTTTTTATTAAAAACCTCATCAAATTATATATTTTATTCATGTTTTAATTTTGATAATCGATAAATTAATATTATCTTGTTATGATAATACTTTATATCTTTTCTTTTGAAATTGAGAATAATTATTAATACATGAAGAATAATTCTATTGGAGTATCAAAAAAAATTTAGTTAGACACAGGTATAAAAATAATTTTGTTGGACTATCAGAATAACTGTAAAAGCCGCTCAAGCATGATGAGCAAAAAAATTTTAACATTCTAATAATCATTTTGAACGTCTTACATAATTATTTTGATAGTTCAACAAAATTATTTTCAGAAATTATTTTTCTGATCTAATAACTAAATTTTTGCTTGAATAGCAAATTTTGCTTAAACGACAAAACTGTTCTTTCCGTGTAGATATTGGTAAGCCTTGCTAAATTTTTTTTTTTAAGTCTTCTCAGCTAAAATGTGACGCTCGTCTTTCATCTTATAAAACATTGTAGATCCGCAAAATAATTTGTGGGAATCCCTCGAGATTTAAAGGTCCTTAGCGACGCATCTATCGATAAATCCGCTATTGAACGATGTGCAAGTGTAGTACGTTGCTTTCCATTTATAAACCACTTGACACAAATCGACACATAACGCTTTAAAAATTCAGGACGGTAGTATATCGAATGGCCCATAATGCACGTAATATGCAAAACTATACCGGATAGACAGATAAAGATACAGATATACCATTAATTTTCCATCTTCACATTACACTTTATGTATCTTCACATAAGCTTTAGATGAAATAAAGCATACAACTACTTAGCGAAATGGCATATAAAAACATGTATATCCATCGCCAGATTTTGATAAATGTGCTAATTTTAAATTGACACTGTTTGTAATAAAATATTGAAAGTAACAAGCATTTATCAAATAATAAAATTTTAATATAATCATTTACAACGCTTTAATTTGTCTTCAAAAGAACTATCGCGATAGAACAGCAGATAGAACAGAAATTTGAAACTTTTGCTAGTTTTCAAGTTTTAATGTCATGTACTTTGGAAACTAATGCTTAAATTAAAATCTTATCAAAGTAAAAAAGTGAAGATTACTTGAAGTTTACTCAAGAACGCAAGGGAACAATTTCATCGCTTGTAATTAAAAAATAAGTCGCCAAAAACTTCATCGTTTTTAACTACAAAAACTATTCGTATTTTATCATTAAAGATTGACTTCATAGCTACAGTACACCTGCCATTCTCAGTCGTGACCAGATAGAAAAGTAGGACATCTTTTCTATAGACAGAATGTATTACAAAGGAACTTGTAGTTATTTTGATCATCAGAGCTATAGTCTGATCTGAGCTTTTTTTCTCTCTTGATATTCATTCTCCTCAATATTCAATATCAAATAATTTACAACTTTTCCATTTTCTTTATAAAAAAAATGAGCTGACGTACGAAATCGATATAAGGCTGGATTTATGGGCTTTTCCGCAAAAGATGTCGGATGAAAAATGAGCCGCGTTGGAAGCGTTTGGCTGCGCTAGAAATTCGAAATCTTTTCGATATTACGATTCGGCATTTCGTCAAGTTCGACACTGAAGAACAGAGAGAGACGCCTGCGTTTCTTGGCGCCATGCCTTGCCTTGTGACCCGATAATTCTCTTGCTCCTCGTTTGTAAAGTGGAAATATAAGGCATGATAATGGGCTCTATCTTAGGAGCCTGAAGAATGAAGTTACGTTCACATTGCTTCGCTAAGAGTCACGGACAAAATTTCGAGACAAAGGCTATTAAAATTTCATCAAAATTCCTGTTAAATTGAACTTTTTAATCGTTTCTTTTCGAGATTGTGGAATAAATCAAAAGAGATCTAATACTCTAAATTTGCAATTTGCTGTAGAAGCATGCTATAAAAGCGCCATTTAGTTTCATGATTCACGACAGTTTTTGTTAATATTTAATACAATTATATTATTAAAATACAAATATATTATATATTATATGTTTTTAATAATATATTTTATTTAATAATATAATTGAGATCAAAATTTTTCATCAAATTACAATTCTTAAAATTTTTCAATATTTAGATCAAAGACATCCGAATATAGTTCAAATGGGTTAATAATAGCGTCAATGGAGGTTGCGATAAGTATTAATCAAGTTTTCATCCGGTTAAGAATGGCGCGAATTTATTTTCGCTCTATTTTCACTCGATCTCATAGCTAAGAATAATAAACTAGGTAAAATAGAGAGAGAGTCGTGATCCTAATCTTTAACTCGAAGTACACAAATGCTTCGAAGTATGTTTCACAGTTTACGAAAGTATCGAATATAAGATCACGTGAGAATATATGAATTTTAATTTTAGAGTTAATAATTAAAATATGATACAAAAAATAAGCCTAAAAATTCTTTAAAAGTAGAGAAAGTATATACATTCTCTCAAAATCTTGATACATTTTTCAGCATTTAAAAAGAGATATAAAGTTATCCAGAAAGAATAATTTTACTGAAATATCTAAAAATTTAGCCAGATATAGATCTGAACATAATTTTATTAAACTATCAAAATATTTATGTAGAAAACTCAAGCATGATAAATAATGTTACAAAAAATTTTAATATTCTAGCTTCAACGTTTTACATAATGGTCCAACAAAATTTATTTTCAGACCTGTATTTAACTAAATTTTTAGATAAATCATCAAAACCATTCTTTTCGTGAAAATATTCTACATGAAGATTGTACTTTAGTACACATATGTCTACATATGTGTACTTTATTACGTATGTCCATTTCTTTTTCTCATGTAAAATATTAATATAAAACCGAGTTTACGTGTGTCGAGTCCTTTTTCTTTTTTTTCTTGCACTCTCTCTCTCTCTCTCTCTCCCGACTGAAGAAATTTATTCGAGCGACCGAATATTCTCTTTAGATATAAACGGAACATCGTATATAACGTGCATCTTGCAAGATGGTTAAACGAGTTGCCGCGTTTACGGACACAGCGCGACGCGACAACTCGTACACAGAGCGAGCAGAAGTGCATATCAATTTATGGAAATGAGAGAACACGCCTTGCCGCGTGGCCACGTTTCTCGTAGCCGACGACGGTTTTACGCGACAGCGCGCGTTGATGGCTATCCAATTTGGCATGCAAAGCCCGGATAGCGAGGCGCACAAATTAGATTTCGGCGTAATTCGCGAAAACGTCAGCCAAGTCGGTTTTCCCGAGGCATGGCGAGAGATAATCGAAATTTAGACATATGTAGGGTCCAACCGAGCGGCCTGAATTGACTTAATGAAAGAAAGAGACCGAGAGTAAATTGTATGAGACAGTTCTCAGAAAGTCGCTGAACTAGTTTTCATCCACGTATTTCTTTGATCCACTTAGCATCGACCCTCTCTCGGTTTGAAAGTTTGATAGAATAACATCTTTTCTTTACAATATTTTTCTACATATATGAAGACGCATGAATAATTTCGTCACAGAACTGAATTCAACAGGTTTTTATCGAGCCTGATTATTATGCGGTACAGATGCAGCTTACAGTGTCGCATTCTGTCAATTTTCGTACTACAATAAAACACACGTGCGCAGCATAATAGATGAGATTAAAGTTAAAAACACCCTAGAGAAAAGCGCAGCCAGCGTACATAACATTAGCTAGTGCACAAAGCCAGTAAATAAACGAGTCGTGCAGAATGGGAGATCTTATATGTAAAATTATTTTATTCCTACATATTCTTTTATTTCTACCCAGAAAAAAAAACAATTTTAAGAAAGTATCTAAAAATTTGACTAGATAGATATAAATCTGAAAATAATTTTGTTGGTCCATCAAATTAATTACATAAGAATTTTAATCACAATGAGTTAAATATCTGCAAAAAGTTTTGACATTCTAGCAATCAATTTGATTCCTACATTTACAATTATTTCTGATGATCCAACACAATTATTTTAGATTAGATTTGTATCTAGATATACTTTTAGACTTCAGCAAAATTATCCTTTTCGTGTAATCTTCATGGAAAGAACGATTTTTTTACTAAAATATTAGCTATCTAAAAATTCTAAAAATTTAGCTATCTAGATATAAATCTGAAAATAATTTGTCAAACTATTAAATTAATTAGAATCTTACCCATGGTGGATAATGCTGCAGAAAGTTTTGACATTCTCGCAATCAATTTGAATGTATATAATTATTTTAATGACTCAATAAAATTATTTTAAATTAGATTTGTATACATTTTTAAATAGTATAGTAAAATTATTCTTTCCGTATAATTTTCATATAATTCCCGAAGAAGGTGTACTGGAAAGATTTGGTTGCGCTTTTCGTATTTCGCCGAGAGAAACTGTTCTTGCAATCTTACTTTGATCGAATTAAAAAAAATTTAATAATGAGAATTAAAAATTATATGAAATCTTGAAATATCTGAATTATCAAAATAATTCTAGGATACTCAAGCTGGTTACTGTGGAATGTCAAAATTTTTTGCAGCATTGCTCACCGTGCTTAAATTTTCTACACAATTATTTTAATGGTTCATTATATATAAAATTATATAAAATTATATTAAATATAAAATTGTTTTCAGATCTGTATCAATCTAAATTTTGAAATACTTCAGCAAAATCATTCTGTATTCTCTAAATCTGAATCAGTGGATAATCACTGATATCCAAGTATGCCACTGGTAATCAATGAATTAAATATGAGATCTCTAACTTAGCTAATCTTTATTATGTGATCTAACTAACTTTTAGTTATTCTAACGAACTTTTAATTTAAGCACTAAAACTAACCTGTTTTAGTGCTTAAATTCAATAAATACGGTATTAGAAGATTGAAATTAACGTGAAAATGTCAGATATATAATGCTCAAACATTCTTTCTTTTTTAGTTAAACTTCACTGATTATCAGTGCTAAGTATACCACTGGGTAATTAGTGACTATACGCTGATTCAGATTTAGAGAGTATATTGGTATAAGTATAACGTTTCATACGCAATATCTTAATACTGTGATCTGTGACATCCCGCCGGAGAAACCTGATGTAAATTAGTAAAACGTTAGCGAACCAGGCGTTAGTAGAGCGAACTGACGAGCGAGACGATAAACGGGTTTTTGATTGAAAATGCAATTCGTGATATTCGCACTCCGTCGTCGGCTATATGTATACCTTGTCGACTCAGAATGAATTAGACCGGCACGAACGAAGTGGGTCTTTCGAGCATCTTGGCTGTCGACCGTAGAATTTACGATTCGTCTGTTGCACGTGGAAGCAAGGAGAGAAGGAACGGTAATTTTACGGCAGCGGTACGCTTCCAAGGACGTACCCCGTGGCGACCGAGCAAGACTAAACAAGAAAATCTGATTCAACGACCACTTCTTATGCGCCATTATCATCACCTCAACGATTCTTTCCGTGAAAACATAAGAGATGTTCTATTTTTAAATCTTATTCACAAAATGTAAAAATTTCAAAGATCACGAATAACAGAATTCATACATTTTACATAGAGAACTTGTATAGTTTGAAAGTTAAGACTACATTTCCCCCTTCTTTTTTACAATGCTCCGTAATATATTCTCCTCTAAAAAATATTTCCGACAAATATTCTAAACATTTTCTCTAGATTGTCACGTTTAAAAAAGTAAAATAAAAAAAGAATTGAGTTAAAGGTACATGCAACGCGGTTTTGAAAATTTTTTCTCTGCTCTTGAAATACCCGTAACAGCTGCAACGATAATATTACATAAAAGCGTAAAGGTTTTTTTATTGTATATCCGCAAAGTTTTCCATTTAACTTATATTGTATTTTGTATATACATAACAGTATTTTATTATTCTTATAAATAATAGTATTTATCAAAAAATATTATTCTTAATTTTATATAAGTTTCCTGATTGTATATTATTAATATTGATATCATTTTACTATCACGTTGCATATTTTTAAGGTACAGGCTATGTCTCTGAAAATAATAAATAATAATTTCTAAATTATTTATATGAGAATAAAACAAAAAAAACTCGAAGTTGATCGTCTAAAATTCTCAACATAGACATGCCTTTTTGTCACAACATTTCCTCTTTTAGCGTGCAAAATATGCATAACAAAATGAAATTTTCGCGTACAAAGAACAGTCAATTTTATATCGTGTAAAATCGTCTGACACGATTTCTCCTCAGAGGCGGCGTACTCCGCAGGGAGACTAACTTGTCTCGTCTCTATTTCCTGGCTCATCAAAGTTGTACGTATCGCGATTCAAGGTGCACTTCTCGGACGGACGAACTCCGGAAATATAATCTCCGAACGCGGCTGTGCGTTTCAGTTTCGTTTCCGCGGATGTCAGTTTGATTTCCAATTCCAACGGAGTACGCGAATACGGATACAATTTGGAGCTTAATTCAATGACGGAGTTTCGGAAGCTCCGAAAATTTCCAGTTCTCTAGTCATTCTGCGTTTCCATCCTTTTCATAGACAAATTTTAATGTGCCGACTACTCAAGATTTTAAATCTGTCAACTGTGTTGGATTATACTAACGTTTATAAAACAAAAAGATACATGCAATTTTTTTCCAATAAATATAAAAGGAAATAAATTGTTTCTCGTATAAAATTTATAAACTATACTAAAAACTCATTTTATATTCAACAAATATTCGATATTTAAAAAAATTTCTCTTTTTTATGCAAGCTTGATTTTCAATAAGCTCGTTTATATAAACAGAGTGCTTCAATTCTTTTAATCACCAGGAGAAATTTATTTCTGTCTGAAGAATATCGTTCAAAGGAAAGATACCTTAATTGCTTCAAATAGTGTATTAACGTGCGCGCGGTCGATCTGCAATAAGTACGTACTCATGCATATAATGATAAGTACCATTATATGGTGTAGCAGGTAAGCGAAGATACACTTTGCGAGAATCGTAACTCTATCGAACTTGATAAAGTTATTTCGATGATACAATTCGAAGTTCTGTATCAAGCTTGAGAGAGCTGTCTACCGCACGGTAACGTGATTTGAAGTAGTGTAATCCGGAGCTGAGCATCTATGTGTGAAAACGAATGTGACAGTAATTTACATCTGCATGTAGATTATATACGTAAATGTGATTTGATGCATAATTCATAATATCAAAATTGAAAGGTTTGCTGTAACAATGACACAATTATTTGTTCAAAACTCTAGCAAATAAATCTTCGAGTGAGAGAATTACGCTAAAGAATTATTTCTGAACTTGCAGAATAAAATTAATTACTGCTAAAAAAAATTGTTTTTAATGAAAAAAAAAATTGATTTAACTTTGATTGCCTGATTTTAGCTTTTGAACTTAATAAATATATACAGCTTTGGCCATAAGTATAAAGTTTAATTTATTGTATTTTCTTGAAAAAGACAATAAATCAAAGGAAAACTAACAAAATATTAAACGTATTATGAAAATTAATTAATATTATTTTCAATAAAACTTTCTTATTGTTTGTTAGATATGAAACATTTATGTCAATTTATAGGAGTATTTTATATTTATGAAAGGCTTTAATATGGGCTCAATTATTTTAATACTTTTAATACTTTTCTTTAAAAACAAATTATTTATTCTTTCTTTAATGTCTTAAATAATTAGTAAAATTATTTTTAATCGGGAAAAATAAAACCATCATCTGTAAATGAATGACGGGACTTTTGTGAAAATTTACGCCGATATGAGTGACAATCAAAGTATTATATAATATCAGTATATAAATCAAAAATTAAATTCCAAAATTCTTTAAAATTAAACATACATTTAATTTCCTCTCAACTTTGTACATATAGGATCCAATGTTACGTTAATATTTTCTTACTCTAATGAATACTTTTACTTATCTTTTTAAGATATCTTTCTAAATTAAAATCTTAGAAATTAAATAATGTTGCAGTTTCTTTCTGTATTTTTAAATACAAACAACTGTAATAACTCTTTCACAACTTTTTTGTCGGGGCAATATCTTAAAAAATAATTAAGTTATCCTATTGACTAGTTGTGAAAGTACAAGTAATAGCAGCTTCCAAGCTTATCAAATTCGTTTCACATAGAAACGAAGAATAAAGAGGTCAAATAACATTAAGAAAATTGAATTATTTCATAATTGAGCACTAGATGCTACATTAAATTTTTTAATTCTCTAATAAACAAACAAAATAAAAAGGCGAATCAAATGAATGCAAGCAAAAGACAAGTAAGTAAATTTTTCTTTCTCAGATTTTAGATTCTTAATTTCTAGAGATGCCAGAAACACCATCTTACAGTTACGTCATTGAAAATAAATTTCAGCACCCCGCTATATAATAAGATTTAGTAGAAAGTAAATTACAATGAATTTTGCCTATTTTATCTTTGCAATTCCTCGTTGCAACTGATAAAAGTGCACCGTTACTCACTTATAATAATGCGTTCATACGAAGTCTGCGCGAAATCGATGAACTTGAAATTCTAAAGTAAATCTATATTTCGCAAAAATGACGTAAAATCGTGAAGACAGCTTGCGATTTCGTTCGAATTAATGGAGCACAGCGGAATAACGTTCTCATTGATATAAAGATTTTTATTGACAACACGATCGACGCGTGGAGCGCTGGAGCGTCTAGAAAATCGCGGCGATCCAACACACTCTTGGCAAGTCGGCCTATTATCGATCGCGAGACAAAAAAAATAAGAGATTCTCTCACTGGGCCGTCAGATAAAATTTAATCTCGGAAAAAAAAATAAATAAATAAAACGTCAGAAAATGGAGACATGCGAAAGAGTCGCGCGATTAGCCTGCCGTCTGCCCTGGCTTGTGGCTTTCGCGTCTAATACCAAACGCAATTAGTGTCAACGCGAACTGTCAAACTTTACAGAACAATGTGAGAAATAGTGAAGAGAGAGAGGAGATACGCAACACGCGAACACACAGTGCGACGCTCGTCGACGAACTGCGTGGCCGAAGAGGCCGCGCCGCGCCGCGCCGCGTTGCGTCGCGTATCGCGCAGCACGACGTACCACCCCTGCTGTCTCGCGGTCGGCTCTAAACCCCGTTATCGCTGCCGTACGCATAGACAGAATACGTATTCTAATAAAAACTAGGGTTGTCACAAATTCCTCACACTTGCTACAACTCCATAACTTCTCTCTGATTCCTAAACAAAATTTCACGAATTTCTGACACTTTCAATATATTTTGAATTTTTTTATTATATTTTCATCCAGACTTAGAAACCGTTGAATATTTCCCTGAAGGAGCAATTTAATATAACAATGCAAATTATTAATGCTGGCACTGCTTGCGTTTAATTATCAAGTTGGTATAAGTATTCCGAAACTCTGCGTATGTGATATACGCATATTAAATTCCTTTAAAGCCAAGAATTCCAATTTTCCGCTTTTCCCTGATTCTAGTTTTGTAGTGACTATGTAAAATTATTTTTCCTTTTTGAAATTCATTTCAAATTATCTCCACATGGGATAACGAGAAAAGAAGTATAACGTAAACAGAATTATCAATTCATAGTTTGTAATTCATAGTTTGAGCATCTTTGTGTATCAATTCCCTTTTTGGATATCATTACCATCTTCTTATTCGTTGGTATCATCATTATTATAATTGCTACAATTCGCCATGATTACTGTTATCAATCTCATGATGCTGCCACTGTTACAACATTTATTACAACAGTCTTTTTTCTCTCATTCTTTTTTTCACTTTTTTTCACTTTTCTTAAATATCTCAAGTTGCTCAAATAGATGCCGTACCTCTTGAGAGAGATAACTTCCTTTTTCTCTTGCGAGAAAAGATTTAAGTACTTGATATTGCTAAGTTCGAACTTATAAAGGGAAAAAAGTTTTTAAATATCTCGTGTATTATCTTTTTCCTTCTCGGAATTCCGGATTATATGGAAAAATTACGAGAATCCAGATATTCATCGTTTAAAATGCAAAATGCAAAAAACATTTTCGCGATAGTGTGATTTCCATAAATTCAATGAAGAAATTTTCATGTTTCATTTCGCCGTAAAGAGAAATTACACTGCTAATACAGATACACTATTTGTCGCTGTGCTAATAAATGAATTATTTAGGATTTATATAATTTTTATTGTAAATGTCGCTCACACTTTTCTTTCTCAGGTACAGAAATAATTTAAAACAAAATTGAATTAAGTAAGTAAATCAACACATTCCGCGGGTCATAAAAATACGACAGGTTTTTTTATATCACAGTTTTAACAGATAAAAGCTGTAAAACACATTTGTGCATGGAACGAGTTCGCGACAAAAAAGGTGATAATTCAAACAAGGAATTAAGCAAAAGTAAGCTGCTTTAAAACGATATAATCTGAACGGGCACATCAGGAAATTTCGTCGAGAAGAATGCCACGAGCAGGTGTCCTTCGTTTTCGTCTACATCGTTAATTGTATACCTTTGTTGTTCTCTAATCGTGCGTACGATACGAATGTTTTTAATCTCGTGAAAGACGGTAGTGTAATATTAATGCAAGGCACATGTATTTTGTCCAAATAAATAAATAATAATGCGAATTAATTATCCAACGTGATTTAGCTTTTTCTCTCGAACTAGAATTCGGCTATAGTTGCGCGATATCAACTTTTCGTTGTATATTCTGTGTTTATTATACATCAATAATTAATATTATTTGTGATAAACATTAATTAATAATATAGGATGATTAACAATTAAT
>Ga0157364_1004162_pt1 | contig 14369 bp, 12 predicted proteins | sample AttsexASBM2_FD_111476 | JGI IMG/M metagenome (GOLD analysis project Ga0157364, IMG submission 111476) | Fungus gardens microbial communities from leaf cutter ant in Ribeirão Preto, State of São Paulo, Brazil - Atta sexdens ASBM2 | ecosystem: Host-associated > Fungi > Mycelium > Unclassified ... | reverse complement strand
TTTCTTAGTTGTTAAAGCAAGTGATACATATAATATAAATGTGTACACGTATAGATCGAATATGTGTATTTTCTTCGCAATAGCGCAGATATTTAAATAATCTAACTATCAATGAAAGAGAATTTCACAATAATCTACAATAATTGCTTTCATCTATCATGATTTGATCTATTGCGACAACGTTCATGTATAACTCGATATTCTGGCTTTATATGCTGTGTGAAATGAAATTGATCGAAAATTAGATTATATTTCTTTCTCCGATAGTGCCGCAGAGATATTGGTTATTATGAATGAGATCCGATTGGCGGATCACAAAGCTTTCAGGTGAGCCACGAGAGACGCGGATGACGGAAACTAATTGTTGAAATTGGAATGTGTTTCGATTTCGGTTTCTAGCAAGGCGCACTGCGGTGCTCCGCAGTCTGGCGTCGTGTGGCCTTTGGTTGTAAGAGACAAGAAACGAAAACCCGAGGGGATTTAACTTCGACAACGAATATCATCAGAGGGTCTGCAAGCCACGATTGTACGCTCTTTAACCGAAGATTATTCGCCGACCGCGGTTTATTTAAGTAATCGTCATTCGAAGGGAGTGGTTATCAGCACGAACCCTTCGTTAAAACTATAGTAATCTTCTCGACAGTCGCCCCGGAGCAATCTCGACGTTCGGCTTCTAACACGCAGTAATCGATCTCGCATGTAAACTGGTCGTATCTCTCGTAGACAGGAAAAGAAATGTGCCATGCAAACAGACGTTAGATTAATTAATTAATTTAGTAGCATTAATTAATTTAGTAGTGCAAAGAAAATGGAGAGAAAAAGAGACACTATATTTTATATTTATACATAGAAATTACTATATTATTAAAGAATACTATTGTCATATTATATTTTTACAATATTATTAGGTTTGTATTATTGATATATTATAATAATAGGGTTTTAAAATTATTGTTAAAACGCAGCATTGCTTTATGAAAGATATAATCAATAGTATGTTTATAAAGTAAATTTTTTTTTAATATACTATAGACACATAAAACATATTTATAGCTCGATATCATTAAAATCATCTAAATGTCCGACCTTAGGGCAAGCTACAAGAGACTAAAGTTCCTGACTCGACCGTTAAGGAATTTACACTGTGAAGACCTTCGGGCGATTTGAACGAAATTTACGCCATGAAATGGGTCAGAGGTATTTCACCCCTCGCAAGGGGTGTACTACCGACAAATTTGATTTTCGCGAGACGTGGCGAGTGCAATCCCATCAGCGTCGAATTTTCCCCGTCGATGAAACATCTACAGGATAACACGAATACAATTCCGTACTCTGTTCTGGCGATTACAAAACATTGAAAAGAAAATTTTTATATTTCTCGCATCTAGTTCTCGAATATAAACAATAAAAAAGTATTAAGTTATTTTTCCATGTCATAAGACTGATCATAGATCATAGACATATATTTCTGTTAATTTAGTATAACTTTTATGTTAATATTATTAAATAGCGCGATCTACGTAATCTTTCTTTATTATAATAAACAATTTTTCAATAATTACTTTACTGCAAACAAGATTGTACCAGGTTTGTAAGTTAAATCTTTGGAAATTATTTCTCAATCAAGTTGCATTAGCATTGGAATACAATTTACTTTCCATGAACTAATCTATGCACGCTTTACAATGTTAAAATCCAACGTGCTTCCTGACTTATAGTCCAAGAACTCTATTTTTTAGTCCCCTTCGCCAGCCGCCTGGATATGCACCTTATCTCGGGAATTTTGTGATTCAGTATGCAGGCATCGCGACGTGGCATACAAGAGCGTACCTGTACACAGAGTAACGCAATACTTCCGCGGTCGTCTCGCTAACAAAGACGCGGGTGAACAGGATAAAGTGCATAGGGAGGGAAGACGGTAGCGACGGCGGTGGCGGCAGCAACGATAGAGGGTTGGTTAAGCGGACTGGCTTGCTGGCTGGCTTGTGCAAAGGGGTCCTGCGTCAGTTAGGGTTGTCAGTCAAGTAGCGATAGCGGGTATAACAGAAGCGTGCCGCACGCTACTTTAGCCTCGGACTGAGCGTCGCGCTCGCGGTGTACGCTGGTACAACGGTGTGACGTTGTAATGGCTGGATAATGGCGGCTGTACATGTACATACGCTTAATATCGCGGCGTCAAGCGACGTGAAAAGGAACAATTTGAAATGCTCGGCTTAACTTGCGGTTTGTCTGGTTACTTTACGATATCGTCTATACTTCACTCTTCTTGTCGACCTTCGCATCTGATTTACTTTTGTCCAATTGTTCAATTTACATTTTAAATTTTCTAATTATTAATAATATTACGATAGAGATTCACACTCACGAATTTATATTTAATACAATACAATAATGCTGGAATTATCAAAATTCATCTTAACTTCACTTAATTATTAGGAATGTACAGCTAATTGCAGTATTGTTGTATTCAATATTTTTACAAATAGCAGTTTTTTAACAGTTGAAAATGACTGCAATTTTCGAATAATCGCAAAATATACGTTTTTTTCTGCAAAAAAGAAATATTTCTTCGGGTTGGAAAGTATCGCGTTTAAACTCCAAGATGCTAAGTGCCTAGATTATAGCAGTCGGGCCGTAAGGAACACAGCTTGACGTACCGTGAAGTATGACAGTCATAAATTTCCTCGCGCCACCAACTTCTACTAGTTTCTATCTTCTTCTTTTCCTTTTCCGTCTTTCCTCTTCTCAGGCAAATCAGAAACACTTGATGCATTCCACAACTTACGAGGGTGGATACGCGCAAATCCGCTTTAACTTTCATCGCGATAATTCAATGTTCTTGCGTACATATCGAATAAATATATATAAATATGTATTTGAAAATATATATAACTTAAAGTGGAATTGGTGGAGTGATAAAAGTAATAAGATACATAGATAACGAAATATACAGAAAATATCAAAATATTTATTAATTCTAATTATAGCTTCTTATTTTAATTGGATATTTATTTCATATTGTAACATTTTCTCCTATTTCTTCCTATTATTGTAATGTGAACTGTACGCAAGTGTGATATTTATGTTGATTTTTAAACTAGGTCTATTCTAATAACTAGAAAGCCTCACTTTAAATTATTGTATACTTCTCGTTGATAAATTGATGATGTCGCTAATTTTGTCTTGCAAAAACTGCCGCATGAGTTCTTTAGAAGATCTGTGACATTCGTCGCATGTCTCAACGTTTTTCTACTAGTTATCGCTATAAAATAGATTTGACACATGTGTTTTTATATTTTCACAGTGCAATATCATACTAAGTATATGGAGTGTAATTAATACGAACGTATTGCACATAATGGCATTGCATGTAAATACAGTTCAGTGCATAAATGCAAAGAAGAAACGGAAAAATAACGACCATATTACCGTATTATCAAGCATTGATCTTTTTGTTCCGTACTGTTCATTTATTATTTTTCCTCCCTTCGGCAATTTCGTCTCTCGTTACTCGCCGAAGTCAGCCCCTCTACTTACAGGAGAAAAATCGCTCTTATGTCAGACAGGAAGTGGCAGGACGGCGGAGAGCAACGAAAGAGAAAGAAATTGGTTTCCAAAGGTAAACTAATTTCAGGCCACTTCGTTTCGACGAGAAGTCAGCCTTCGTCAGGCTTGTCTTTGCTTTTCCTCTGTATCGAATATTCTCGTTTTTTCGTCCATCATCCTGTATCTAACCCCGCTGACCCAATTATCGTCTCATGGAAAGACCGACAACGACCGCGTTTGCATCGTCGTACACGGCAAAAAGGACCAAGAATCGCGCTGTACGCGGTCCTTCGCAATCTTGAATGCAAATGAGACTCGGTGCTAGCGATCCTTTGAAAGATCTCATCTTATCCTTTGAACAACGATGGTCGATGAGAGTCCATTAAACATCACTCACTCGTTCTTTTGTGAAATTTTAGACGTTGATCTCAGCGTAATCAAAATAGTATGCGATAAAATAAGACAATTTACGATTATCTTTTAGAGTGTACATCTTAATTATTATAATTCATACTGTACTAAGCGAAGAATGGAAATTCTATTTTCGATACCTTTTCAAGCAAGAAAGAAATATATTTTTATTTAAGTAGTAATTAGAATATTTCTCTTTTAATTACTTTTATATTTATATTTATCATAATTTCTCTTATAAAAGAGTAACAAATAGTATCTAACTATATTAAGAAATTTGTAACATGTTATATGTTGTCTTTTCCTTGGTAATAATTACTAATAATAATCACAGTGTTTAATAGCTTGCCATGAGTACACTATTTCGTCGTCACTATACTGCACGTCAGGCAATTCCTGCGTACGTAATCCCTGGTAATTTCGACGAGGAGCATAGCAGTCAGGGAGACGTCTCGACGTTTGGATATACCGTCGAGCCGCAGAAACCGAACGTACATGTAGTGGGGAATGTAAATTGCTCGCTTCTGCCTAAAGCCGCGGTGTAATAAATCTCGATGACGAAGATACGACGATTGCCGTCTATCGGGCAAGGATAACGTATCGAAATCACGTATACGAGGGTTAAGAAATGTCTGAATTCGAACGCTTGCTTTCAACGAATATATTTGAAAATTCAGTCGCACCTGTGAAGCAAAATTCTTTTTTTTTTATTTCGCGTTTCTTGATCAAATAATATTTAAGAAGACAAGTTTTAATATTTAACAAGAATTAATTGAGAAATAGATATAAGTATATGAAATTCATTGGAAAATGAAAAATTTTTCATTTAGCTAATGTGCAATTGAAACTGTAATTATGTATTTTATTACTGTTATTGACATTAAGTACAGTAACTGCGACATAAATAGACCATGACATCCAACAAAGTGTAATTATATCGTTCTAGTAATTATAATAAAATGTACATTCCTATTTTTCCGGGTGAGTTTCTTTTCTCTCAGCCGCGGCCGGTGCGACGGATTAATGTACAATTCGCGTGACGACAAGTCGTTTACACGCGTGCGTAATTATCGCCATGCTCGACGATATCGTGTGTTTTTCCCGGTGATATCTTTTGCAGAACACCGAAAAAAATGAATAATCACGTGGCCGGGCAAATTTTCGTCGACGACAATGACCAGTTTGTCTCCCGATTAAAGGGACGATTATTCGAACGCCGCGATTTGCTGGAAAATTATTAGCAACGGTTCACGAGCGTCGTGCAACATTAAAAGAGAGGGGATAATTTTCTCAGGGAATCAATGACATCAGCGTGACGACCGGTCATAAAGTGCAACGCGCAATTATAGTCGTCACAAGTTAAATCGCACGTGTGTCTACGGCACGCGTTCTCTCACAACGTACGGCCTGACAGCCGATGTAATAAAACCCTGAGATAAAGGCTTAACTTTCCCTGCGCTCGTAATTTTCGGTTTCCATATCCAAAGAACGGTCTGCGTGACGAGCAGTCGTAACGAAGGGAATGTTGATGTCGCGGATCCTTTTCGGCGAAGGCAAAGGGTTTTGCCGTGTGGGTGCGGTCAGGAATTATCGAGAACTCGTTTTTCTCTGCGCTCGTTTCTGTTAGGCGAACGAATTCGTTTTCCTAAAACTAATTTTGACTAGTTGCCAGAATTACTTTGATGATTGATCCGTTGTTTTCATTGTCGTCAAAGAAACTTCTTCTTGTATTACGTAAAATAACATATCTACAATACAATAGCTATAAAAAAGTTACTGCTAAAAATTGACTAATTTTTCAAATATCAAATAAAAAAAACAAATTATAAAACAATAGTTTTATTTTGTATTAAAAAATTAAGAGATATATTATACACAGAAAGAACGATTTTACTGAAGTATTTAAAAATTTAGCTACATACATACATCTGAAAATAATTTTGTTGGACCATCAACATAATTATGTAGGAAACTCAAGCGTGAGTGATGCTGCAAAATGTTTTAACATTCTAACAATTAGTTTAAGCTTTTTACTTTACACAATAATTACAGCTAGTTTCATATAATTATTTTGATGGCCCAACAAAATTATTTTCAGATTCGTATCTATTTTATATATTCGTAGGTAAATTTTTAGAAATTTCGGCAAACTCGTTTTATCCATGTCTGGAAACTCAATATACATTAAAAACTTATACATAAAAGAGAAAATTAAAAACTTTAGAGATTGCATCTAGCAATTCATCATTCTAATTAGGAAATTATAATTAAAAAAATTTTTACTTTCTCATTTGGCTTTCTCTCTTGACGCATATTTTATTCTCTAATCTAAATGACAAATTAAGTTCAGATTTCGGGATTATATTTTTGTTGAATATTAGATATCTCTTATTGAGTATAGATCTTGCGCACGATTTTGTAATGTTTCAATATCATTATACGCACAATTTCATTACTTCGCGAATGTCGGTATTCTCGCTAAACGAAGTTGCAAGAATAGAAATATCTATTTGAAATACTAATAATCCTTTTGTATTTCTTGTAATCGATATACCCAGTAAAGAAGAAAATATAGATTATAAGTAATGAAGTTAGTGCTTTCCTATATCACGCTTCTGGCCTCGATAATTTCAGCATTTTCTTTCTCCTTCCTTGGGCGCACGTGAGAAAATTGATAATACATTGATATCCTTTTATTCCTTCGTATTTTTCTCCTTTAATCCAAGTTCGCTTTAATAGTTATTATGTTGTCTTCGCGTAAAAAAATTACATCTATTATATTAAATATACACATATTAGAGTTAAATATAATTTATGCATTTATTGTTAAATAGTTATCTCAAAATTGCATGTTAATAATATCGATTTTTTTGTCATACACAGCTTCTATAATATTTTTTTAGTATTATTTCAGCATTTGTTTAACATTTGTATTTATTTCATTATACAGAGTGAATCAGAATCGTTGAACTAGCTTTTTACCCTATGAGAAAATTATTCGACTTCATACCTAATTAAATTATAACGTGTGCAATCAATTACTTTTCTCATTTTGCAACTTTTCAAGTTGCTTCAACGACTCTGTATATTCAGATCCTGTATATGTATAATTAAAATGTTTTTTTTTATATTGGACTCTTTAACATAAAACAATCAATAAAGCATTTAACACACAAAGGTTAAATTAATTATACAAGCAATATAAAATTGTTGTGTTTTATTTACAGCAAATAAAATTTAAAATGTCTGCCTGGCGTATATTTTAATACATGTGAGTGTGATATAAAAAAATCCTGAAATATCTCAAACTAACTTTTTCTCTCTTCTTTTTCACAATATAAACAAAAACTGTAATCGTGAAAAGAGTTAATTTTGTAAATTAATTCGAGCTTATGAAATTAAGAAAAATTAAAGACTCTCTTAACTCCATTTCTGTAAATCTGTTTCTTCTATTTCATAATGTCGAATAATTGAAGTTGAAGAAAAATAACAGCGATTTTACTGTGCGATCAACCAATGCGACATAGGAACGAAAAGACAGATAAAACTGAAATTATTTTTTACTGTAGAGCTCACACTCTAACCCTGCGAGGATCGATGCAGCGAGAAAAAAAATTACTTCAGCCCTCCGGTACTACGTTGCGCTTAGCATATTCATGCCCAGGCTATCCGGAGTTTTCCGGTGTCTGACCACCATCACGCGCTTCTACATATTCATAAATGAATCACGATGCATGGAGGCTGCTTCCGGTCCACCCGAAACGAACCTAGTCGTTATTATAAGGAGCAGAATGATAATTTTTAATCGTTGCAATGATTTTTCGTATACAGGTATAAGTTTCTTTTATAAATTTTAATCATAATTGTTATTATTTATCATTTATTATTTGTTATTTTTTATTATTCATTTAACTTTTTGAGACTTTTGGCAATAATATTTGATGCGTGAAGAAATTAATTTCTAGTGGCGATTAATTACAAAAAGTGTTATTTAAAATTTGATACAATTTGGAATGAATACGTGAAATATTTTTCTGTGTTATCTTCGCGCGATTTTTTTTCTTTTGAAGTTTTATTGTCACTTCAATGCATACGAGACAGTATAGAATGAGAAAAGGGCACGATTGCGAGCACGATGGGAGGAACCGAACCGAACAGCCGTAAGTGATACGTGCTTGCGTATGGTCAGACGGCCGAAGGCTGCGCCGCGGCGCGACGTGGCTCCCTATCGCGCATGTAATATGCACGTATCAATACGGACCTTGTCAAATATATCATTCCGCTCGATATACCCGAACGCGCTTTCGTGCGGTCGCTGCTCCCGCTGTGAACTTTATTCAATTTCCCGTTTTCCACCGGTATGTCGGCGGCGTGCGCGGCATAAACAAGCGCGCCGATGCAAAAAGGCGTACGTATCGAATTACTATGACCCGGAAGAAACGGCAGCTGGCGGGCATGCCAGGTTCAGAGCCCATTCTGCTCGACCCCTGGTTGCGCCCGCACCTGGAGCTTTCAACAGGTACGTCGACGCTCGCTCGTGTGCGTCATGTTCGATAGCCTGACGTGGCGCGTAAACAATTACTCGACAGACTGAACGAGAAGCGAGAAATGGAAGGCGAATTATATTGCGGGTCGATACAGCAGATACATGTTTCACGTGTTCGTTGAGGAATTACGAAATTGTAAATTCGTGAAAAGAGTTCACAAAAATTTTATAGCACATTTACTGTTTAAATATATGATATCCATAAATCCAACGTAGCGATTATTTTTAAAGAAGGATTTTAAATTTAATTTAAATTATATGACTCGCAAATCATACCATTTGATTTATATATAACATACTTTTTTTTAACAAAAATATATACAACTGGTATAGAATTGATTAATGAAGCCTGATAATAAGATAATTAAATGATATGACATTTCGTGTGCCTCTCTGAATGTATCTTAATCTGCAATCTGGGTCTTTTTTTGACATAAATTAAATTTTAAAATTTTCTCGCTTTGACTCAAATTTTAACTCTTAGATATTAAATAAAAGTTCTAACATTTGAATTGAAAAACTATTTGATAATGTAACAAAAATAATCTTGCATTTTTTTTAAAGCCTAGAATAATTTGGGCAAAAAGAACTTGGAAAAGACCTAGATTGCAGATAAAGGGAGGATAAAATATGATTGCAGAGGAGGGTTCATACTAACTCATACATAAACAATAAACGGGGTGATCAAACTTACTGAAATAAGCATCATGAAAAGAAATGATAAAAAGACTAGTAACAATCATTGCGTTTTACCATCAACCGTAATCGCATTACACAATGTTTTCGCGCTCGGTGTATTCCCGTTCTTCCTTTTTCCCCGCGGATTTTACGCGAATTTAATCGTCTGGAAAAGTGGACGAGCCGTAAAATGGCTTTATCACGGTGATTCCTCGAATTCATAATTCAGCCAAGCATCGCACTTGTCGCGTTCGTCGCAAGATTCTCGCAAGAGTTGCAGCAATAACGGACGTTTTAAGTTATTTCATCCCTTGTTGACCTGTATCTTATCGAACGATCCGTGCTCCGTCTCTTGTTCTCCCCTAATTCGACCCTCGGGATCATAATCGATAAAGTGCATTCAAATGCCATTGTACCTCGAGTGCAAGTGACTTATAGTGATAAAGCTGCAGACCTTTAATGTCGAGCATAAACTCGGCGAAATTTAGCCCACATCGTACGTAGTAGCGCTCGTAAATCGTGCTCCTGCCATTTTGCGTATATATATATATATATATAAATAGAGTCTAACGCCTTTCTTTTTCTTTCTTAACGTCGCTGCAAAATGACGTCCCGTCCGTTCGCACCGCGATTTTACGGTCGCCTCGAGATTGATTCTCGAGCACATGGCGAACGATAAAAAATGAAAATTGCCTCGTATTTTCCAACTCATGAATCACGCTCGAACTGACAGTCACGTAATTGTCTCGTTCTGACGATAGAATCGAGTTTGGAGGGAAAATTCTTGTGTTGGCGACTGCATTTGTTCATCCATTGCGAAGAACCGGCTCAGATCTTATTGAATTGAAAGCTAATATCGGAGATATATCCAACTTGTTATAGAACGCAAGCTTTAAAATAATTCGGTAACTTTTTTTAATTGCGATCGCTTTAACTACGCTACCAACGTTTTCTTTCAATCGAACAAAACTTGAGTATGGGTTAATCGAAATTTCGGGTGCAACGTGAGAATGAATAACTCGTTTCGGACTGTGTTTCATTAAACGAACTCATACACCGCGAAAACTAGCCTGTGGTCGCTATGCAGTCCCAGTTGAATGTAAGCTCACCACCAATTTTGCGATGCTTTTCCGGATGACGCGCGTATATTACGGTCGACGCCGCGTTATAATTTTATAAAAAAGCAATCGGCCGCGGTTCGTTCCGAGGATAATATATATCGTCATAAACGTGCGGCACGGTGCGTTCGTTCGTTCGGATTTAAAATTCATTCGTTTGGATTATGTAGAGCCTACTCGCATGCATTCAAAAATTGATTCGATCGTTCGGCAGCGAGCAAAAATGCTATACCAATTTTCCGGAAATTCAGGATTGGCGATTTATCGTTTGGAATCACGTTCGAGAGCGATTGCATTTACCTGCGGAATTTCGTCTCAGAATGAATCTTGTGTTATGTAATTCCGCGTTTTTGTTTTCGCGACGTGTTCAATGTATTTCTTCGCCATTGTGTCGGTAATGACTTAATTACGATTATGTGATGTTTTATTCACTCGATTTGCCACGAGTGGGATGCTACGCATCGAATTGGGAATTAATCTATGTTTTAGCAGTGATAATGCTCGAATTGCTCGCGATGAAACGAAAGAGGAATATTTACCGTGAATCTATCATGTTCTTGTAATTGAATACGAGAAACTTTTCGCAGATCATGTAAATCGCTTTAAGTTGGATATATACAAAATATTTAGCCGTAAGTTTTACTTGTCGAGCGCTGTCGGAATAATATTCGCTTCTAGTAAAATACTGAAAGATGGAATCACAAGTACTAACTTCTGCCATTTCTCTTTGTTTATGCAGACGTAAGAGATTACACGAGAAACATCGTCTCAGGAAAAATATTTCTTGTGATCTCTCAATATTATTTCTCATTCCATCAGAATTACGTTTTTCATTTGTAAAATCATTCGTGACTCGACTCGTTGAGTTATTTCGTCGTTACAACGTCGAACTGCGGTAATCTGTCAGTTAAAAATCTCCTCTGCTAACACGTACATAACTCAGTTACGCGCGCAGTTAAACGAACGGTATAATTGCACGCGGAAAAAAAAGCAGAGAAACGAAGATTTTCCATGAGTCGAGTCTCAGAGTTCCATTGTCGAGATATTTTTTACGTTTAATTAATAGCAGCGTGCGAGTCGACGGTGATTGGTAACAAAGTAATGCGCTCGCGTATTACACACGACACAAAGCAACATGTCACGTGACTCGTCGAACAAGGAACGGATTATGGTTGATTCTACGTAACGAGATCTGAGCCGCGGCTTTGAGGCAAGCGCGGAATGTTCAATTTCGATAAGTTTATAGTATACTTGTTATTCTTTGATGTTTCTCTCGTTATTTCTTTTTATTTCTCATTGCAACGTGACTCGCAATTGCTCGTGCGAATAATTTCAGGATTTAGAATGTTTAACGTCCAATTACTACATAAAGAAATAAAAAATTTAATTTCGCGTTCTACAAAGTATTTCACGCTTAAATTTCACAAAGTATTCTGAATAAACGTGTTGGTTTTTTTTAACAATGCAGAAAAAGTATTGAAAAGTAATTAAGTTGAAAATATTATAATGAATAAAATCACTCTAGCATTAATTACTGAGTCGACAAAGAATCTTTATATTAATGGAAAATATCGTTCATATAAAGATATCTGCGATGCTCATTCGAAGAAATACAGAACGCATGTAACTCTCGCAAATATAACTGATTGTGAGATTATTTTCCCGAATAGATTTTTTTAAATATTGACGTGACATAAAAAACACTACTATTCTAATTCTACAATGCTCACTTTGTATACTACTGTGTACTACTGTGGCACGCAATTCGCACCGGTGCAGGTGGTCGTAAACTGTACCGAGCAAGCGTTTTACTCGAGAGAATTGCGCGAGGGAGTTCTTAAAACGAATTCATACCATCCGCTAGAAGATGGTACTCATCCTGCCGCTTTTCCAACCCTTGCCTATTCGTAGTGGATGTCAGCTCGAATTTTCGTGGAAGTTGAACACACACGACGCGAAAGGCCCGGTAAGGATGAATGTTTTCGGGAGGAACAGGCCTCCGAGGCCTCGCGAGTCGCGCATGCAACGTAAACACGTACGAGTTGCGACGATTAATATTAATTCACGGAGAAGGAGGCAACATTAATATCAATGCGGAGTATGCTAGTACGAAGGTGCTGTTGGGCGTAGAAAATCCTACGGAGCAGAGCTGTGGGAAACGGCAAGTTCCGCGCATAGACTTGATGAAGTCGGAAATGGTAATTTAGGAGTCCCGTTGTTGCCAACAATGCTGCCAACAATTTCGTGCTTCCGAGCTTCAGAAAAGATCTGCGAAATGTGAGAAGTCGCATCGACCCGCGAAATGTGAGAAGTTAGCAAGAATTTTGCGATGCGTCATGCGTTTGTTAAAATATTAATTTTAATGACAAAATTTTTTTCTAGAACTAACATATCATGGTCAAAGTGATAACTTGAAATAATTATTTGCTGTTTACTTATTATGATTATTGCTACGTATTGTCAGATACATCGTTTGCATTTATAACAGTTATATTGAATGTGTAATGCTGAAAGATAATGTCGTTTGAATTATTACTCTTGTTAAGCAGCATATTTGAATAGGCAAATCAGGAACGCAGTGCAGTCTACCGAGTCTCTACGGGACGATCCTCAGTCCATAATCCGCCTTTCTTCGGCGTCTGTTATCAGTTCCCGTAGACTTGCCAGTGCAGCCACTGAGGTTCTTGCTTTCGCGAGGGGGGGGGGGAGGGGGGGCTTGAGCTGGCTGCGAGACTGTTTTGTTTTCATTAGCTCAGGCTGTTTACTCGCACGACAAGCTCAAGACGGAGCCCGATACGTCTTCGAATACAAGAAGTGCATTTGCCCAAGTTTCAAAGCAGAAGCGACCACGGGAAATCTAGAAGCTCCATAAAAAATTATCAGCAAACCGTGCTGTAACTATGTTAGGAAAGCCCGTAGAAACGTGATTTTCTGGTTCGATCTCAGTTATCGTTCGATTTACTCGACAAATCTGTGTGTGATCAACTAGAAAAATTTGAAAAACTAACAAGAAGAGGAAATTCATAATGTTCTATTATGAATCCATTATGTTCTCTCCTTGTAAGTAATAAAAAATTTGTAAGTAATAAAAAATAAAGAATTATACATTTATTTATAAGATTTATCGGTTATATCATCAATTTTTTATAATTAATCACGACGATTTAATCACATTAATTTCTTTTAAGATTCAAATATCAATATATTGTAAAAAGATTACAATTATTGTATAATTCCTTACCTTTACATCTTCAGTCCCTGTTAAAATTAATGCAATTTGAAATTAAAATAGCAATATTGCTTAATATTTTTATTATATTTAAAATTTAAATTAAAAATATTTCGATAAGATAAGATATTTAATATTATCAATTAATACAATAATAAATGTGTAAATATAAAAATATGTTATTAAAATATCTCACGAATTATATATTATTTGATATCTCATTTGTTGTACAAGCATTTGGTCGATGTAAATTTTGCAAATAGAAATCAGAAGACCAGAATTAAGCCAACCAAGTTAAATCATTATTCTTAATAGAATACTGTTTTCAACCCTTTCGACCCTTTCGGCGTGCAGAGATATATACCGCGATATTAATAATACTTAGACTCCTTACGTTATTAAATCAACTATATTGCCCACTCTGAGGAAATATCTCCTTCTCCCTCTTCTCCTCTCTCTCTCTCTCTCTCTCTCAAAATGCATTTCGAGATGTCACCTTGGAGACAGGAATTCGACCGCGCGCCACAATAAATAATTCACAGCGCATCTTTCAGGACGTCTGACTTATGACGGATGCTTCCACTTTACTTTGCACAGGCTGCAAGCCCAGGTGTACCTCGATGTACAGTCTCGAACAACTTTATAGAATTTTGTTATAACGTAAAAGTGCATACGTGTAGTGATTCCATTAATAGAACGATACGAAGAAAATAATAAATTATTTACTTTGAATATCTTTTTCGTGTTATAAATTGTCATAAAGTTGCGTATTTATGTATTATATAGTACACACACACACACACACACACACACACACACACACGCGCGCGCGCGCATGTAC
>Ga0157364_1004161_pt1 | contig 14370 bp, 7 predicted proteins | sample AttsexASBM2_FD_111476 | JGI IMG/M metagenome (GOLD analysis project Ga0157364, IMG submission 111476) | Fungus gardens microbial communities from leaf cutter ant in Ribeirão Preto, State of São Paulo, Brazil - Atta sexdens ASBM2 | ecosystem: Host-associated > Fungi > Mycelium > Unclassified ... | reverse complement strand
TTCGGTGATTCCATCGTCTTCGAGAACCAGTTTAAATGTGACGTTTGAGACTTGACGCGAGGAAGGTATAGTGTATAAAGAATTTATTATCAGTTGATTACACACCGCAGTTGAGTTATACAAGAATATATGAAGCAAATAATGAGTAAAATTAAAATGTCGAATTAAAGATATAGTGGTATAAGAAAAATTAATAATAAGTAAAAACATACAGCAATATTATGATCGAAAATATTAATTGCGTATCTATATATAGAATATTAAGTTACATCGATAATATTTATCAAGTAGAATATAATTTTTGCAATTACGAGAGAACAGTTTATACTTTAAGTAAAGAATGATGTACTTATATATTGAAAATAGAGAACAAGTATTTATACAAGGACGAGAGAGAATAGAAGTGATCTAAGTGCCGCTGAATTGCACGGATGGATTGTTACTAGCGGCTTGCTTCTTGAGCCGGTATCTTAGCTGGTCCTGGCATGTATGATTAAATTAGAACAATGCCGGCATAACTCGCCTAGCATGCTCATCCCCTTCCGTCGCAGTCAGTTACTGCAGCCTGCCAGGTTTACCATTTACTAGTAGATGCTAGTAGTTTAGAAACTCTCTCCCCCCCCCCTCTCTCTCTCTCTCTCGTCACAACTTCTCCCCACTTTATCCTCTTCGTCTTTCTCGTTTCTTCCTGCATTTGTCGATTCGATCTCTCCCCGCGGTAATCTCGTGGCAATCCGTAATTTTACGGCGTGCGTGCGTGCTTGTCAGGGTGACAATGTGACTTCAACTACCTCGACTTAATCGCTTCCGCACGGTCCGCTTCTCAAGGAGATTGCACTAACACGTTAACCCTTTCGCGCCTAATGGATTATATGCGGTAGTCCCACGTGTGTTTAGCACGAAATTCGACGGCTTTCACATTGTTACGAAGTCGTGAAAGTTTTATATTATTATGTTTGTAACATGCAAAATAATATTTTTAAATACATTTTTATTCTTCAAAAAAACTCTCAGATTCTTTTTAAATAGATAGCTTTTTTAAGAAAATCTAAGAACATTGTTTCAAACAAAATTTCAGGAAATTATAAATTGCGCGTAATAGAAAAAAGTATGTTGGAATTAAACTGAAAAGAACCTTATAACTTCAATTAAAATAATAAATTTTGCCTTATACCAGTCTTGGTATTTCTGCAGTATATTTGAACCGCAGTTATCGTAGAACGGAATAACGAAATAGTCTGATAAAATAAAGTACCGCAATCCTTGCAGGAAAAAACTTCATGCCCTAGTTCCGTGACATCTTGTCTAAACATAGCGAATTACAGTGGCCTTAAAATACCTTTTAATTGAACAAAATTGGAAGTGCTGGTAGCATTACGTTGGAGATACAGACGAAAAGGTACAGCAAAGATAAATATTGAGTTTGAAACGAAACGAGAAAGATAGAGCAATCCGAAAATGAAAATGGACATTCATTCATTTGACAAATTCATCTTGTGCCTCATAGTGCCAATTACTCTAATGAAAGTGGTAAGACGGATAAAAATTGTTAAATCATGTAAGTAACATATGCAAATCGCAGAAGTTCTGTTGTAATTTTTATACTATTTTCTTTATTTACTCTTGTTGCGTGATAAACATTGTTGTCTGACGGTGATTTCTGTAAATTCTTTTGCAATTTCGTATTGCGGGATTTTCCATATAGCACAACTTTTCCATAAAAATGTTAAAAACTAAAAGCTTTTTCTGTGTACAGTTATAGATACATCAAGATAAATATTCTCGCATAAAATTTTCACGTCGATATATTGTTGTCATTAATTTATATTTCAAACAGTTCAATAAATAAATGTTTCTGAAAGGAACACTTTTTTTAAATATCCTGGGTGCATAAATAAAACTATACGAATGATACGTTTTGTACATATTCATCTTGTTCGATTAAAGAATCTTGGATGCATCCAATTCAGATTGCTCCTGTGACTTTTAGTAAAATTACAACAAGCATACAAAGCAAAAGAAGTTGCGACGGTGAAAGTATTTCATTTCTCGGATGGAAGTTTGCCTACTTCCTCCCTGCTTTCGACGTGGAAGAGATATTATTCCGGCACGATCTATTAAAATTTTCGCTGAATTTTGTCAATCTCGAAAGTAACTCGAGGGACGAGATAGGAGGGTCGGGTCTTAGGTAATATGAAATTTGGCGCAGCTGTCGCGCATCTCCGAGAAAATTCGTATTAATATCTTCAGCTGTTCGATGTATTTTGAAGTCGATGAAACCACACGTAGCGAACTAAGAAGAACAACAATTTTTAGAATAGTTATTGGATATCAATAATTTTCGAGTTACATGCAATTTAGTTAGTTAAAGAATTTTTTCAATTAAATTTTAGAAATATTTATGAACAACGTTTCCTTTTAGAAAAATGTTTGCAAATAATTTGCAAGTAATTCGCAATAGCGAGTAATTCGCAATACTGCCAATTCACACAACTGCATTGCATGAAATTATAAGTGGACAATATACCGCGGGTAAAATTATCTCAGTGCTCATGTTTTCTTTTGCGCTTGAAAAAATATGTTACGAAGCTAAAAGCTTATTATTAATCTCGCTATATTATTAACCTATTCTCTTTGAATTTCACCGCAGCAAGATGAACGGGATTTTATTTCGACAAAATCGGTGAATAAAGATTGTGAGAAAGAGAAAGCACATGAAAAGCGTGCCGCTATACGCTGCTGCTCGCGAGCAAATACACAGCTACCAGTCCTTATATAATCATCGCGTAAGGTAGAAAACGTGGGAGGCTTTGAGCTTTCGTCGACATCTATAAAACATAAAACTCGGCAAAAAATACCAGAAAACTCATTTCCATCGATCCTACCTATTTAATATTCGTCGGACTAATATTTACCATGCCAGAAGCAAGTTACAGATGCGGACATAATTACGGATAACATTGTGCGAAGAGGAAATACGAGAAGCCCAGTAATTTTTTTTCTAGATTTTAAACGGTCATTGCTATCAATAAAATTACTGCATAAATTACAAAGAAACATCTTGTTTCTTTATTTCTAATCGATTCAAATACAGTTTTCTTTCCTAAAGATCTTTTTTGTGTTAAATATATTCATAAACAGTCGCGAATCTTAAACCACGAAAAATAATTTTGAAATTTCCTTGTCCCTAATAAATTTGAGGAAACTGTTCGTAATACTTGACGTGAATACCTCATGTAACATTGAATTCAAGTTTCGTAAGATGTCGATGACATAGTCAACGAAGAAACTTGCCCATTCAAGAATTAAAGCGTGACAAAATCATAGCACACTCTACAATATTACATCAGCGGCGCGAATCTTACGCGACGTAGTAACGCATGAAAAGGTGTTAAGAGCGATGAGAGAACCGTACCGCAATTAAAGAGGCTGTCAACTGCAAAATGTATTAGCGAACGGAAGCGGCGCGACGCCACAGTGTGCTTTGCGTTTAATCGATTCCCTTTCGGCGGTAATCCGCGCGCCAAAACTGTGCGTTGTCGGAAAGCGGGTTGCGGACGTGTAAGAGGACATGGAGGCGAAGGAGAACGTTGTATGTAGGATGTACGAGGAGCGTTGAGGTGTACATAGGTAAACGGAAGACGCGGGAAAACGCGTCACGGACGACGTCCCACTGAGGTTCCGTGTTACACGCAGGCGGACGCAAAGCTGGGAAGAAGCGAAGAGGCGAGGGGAGGGGAGAGGAGATTCGACGGGACGGGGGCGGACGGGCGTAATTACGTTTTGTCGCTCGTCGCCCGGATTTCCTTTGTTACATTAGCCACTCCCCTGTCCTAGGACGCCTAGAGCCCTGGATACGACGTCGCCAGGAGAGGAGTGCGCCGTTAATCTTTAACGACCTGAACACACCGGGATCGGCACACCGAAAAGGGAGAGAAAGTCCGATCTCGAGCCGAACCATGGAACGGGAGGGTGCGACGAGAGGGCTTTGTAATCGAATCCCACCGTTTCCTCTCCTGTTTTTGGCGACTGCCGTCGTAGACGATGCTGATCCAGTTTATACGCGGTCAAAGCCGGCCGAGAAAGAATCCTGTTGCACGAGCAATCCCTGAGTAGATTAGACAAGCGATACTTTTACATCTAGGTACTTCATAGTGAATATACTGCATGTGATAATGATTATTATAAGCTATTGCATAATTATAGAGTTTTTGAATGTGTCATTTAAAAATTGCAATAAATGAATTAAGTTTAATCGAGTTTGACTACAAATGTAAGGTTAAAAATGTTAGAGTAAATGAGCGCAAATAGATGTCAAATTAAACATATATATATATATATACATATATATATTTAATACACATATATATTTAATAAATTTCAACTAGCGGAACGTTTCTTAATAATAATAATAAATAAATAAGTCATTATCAGTCACAAAAACTGGAATAATAAACATCGTGGAAATATAACAATATGACTCAAAATATAACAATATGACTCATAATAAATTAAATAAATTATACATGTTAATACGATCTAATAGTGTGTGTCGAGAATTAAAAAAAGCGTATAGATGTCAAAGCATAAAATAAATCTATAATTGATTCATCGTTTCTTTTATGAGAATTAATTAAATCAATATATAATTAAGAATCAGGACTGAGCTGCAATAGATTATATTTACGAGAAGTGTTTTAACTCTACAATGTCTGATGACCTATATGTTTGATTAATTTTCTTTAGGATTGTCATAAATTCTTCATCTTAAAATTTCATAACTTTTCTCTAATTTTTTTCAGACAAAATTTCATGATTCCTGACTTTCAATAATATTTTGAAATTTTTTGCATCTTCTTGATTTGGAAGCCATTAAATATTTTGTTGAGAGAGCAATTTAACACAATATAAATTACTATTAATATTGCTGACATAATTTGCATTTCTAATTGTTAAGTTAGTAGTATTCTAAAACTGCGTAGATGTGATGTACATATATTAAACTTCTTTAAAGCCGAAAATTTTCATTTTCCAAAAAACTTTACAAAATTCTATGATTTTTCTCTGATTTCTAATTTTGTAGCCACTCCTACTTAATCGGTGTTTTAAATTATGTTGTTAAAATTTTTTTTTAATTTTAAGAACTTTAATAAGATAAGAAATGTAATGGAAAATATAAAATTATATTATTATTGTGTTCTTTAATAAATTTTAGTATAAAATACATTAAGCCATATCTCTCTCTCTCTCTCTCTCTATCTATCTATCTATCTATCTATCTATTTTCTGAGCAGTCTTTAACTATTTAAAAAAAAATAAGATTTGTGTCCATCGTTATTCAAGCAAAGCTTAAGTTAACGCGAAATGTTGTGAGCGAAAGCGGCTTACGCTCAGCTGGATCACTGGACCGAATCGCGGTGATGGATTCAAAGGAGAGTGGCGTTACTCTTGGATACTTCGCTGGTAATCCTCCCGAAGAGCAGGATACCGTGTGATGCAGGAAGGCGCGAAGATTCCGAGTTACGTCGTTCGTTAACGGATCGGTAGGCAAATTCTATAGATTTTGCCGTATTATCCCGCCCCGGGTTGGCGTGTCTGCGGCGTTCAAAGTCTATTAATTTCTCCGTCGATGCTTTAACGGCATGTGGTGGCATTTATATGTACATATACAAATGAGCATGTACACGGGGCGTATACAAGTACGAACGCGCCTGGCAGCGTGGAGCGAGTATAAAGAGAGAGAAAGGGTAATTCAGTGAGAGGATAGAGAGAAGCGGAGAGAGAGAGAGAGAGAGAGAGAGAGAGAGAGAGAGAGCCCAAGGCTGGCGGGACCAGTAATGGAAACAGAATGGGATAATTCCGCGAGCCGCGGACGGACGCGGTAATTGCGAATAATTGCATTGTCTTCGAGTCGTTCGTCCGAGTCCATCTCTCTCGTTGTGCGCTCGTTCTCATGCTCTTCTCTTTCATCCAGGGATCCTCTCTTTCTTTTCACCCTGAAGCGCCTCGTCTCGTGCGCGCATTCGCTTTCCGAGCTCAGTGAATTGCTTCGGTACGAATTGAGAGTCGCCTGGTGGAAACTCTCTCATACCGATTAGGAAATCTCGTTTCGTCGTCTTTCTGTCCACCAACGCGCGACGAGTCCGGTTTCCACCGCGGTTTAATGCCACGTGGAAATTACGCTCCGAATTGAAGAAACCATCCGAGTCTCTACGCTAAGGGGTTGCCTCGTAATTGATTTCTTCGAATCGATATTATCGGAATGTATAATATTTTCTCTCCCTTCCCCTTTTCTTCCTCTTTTTGTCCTATAATTACAATATTATATCGAATAATGACGACAAGGCTATATTTGTACCTACAGATATATTAAAATCGATACACGTATACACATAGATTATATATAAAAGTTTCAAAGCAAAAAATTAATAAAAGAAACATTATATGGGAAAACTTAAACTTATATTTTCTTCTTAACCAAAAATTGGTCTATTTATTTGAGAACTGTACATATTCTTCTTGGTTATACCACCTGTTTCTCCTCCCTACGCGTTAAATTTGCAACGAATGTTCTCTCAGGGACAAGGCCCGAAGAAAGATGGTGCCCCAACGACAGATTTTGCATTCCTACGTAAAGTGGAGGCACGTGCAAGGCGACACGCCGGGATTTTGGATAATTCCGCGCACGCCTCCGGCGAGAAATAAATTTCCGACCGCGCGATCGAGACTGTCGAGTAAAAAGAAAGGGGAAGTTCCGAGAATATAGCGTTTTCGAGCGGAGGAAACTTGGTAAAGTACCTCTGATATGTTCGAAGTACGGCGGAGTCTCGGCATAGGATATCCTGAAAAGATTCTAGCGCTCGTACATATTTTACATAGAACACCGCCACATCCCAAGGATTCAAGCAGAGCAATCTGTTGAACAAACCGTTAAAATTCCTTCCATCTATTTGTACGCTTTTAGTTAACGTTGCAATGCAATGCGTTGAACACGTTATATCCATGTTTATAAATATTCCGCTCACAATTTACATAATTCTATTCGGAAGATCAAAATATGCAGATATATTTTAGATGCGCAGATATTCTTTATTTCTGCAACATAATTCGATAGCTGTTTTCCTTTTTACAAAATATTTTACAGTGAAATGTGAAATGTCATTTCCGAATCTCAATATCGAGGGCAAATTAATGCGAGTGTGAAAATTCAAAGTCGTTAATGCGTTAAGTCGTAGTTAAACGCGAATTGTATGATGTCCTCGTGCAATTTTCAATTCTCGTTCGAGCGAATCGTCATTATTATGCTATGAATTCTGTTGCACGGATATCATAAATAACCTCGATGTAAACTATCGCGCAAAACGAATACAATAATTCATTATGTAAATACATATTCATTAATTCAAACGCGTATCCAATAACTCGTTATCGTATGCATTATACATCTGTAACATTTTCGCGACTTCCGATTTACCTTACGAATTCATTCAAAAACTCACTTTGCGAACGGTTTATATTTTTCATCACGGATATGTAAGTACGACGAACAAAGCATGTCCTGCCTCAAACCGGTTACACTAGTCGCCGCCCGTTAATTCGCATCGTTACGTTGCTGCCGTTGCCGTCATTGTGTCCGACGAAAATTTTGCCTGGCTACGACCCGGCAGGTACATTTTGCATGCACTCTGCATGGCAATTATATGACGTGGATGCACCGCGACGCTTTAGTATCCCCAGGCAGCGTCCAGCGGAAAAGGATCGTTCAATTTAGCCCCGGACCTTCATTCCCGCGAATGGACGAGATCCAGAGAGCGCATATTCCTGCCGGCTAGAAGAGGATGAAAGGACCTTTCTATCTCGACCATCTCCAGTTCGAGAGTTTAACATCCGCCCGTAAAACTGGACGACGTGTCTAATTACCCGATGCAAAAGCCACCCTTTCCAGAGGAATACGACATACGCCGTTCTGATACCTGCCTGCTGAGCGCTCATAAGAGCTTTTTGAATGCGCACCTGCGAATAGAAATTTTATATCGTACACCGTGACACGTGATCGTGCTCAAGGGATAAAATTCTTTCCCGTTGTGAAAGAATCAAGCCAAATCAAGCCAAGTCTAAACAAAGTGCAAAAATTATTCTGAAATTTCGAACTGTATAAAGTCTACAAAATTAAATACATTACTGTTGCAACCTCGGGATATTATAAACTAGAATTTCAACACAACATGTTGTTACCGTTCAATGTCAAATAATGGAACAATAGTATCATGATATCAGTAAACTATAATTACATAAAAATAAGATACAATATCTGGTATGGGAGAGCTATTGTATCTATTGTGTAATTTGAGATCGATGTTTTTCGCATAATCAAGCAAGGTACGAGATGAAGAGAGACGTTTCAATACAATTTAAATTGTAAGCGGTTATTATGAGAATGCTTTTAGAAAATAACAAATACTAATGGAGGGATTGTTTGCTTCGTCAGCCAATACGTGGATAGGCGGTACAAGCCACGGGGGAACAACAACAACAACACGAGCAACAGCACTATAGACGAATGAGCGTGGGCTTGATTGGTGTTCGATACAGGTTGGCAAGGAATACTGGCAGGAACCGGAATGGCAACTTGCTAATGAGGGATATGTATCACTTTTCCGATAGGCGGGGTGGACGCAGATCGTCGCTACTGAATGGTTCGAACTGCAATCTGGAAATGCTGAATCGCCCCCGCGATCCAATGTACCGTGAATCGGGGGGGCGGTAAATCACAATACAGCCGTGACACAGAGGAGACACTTGTCAGGACGACCGATCCGCAACGAAGATGGATCTCTAATCGAGAACGCGGCTTCCGAACGTATTACCGTTCTTTTTTTTTTTTTAAGCGTGTATTTTTAAACTCGTGAATCATGTCGTTAGAGGAAACATGTCTATCGGTAAACGATAAACAATAGTAATGAGAAAGTTATGAAAGAAGATTGACAACTTCGGATCGGATATATCATCAAAGAATGATGGCACTGTTTGCCTTAAATGTCATTGTCCATCGTGTTGCACACATCTTCGTATGTTAACGCAGTAATGGGTGTACTTCTCGCTAATTATATGATCGACTTTGTAATTACCATAACAATTATCATAATTAGCGAAGCGAACGGACAGAGCACGGTTATCTAGGGCTCTCGCGATTATCCCGCTGGAATTCGGGCTTAGACTCGACGCTTAAGCTTCCGCCATTAGTTTAATGGCCATTTAAATACCGGGCTTTAAATAATAGCACCTAGTAAGCGCAATAGGAGAAATGTAAACAATGGTTTGGTACGCTTTTGCAAAGTAACTGTAAATGCACTACGCTTCCACAAGATTAAGTGCAATAAATTCTGTCATAAAAGACAAGGCTGCGTTGTTCGTCTCATGATAATTCGTGAATAATAATTCTTGATGGTTATATAGAAATATATCTGTATTTTTCGCCACGTTGATTTACAGATATAGTAGAGTGAAAATATTGTACGTAATGTAAAACTGCATGTGATGTAATAATAACAATTAAAGATACCAATAATACGATAATAATACATTTTATCACGGTTTTATTCTTTTCATTTATTACAATTTTGTAATCATTACGAAGCGCGCTCATGGATGCACATTTTTCATTATCATCATTTTTAATTTAATAGATTCTTTGCCCTGTTTCATATATAGTCTTTTTAGCGCAACTATCTAGTGTCAATCTTTTTCCTCGGTCGGTGGAAACATTCATCTATTTCGACTTTCGATCGCACGAGATATACACCACGAGAAGCGTTGACCGGTGTCACCCTTTTCTCACTCGCGCACGAGAACGCTTCCACCCTGAAATTACCCGCACACAAAACCACGCACACGCGCTTCTCCATCGCGTAATAGAATTTACGATGCCGGCACGTATACGTCGCATCGTACACTCGCGATGCATCAAAAACACCGACGAAGATGTAGTACGCGATAACACGAAGCGGCAATTACTCTTCACTTTCCGCGCGGCTTTCCCCCGCGCGCTTGACGCGCGACGCCAATCCCCTTTCCTTCATCGCGCCCTCTCTTTCTGCATTGTGCGTACATATAGGTGCGTACGTATGCGTACGTGGCTGCGTGCGTGCTCGACAGTCGATCGATCTAAACGGGCCGGGCGTAACAGACGGAAAATCCGGTGAAAAGCGCGCGGGCTTTCACAATAAGCGGCACACGCAAACGCGCGCACACGGACGCGGTGCAGACGTCATTGTTCCAGCAGAGCCTTTTGTCAGTGAACGAATTACTGTTGCTGTTTAGACCCCTCTCTCATTTGTCCCGTTTTCACCCCCGGGCCAGCCAGTCATCTCCGACGCGCTTTCTCCCTCACTGTGCATCACTCGCAACTCTTGATTCTCTCCCTTTCGATCCTGAGCTATGTGCCTCGTTGGCACTTTGCTATTTTCATGTTGGCAATCGCGGCGAATCTTTTTAGGATAGTCTATTTCGACGTTAATAATAATATGAATCTGTATTTGTGTGGCCTGATTCCGCATATCAGATTATTTCCGAAGATCTTAAACTGACTATGTCTTTGCCAAAATGATCGTTTTTATCCTGACTGTTTTATTGATTTTTTTTTTCCTCGGGAAGGTATCTTTATCTATTCACTTATTTCTCAAAACCTGACATAAAACTTATAATGATTACTGACATTGTGTCTGTGAGACTCATTATATTGACTAAAAGATATTAATTAATTTCAAGAAATTTAAATGACGTAATTTCTATAAAGAAAAATAAAATTGAAGTAAGCTTAATATTTTATTTTAATAAGAGTAATTCAAATTTACTGATGTAAAATATATATAATTAAATAGATCCAATAAATTAGACTCATACTGTAAATCCAAGTATAAAAAGTGATTTCAATATATGTATGTGTTATTCAGTTTTCCATGTAAAAATGACTATACGTTTAAATGTGTAAATCCATATTTGCAGTACAGTGTGCTATATTTACACAGAAAACTAATCACACACATATATTGAAGTCACTTTTTACACACTTAGATTTGGAGTGCAATGTCAGCTTCGAAAGGTTAAATGTCGATAAACTGGCGTGTTTGCAACGCGTGCGTATGAATGAGTGCAATCCGTCTTATCGGGTTACGAGTTCTCCAGATATTTTCACAGAGCAGGGAAATTCGATGGCCGCTCATTCGTATGCGCGTAGAATCGTAAATTCGCATAATAACGACGGGCTTGTTCGATGCGAGAAACACTATATATAAGGAAGTATATACATATAATTCCGCGCGTATCTATATGGTGACAGTGACAGAGACATGTCTCTCCCACGCCCTTTATTAGAAGTCCTACACGCGCGAGCTTTTATACGTCCCAAAATCCTTCCATCCCCGTACCGCGTGTTTTTCGTGGCGGTTATGTCACGGCGATAATTTCCGCAGGCGGAGATAAGTTTTACGCTTCACACTTCCGTGCTCGCAAACGTGACAGTACGTCCCTTTAGCTGCACTTTTTTATACTCTCTGCATTTTTAAATACGTATTAACGATGTAGAGAGGAAGTGGAAAGAATGTAATCATAGAAATTCGCCACTTTCTCGAATTTTCTCTCTCACTCTTTCTTTCTTATATTCATTTATAACTTAATTCCAATGAATTCAGTTTAATTTTTTTTTTTTCGATCTTATTTCAAATTATAATTATTCTCTAAGAAGACCAACATTTTAAATTTTTTGCAGTGAAATCTTATTAAATATTTCACTTTCTTTCAAGGGTGATTGTATTTTCACTCTCTTGGAGCGAGATTTCACTGCAAGAAATTCAGAGTCAAACACTTTTAGGAAAGGAATCTCGGACAATAGCTCGATTTCTAATAAATGTCGGACAACATTTAAAGATTAACATTCTACTACGCAGATCGTAACCTCGTGTACACGCTCTCGCGAGAGATGGAAGCCGAAAGGGCGGGAAGATAATTGGCGTAGGTAGGTAACACATAACTCTGGCTGGTATCTACCTGTCAGATAAGGCACGCCTCGTCGTATTCGGGTCGACGGTGGACGCAGAATTCGCTCGGTTCGTGGAGATGGGATTCTGTATCTGCCCCCTCTATCGTCGTCTTCGTTTCTGTGTCCTCGTTTCTCTTCTCTGTCTGCTCTGTTGTCTGTCTCAGTTCATTCTCGCAACCCCCACACGTTCATCGATATGCGGCTGTTCATGTCGTTGGCATACAAAACGACCTCCGTGTTATAAAATCGTACATGCATCCAATTGGCGCGCGTTAGATTAATTCGCGCACGGAATTAACTCTTATCAGCATATGATAAGTATCGGAATTGAACCTGGACTCATGATTGCCTCGCCTGCCCGTTATGAAAAAATTGACATCATAAGCGAAAGAGTTTCCTTTTTGTCGGAAATGGCAATTTTCCTCCATCTTCCCAATATACGTTGTGTGTGTGCGACACAAGTTTTGTGCGTGTATCAGGGAAACGCTGCTGCCATCGCTCTTTTTACCATCCCCGATATACCACGTAATATTTTACAAACGTCGTTGAACGCACATGCGACCGGTTCGCGTCCGAGCGCAGATCATAAAAATCGCAGATTGCGTCTGCATCGTTGTCTTTTTTTTTTTATCTCTGTAGTCGATGTTATTCTTTCCATTCTCCGTTCCAATTGCTCGTGCGGAGAAAATTCTACGCGTGTAAATTTCTTGGAGAGACTCGAGGGGGATGTTGGGACTCTTTTTTTATTCCGCAATAAATTTTATTCCAGGCGCAAACGTCACGTGATATCGAGGTTTCTGCAAATATTATCGCGCGCGCTCGTTGTAAGCGAGAAAATATTGATTGCAACGTGATGTGGACGTGAGTAAGCGAAAGGGTTGATTTCCGGTGAAAAATTACCGGCCTCATATGACTACCGCCGCGTATTTCTCGCGTTGTAAAAAGCAGAGCAGAGCGGAGATATACGCGCGAAAATGTTACACGGTAAAATCGTTATTGTCGGAAGAAACAACACGAATGCATGGAATATATAATATATATTCCATGCATTCGTGTTGTTTATAATAACTGTGTGCGCACCATGTATGTCCTATATCGATATCGGAATTGATTACTGACTGATAAATATGCAGAGCGTCGTTTCTTGGATTAATGTAATCTTCGTATGTGCGAACGGAAAAGTATTAAATCCTCATTCGATATTGTCAAACGCGAGATTTCGCGAGGTGGAAAACAATATTATGCGTTTGTTCAACGATATAGTACGGCATCATAACGTACAGCGGTGTTGCGATCCGCTTCGCTTAATAAGAATTGCATCGCGAATTTCACACGAGACATTATCAAAATAATGGTAATTTATAATGGGATTTTGAAACCTCGTTCATAAGTATTACTGCAAAATAATTAAATTACAATTAGCGCGTTCATTTGACGATAAATATAATGGTTTTCTCATGTGGGCAGCGAGCGAGCGAGCGAGCGAGAGAGAGAGAGAGAGAGAGAGAGAGAGAGAAAGACAGAGAGAAACGTGAAGCTCCCCTTTAATTCCTCTCCTCCTCTTTCGCGTCTGTCATTTTCTCTATATTAGCTATCGATGTTATCAACGCGTCGAGCGAGCCACGTGCAAAATTGCATTCGCGTGCCTAATCAAGGAATAACTAGATATAATTAATTTCAGCTCGTGGAGTTAATTCTTTTTGATTTTTATATAGCATGAAACAGTTAAAAATATATCGCACGTGTCACCAAAAGTAGCCATTAAATTGTTGTAATAGCCTATAATTAAAAATGTTTCATCGCTTTTAATACCTACAGTTTTGTTATTATTTCTTTTTTAGTATGATATTATTGTTGCAATATATTTTTCCACTAATTTCAAATACTTCTATTCAAATATAATTTCAAATAATTCTATAAAAAGATATCGGTATATTATATTAGTAATAAAAAGTAATATTATAAAGTGATTTTTTTATCGATATGACAATAATATGACATTAATTTATTAACTGTAACGTTCTCTCTGGATGTTATTTAAATCTATGGTTCTATGATAAGCGTTACTGTATTGTTCAGATCACCAGTCTTCTCGAACAATTTGTAATGAAAATCAGAATATAATATGCTGCTTTTGATTTTTACCATGCCCACGGAATATTCCATTTATTCGTAAAGACAAAACAAGCTGTTTTGTTCGATGATTACCTGATATCGCGGATTACCTGAAGGGAAAATCGATAGAGATAATTCGGTGAATACTGCTGCGAGTACTGATGATGTTGGCTTTGGTATTGATGGTGATGCCCGTAGTACGGTTGTTGTTGCTGTTG
>Ga0157364_1004159_pt1 | contig 14373 bp, 3 predicted proteins | sample AttsexASBM2_FD_111476 | JGI IMG/M metagenome (GOLD analysis project Ga0157364, IMG submission 111476) | Fungus gardens microbial communities from leaf cutter ant in Ribeirão Preto, State of São Paulo, Brazil - Atta sexdens ASBM2 | ecosystem: Host-associated > Fungi > Mycelium > Unclassified ... | reverse complement strand
TTTTTATTTAAATAGAATATTTTCTAAATATAAAACTATATTTATTTGATACACGAACCATTAATTTAATTTAACTATAACTTTTTATTGTAAATATTTATTTATTGTAAGTTAGTTATGATAGCGTTCAAATAGATATTTATTAAAATTTAGTACATTTTTCCTCAGTGCACGATTCACAGCGCTAAAAGTTTTCAAATTCATCGAAAGTAAATGCGAACGTATTACGGTGTGATATCCTCAGAGTTCTCTTTATCGTCGTTGGAATTGAAATTAACACGTATCGTCCCAATATTGACGGAATACTTGAGCGATGCGTTTTTCATGCGATGTATCGTGTCGCACATTATGCAGTGAAATAATTCATAAATTCGCAAGCACGATTAAGCGCAGCCGCGAATCGATGCTCGAAGCTCGTTGACCGTTCGTCATCGAAATGAGCGCGATGCTCCGACGCGGTCGGTGAATAATTCGTGTCCATAAGCAGGACGATGGAAGCATGTTCAGAGAATTGCGTGGGTTAAGTGATACAAGAAACATCAAGTCGTGATAATACCGACTTGAATCGAAGTCGAAATTATAACGAATAATATTACAGTGTAACACAATACTTCGTTAGAATACGATATTTCATTGAATTTTAAATATGTATACTTATTAAATTCAGAAAAATATAGTTTTGTAAATGTTACAGTAATATACAATTTCCATAAAATACAACAATTCTAATATGTAAGTTTTCAGAAGTGTCTAATAGTGTTAAAATATAATTATATAAGTACTTTAGTACTTACTTTCACGTATTGCAAATAATTCTTAAGACAAAAGATTATTATGTAGGTTACTTAATAAAACATTCAGAGATATATCAAAATATATACTTAATAATTCAATTAATAGTATCGGGATTCTATTATTATGTACTGGACCGACTCGACAAAATCTACGAACACGAAATCGCTAAAACGCACCTTAATTGCCGTATGTTGATTTAATTTCAGCAGAATAAAGCTAACCGCGCTCGTATCGACAACAAAGTTAGTACGTGTGCTGATTGCGAAGTTTAGTCGGGAACACCTATACTAAATTCTGAAGAGATACGATCGTGTAATTCGTGTTGACTTTTCAATTTTTCAGTGTGTGGGCTGAAGGCTCTCTCTCGCATTCTCGTCGACGAATCGAGTTCCATTAGCGCGATTACCGCGATTCATATCGAGATTCGGTCGTGGCCGATCGTCGTGTCGCCTCGCAAATAATTTATGCGACCGCGTCGAGAGGAGTAGATGAGAGACTCTCTTCTTGCTCGCTCTCTCTTTCTGTCTCCTTTCCTGTTTTCTCAATGCATCCCTTTCCGTTCTGTCAGAATCATGGATGCGCCAAGGCGAAGTGACAATACACACATGCACGCACGCATGCACGCACGCACGCACACACACACACACAGATTCTCTCTCTCTTTCTCTCTCCCTCCCCCCCTCTCTCTCTCTCTGTTTTGTGATTTAATTAGCGCGCGGATTAAGCACCGGCGTACCGATGTACACCTCACCATTGCAGAAAAAGCCGTCTGCGAATCTTGCTGAGGACGATCCTGGCAAGAGGGACGACCTGCTGAATTATGCGCGCGGCTTTTTTCGCTCATCTCATTGCGGTTTCCGTACGGCAAAAGTGACTTCACGTTCTCGTCCTCGACTGTGAAATTCGCACGCTGGGTGTTAGTACCGTATCGTGCATAAACCTACATAAAAGTGCATTAAAACGAAAACAGCTTCAACTAATTTATATGGCTGATATAAACTAGCATGTTACATTGGAGAAGCATAAGCAAATTATATACAATAATACGATTATTATTATTTCCGTATACAATTGTTTCCTCACATAAACCTTGGTGAAATAATTTTTATTTTTAATTATTATAATTTCGTATCGATATTCGTTTTTAAGATACAAGTTGAATAAATTTTAACGAGTGTAACTGCTGTTAATTACAAGCGTAATATAATGAAACAGAAACATCGGTAACTAGAAGCATGATATGATAAAAATATGCAAAAAGTTAGTTTTAACAATTTTGTATGTAAATTTTTGTAACAGCAATACAAAGCCCTTCCTGGCCCGGTCGTGTTGATTTCAAAGCTACATCACCCGGGAATTAAAGCCGGCAGTTGCGCGAGAGTTCGCCTTGTTGCTTCGACACACCTAGGCACAATACCCTTCATTAGCAAATATTTTGAACGCTATGAAAAAGCCGTATCGAAAAATCGTTACGGCTAGCCGCGTGATCGACGGAAAAGCATACGCACTCCCTGCGTATTTCCCGATTAAAATAAAACAAACGAATGGCGTGGCGGCGATCCGTTCATATCCCCTAACGAGGATCGGCGTTTCAGCTGGTTACCAATGATATTGAATTTCACGGCGCCCAGAGCCCTCTTCTAATGCAGCGATTTACAAAAAAAAAAAAATATTTCTGCCTGATCTTCCCATCTTTAGTTACATTTCGCGTTACAATAGATTTTTTTAGATAACGATAAAAAAAATTGTCGCTTGATATATTATACGAGGTAATATAAAAAAAAATGAAAAATTCTAAATAAAAATTAGATTAGAAAAATTTAAATGATTTGGAATTCTCATGATACTTAAAACTTAAAATATGTAAATATCTCATTCTATATAAAAATTATTTGAACAAACGATTATAGCTCACTATTAAACTAATATATTAATTTATATTTGCATCTTATTTAAGTTTCAATCATGTTTCAACATTTTTATTCATTTTTAAATGTATATATAAAATGTGACATTTGCTATATTATATTCGCATAAGTATATAATTCACACCTATTGTCAAAAAAGGATAAGTGACAACTATAAAGATGATAACTAAATAAGTTTTATATATAGAATTAATGTATTATGTATAATTGAGTAAACTATATTTTATTATTGCAAATATAAGATAGTTTATTCAAGTATATACATTAATTCTACATTAATTCTATAAAACTTGTATAAAACTTATTATCTTTATAGTTGCTAATATTATAGGCTAATATTATAGGTTTTTCTGAGTATATATACAAAATATTTCCTTCAATTTGTCTTTAATTCATTTGAATTTCTCTTGAAAGTAGACGAGAGAGAGAGAGAGAGAGAGAGAGAGAGAGAGAGAGAGAGCTAATATACTTAAGATATGATAGATATGATTCTCTTTCCATGAGGGAACCATTAGGACGGAAAGGGTTAACTTATGAAATATACCTAGATTGTCCAAGGCAATTGATGTGTCGCCCTTTAATCCTACGACAAAGATATTCCACTATTCACCGTGTCATTCTCATGGGAGATTCGTTCGGTCCTCGAATTCCCTGAGTATGACATCGACGACGATGCAGTGATTCTACAGTCTAGGTGACCGTAGGGATTAGAGGAAGATGATGGAAGATAGGCAAAGGGCCAACGGCGGCTCCGTTGTGGTTAGGGAATTGACTATCGCAATTAAAGCCGAAACCTTTCCTAGAGACAAGATGACCACCTGATCAGCCAAAGGAAAAAGGAAGAAAGAAATAACGTTATCTTCTTCATAAGAAGAAAAATAGAATATTGCGGGATATTATATATTTTATTAATAATATTGAAAATTAATATGTGCAAAAGTTCAATATTATATTTTTCAAAATTCTTAGAGTAAAAAAAAAGACTTAATGAATTTCCCTATTCTGTTTCGTTTGTGCCAGGTATACTTTTGCTTTTTAGTCTTCATAGATTTCTTTCTAATTACTTTTAATTCACTCCATTTACGAGAGTTTTCCAAGTGAACAATTTTATTGAAATGAGTGGAAAAATTAAATTAAATGTAATTTAAGAAAAAAAAAATGAGAAAAATATATAACAACTTTGTCATTTATAAGAAAAATTTACATTGAATTGTTTTGGGTTGAGATATCAATTTATTATTTTAGAAATAAGAAAATAATATTTAAAGATAATATTAAAATCATTCTGTTGAAATTATAACTCTTCTCAACAATAACATTTTATCTAAAAATAACATTTATTTAAAGTTTATTTAATTGGAAAAAATACATAAAATAGAGTAAGAGAAATAAATTTAATATTAAAAATTATAAAAATTATAAATTTAATATATTTGTATATAACCGTTTTTTGTATATATAAACTTAGGTTATATAATAATATTTCTATAAATCTCTAACTGGAGTTTCTTAATGTAAAATTTAATGTCGTTAATATAACTTTAAAAAGATTTAATCAATCAATATATAAATATTAGAATGTCAAAGTTAATATTAACTTTTCTGTAGTAAATACATTTCTCTCAGAAACTCTAAGAAAATTGTCACAGAAAGTCACAGAAAGTATGAATCATCTGCAAGCTAAACGTTTACGATACCATTACAATCAACTTTTAAATCGTAGCGTAATATAATTTGAATAAATTCAGATACGATTCGAATAGTAATGAGGCAATAACCTGTTCTTCGGATTATTAATCAGATTCAGATTCGTGCGAAGTAACGGCCAACATTGTGTATTTCGGGGCGTAGTCCAAAGTTGGTGAACTATTGCCGTAGGATCCTTCCTATGCAACTGTTCGCGTACTCGTGTTGCTACCAAGGTATTCTGTCTGGCTATACAGTAATTAATCCCATGTCTCGCGCTACAACTTGACGCACTCGAGTTTAAGGGGAATCCTAGGCGTCCTGTCCTGGGAATTACTACTCGAGTCGCACCCACGAATTCGACTGCACATAAGATTTGTGCGTGTTGCTCTCAAATCCATCAACCCCACACGAAATATCGAAATGGATTTGTTTTGTTTTTTATCAATCTGAAATAAATTTTCGTCTTCAAAAATTTAATCATTTTTTAAATATTTTTCATTTTTGTTTCATTTAATATATGCATCTACATATATTATCATTTCCAAATAAGTATTTATGATTGCGTTTCAAGTCTAACAATAAACGAAGTGCGCAGTTTATGTAATTAAAAGATGTATTTATAGAATTTAAATATAAAAATATTAGTACTAAGATTTCAACAATATTATCCTTCCTTTCCTATCTTACTGATTTATTTATTAGCGGTTTAGATTGTATTATTATATATTATTGTAAATATCTATATACTTGAAGAGCATAAAAAATAGTAAATGCTTTTAAATTTATCAATTACGTAACGTAGAATTCGTTAAAACTTATATCGCTTAGCTCACCAAATGTAACGTCTGTATTCCAAGGCGCTAATTTGCGTGATCGTCAACGCAGAAATTTTTTGAAAGTTTACGAGGTTTCGCGAGGTTTAATATCAGTGTTATCGAGCCTTTCTCTCGTTCATCGCGATCTTCTTCTCCATTCCATATATTCTATCGATCAGACTATTCCGCAGACTGCTCCTATGCAAACATACGAGACACGGGGGCGAATACAGTGAAACTGCCGGTATCTGCGATCGTTGCAGGCAGTAACAACGGCAGTTAATGTCCGGAGGCCCATGCCCGGGTACTTCGTAACCCAATGAGCAGATACAATCGGAACATAGATTAACTGCAATATAGACCTCTGCCGGAGATAGTCCTTGGTTTGCGGGGAGAAGCGACGAAAATACGCCAATATATTATGCCACTGACTACGTAAAATAACTCGATTCTAGAAAGAATGATGGAAAATTGACCATTTATTACATACACCGTTTATACACCGTGCGTGCGTGCGTGCGTGCGTGCGTGTGTGTGTATGTGTGTGTGTGTGTGTGTGTGTGTGTGTGTGGGGGGGGGTTATCACATCATTCTTACAAGTGGATTTATCATTCTTACAATAGACACATTTTATCTCATTGTGTAATATTTCAATTTAAATAAAATTTATAATATATAAAATTGAGGGAAATTAAAATAGAACAATAACATGCGTGAGACTTGTTGCAAAAAAATATTCTAGAGTCACTCGACCCTCGAAAGGTGTAGCAAATCAAAACCAGCCGCTTCGATTTGCTGCGGCACAGAGAAGGATCAGAAACACGAACCTGTCTAAAACACCGATGGTCACCTGCCACCTGCACATATTTCCGCGCCCGAGGCTCGACAGCGCGCTTGGGAAAATATTTGGGAACTTTCGTAGACGTTCATTTTCAGTTCGGCTTTCAACGAAAGGAAAAAAATTACCTTTTTGCTTTTCTCGATACTTTAGATTAGCAGCAATTAAATGGCCGATAATTAGTGTATAAATCGTATTAGAATCAGTCAACTAACAAGTTTTCGCGTAAATATAATATATCTTTAAAATATTGGCATGGTCTGCAATTTATAAAAAACTCTGTTATCGAGTATATATATTTTTATACAATTTTTATACAATTTTACATGTTAATTTTGATTGATATAAAGACGTAATTAACAATACATTAATAATATATTCAAAAGATAATGTATGTAATATATGAAACGTATTATGCAGCCGCTCAGCATGAAGACGCGCGTTAAATGACCCGAGTCCCAGAGAGACTGTCTGTTATTCGGCTTGAGATAACAACTCGTTCAACGGGACGACTAGGCGCCACTTGGTATCCAAGAATGCTGACTGTCCGTCCGGGTTCTCCTTCGTGATATGCACATTATGTAAGTACCTCCTTCACTCGGAGATATTGAAGGTTTAAAATAAAATGGTAATTATTCCAAGTCAAGATATAAAGACCTTTTAAATGATGTGCGATTTAAAATTGAAGAGATTAAAAGAGACTACGGCGTGCGGCGGTGGATATAAATATTTAAAATGTTAAGAGGGAGGAAGAGGGAGGAAGAAAGAGAGAATTTTTCTCTCAAATTTGTTGAAGAAATTGCGTACCTAGAAATAACATAGTAAGTCTGTAACATCCTACAGTAACTACAAAGTCTTTCAGAAAAACGATCTGCACTTGTAAGCTAATCTGCGCTTTAATTAATGCTTATAAATTTAATAGTTGACTAAAAATAATGAAGAGTCAAAGCTTCATGCTTAAATTTCAATGAGATATACTTGAACGTTTCTACTTCAGAACATTTGAATTGTTCTTCTCATTGTTTTCATGCGAATTACAAATCGTATCACTGATTATGTCAGGACGAAGAACATCCGAGAATCCGAGCGGATGGATGCAACGGACTGCATCATTAATTGGGTCAAGCTAGTTGGAAGCCGGCATTCGACGCGGCGGGAATAAAAGCGCGGAATAAAAGAGAAGGTGGTCGAGTTGCAATTTGAACACATTGCGACATTTCAAGCGGATGGCATTCATCTCTTGTTGTTGTCAGTGCCGGAATAGAATAAATTTGACGCAGCATTTTTTTTTCTTCTCAATTCATACGCTAAAATCTCCTGTAATCATTGTGCGCATCAAGCATTAAATCTTCATGTATACTTATAGCTTTTAATTACTTTTTAAGACTGCAATGCTTGAGATATAAAGATATATATATTTTTAATTCTTTTTAGTGTTAATTTAAGTAATTAGCTCTATTCGAATAATTGGAAAATAAGAACACCATTATTTTGTACTTCTGAAATTTCACTTATCAAAAGTATTTAATTTTCAATAATTAAATAATTATAATTTCATTAAGCATTAAAATCATGGTTAAAATTTTTACTAGGCAAATTCTCTAAAATCAATAACCTCCAACAGCTTAAATTATTCCTTTATTTTAACTGTATAACTTGCGTTCGTTCAATCAAAGTGGAAATGGAATCAAATGAGGTAATTGGGATATATTTGGAAAAATGAAACAACGTAATAATTTTTCCATAAAGAAAAACAATTGTTATTTCTTTCAATTTTATAATAACCAATTTTATAATAACACTAATTTTTCTATTAAAAAATCATTACCCCCAGTTGTCCTATTTGCTCAATGTAATTCAATTATCTCGTTCAAACCATGCACAAAAAAAAAGATAATTGATGGGGAAAGCACGAGTACCACTAAGTTTTCTCCCGCTCTACATTCGTTACGTTCTATTCGTTACGTCGTTCTCCTATCCGTTCTTTCTACGTCATCGACGTCGCAGCAAACTCGGATGCACTTCTAGCATCCACTGGAATGCGGTAGAATTCCGTGGAGAGGCTGTGTCGCACGAGGTAAATTTTATTTAACTCTCGGTATGGTGAGTTGATGGGCAGTGGGAGTTTCTCGTAGAAAAAGAGAAGATATCGAGAAGCAAGGGAAAGAAAAGAGAGATGACTGTCGAGAGGAAATCGTTGTGTTTTCAGAGTTTTCTCCACGGAGATTTACCGACGCTGTCGATATGAATTTTAGAAAAAAAAAGTAGTAAACGCAATTCTTCGTTCTGCTACGCGATCACGTCAATGTAACAACTTCGATCTAACCTTTGTAAGACTTAGAGCGACAGTTATCATCAAACTCTCCCTCGAAATTCCACAAAGTTTTTCCTAGTAAATGACTTATAATAACGAACTTTTTCGCCTCAGTATTAATTCGCGAAGAATTCGAGAGTCTTCCGATTCGAAGTTATCGTGGTTGTTACTTGTATCAGGCGCATGATTGCTATAACTACTTTGCCGCGAACTCCGAGCGATATTTTATAACAATATAAACGCTACACAAGGAAATATTAATGTCCTAAGACATTTATTCGCTTTTTCGTTTTATCCAGTGAAACGATCGATATCCTGCAACAAAGTAGGTAAATATAATATAATATAGTGTGTTGTTTAAGAGGATCGTAAAATCGTTTATTTTATCAACTAAACGCAATAATTTTCGTAAAGAATTTTCGTAAAAAATTATTATTATTTTTATAAATTAAAGTATACATATTAATATACATATTAGTCTGCATGGAATTTATGTTAAGAACGAAAAAATATATTTTTTAATTCTCTATCATTTTTTAGTCTTATATGATGTCTAAAACTGTCAAATCGTGACAACATTAGTTTAATGTAAAAGCTATGCAGTCTGTATTTACAAAAAAATGGAATCTCCAGAAATAAATTACATGAAAAAATAATATCGAGTTCTTAGAATTAGATTTATGCCCGTTTCTACTAGTAAATTTTTTAAAATCTAAATTCAATCAACTATTTATCTTTTCCTATAGTTCTAAGAATTAAAAAAACCGAGATTAAAATTAATCTACAATGGCATTACAAATGAGCATTAAATACCTAGTTATAAAAATTTATGCGATATTGATATTCATATGTATTATATAAGGATGTGTCGATGTTCATAAATTGTATATGTATAAGTCGAATTTTATTGGTAAAACAGTGAACTTTATATTGGGGTTCTTCAATTTAGGCTCTCCTGTCTGTAATAAGCAAATGCAAAAAATGACTATAGGATTAGTGTTGTATCGAGCGTTTGTCGTCGAGACAGCCAATTTTCCATCGTTCACGCGAAAATCGCGTTAACCCTGCAACTGCAGTTATTTATGCAAATGTAATATTAACAGTGTCTACCAAGTTTTATAGTTTCGAGTTGGCTAACTGTTGGCGCTCTCTGGCGCAGTGTGGTGAATAGAATGGAGATGGAGAGGAAGGTTGTAAGGACGTTGGTGGTTGAAACAATCCCCAAGGCGCGTGCTTCACCGTATTTAAGAAACGTGCTTTAAAACTCGCTCTTATGATCCACTCGCTTTTCGAGAAAGCTGCTAACAAAGATGAACCTTTATTATCTTTCAGCCCACTTGCTTAAAGATCTTTCCTCTTTTGTTTGAGTCGTTTTCTTTTTCATATTTTCATAAAAAATCACTTAATCTTAGCTGCTCATTTACGCAATGGTAACAATCTATTTTTTTATTCGTTTTGTTAAGTTCATTTCAAGGCAAATATTAAAAATTACGCTGCGTTTTCGTAATTCAATTATTTGTGTATTAAGTACATCAACTTTCTATTGAAATCACCATATTCATCCAATTTTATTAAATTTTTTATCGTTTTCTTCTCTTATATATTATACTGTATTGTATTATAAAACGTATTATAAATTTAGATATTATAGAAATCACTTCTCGTATGACAGACATATATTAGATATACTGATAGATCAACATGTCATTGAGTTTTAACCTGCGTGAATTAGTTTGTGTAACTTGACCGTTCTGATGCCAAATAAAAGGGCATCTAATGAGCGCTACGTTGCATTTCGCACAAGTCTGGAAAAGCGCTTCGCAGATTATTCCCCACGCGAGTATGTATTTTGTTTATCGAAAAATTTCTCACGCAGTGAAATATGATCTCGTATATCAGGCGATTAACGGATTCCCACGATTTATCGAAATTATTCGGTAACGCGACGGCCCGCGTAATTGGCGTCCATGCGCGTGCTAATGTCGGTATATAATATTTGGAGACATGGTTAATCTAATAATTTATTTTGCGCTTATCGATGTATATTTATTATGTTGGAAAATAGCGTGTTTTATATCTCAACGATATTTCGAGATTTTTAATTTGTGTAATACCTTGAAATATACATGAATAATCCGAAATATATTTCTATTAATTTTTCGAAACATTTTTTCCAACCAAATATATTTATACGTTTTATATATATATATATATATATATATACACACACACACATACATATACATATATATATATATATATTACTTTTATATTGGGAAATTTCAAGGCTCAAATATAAATTGATAATCGATGATCGTAAACGCGTATAATTTTAAATTGTTACAATTCTCTTATAAAATAGAGATAAAATGAATTTTAATATGAACAAGAGCCTTTATTATTTTAGAGAATTATACTAGCAGATAGATATTTTCACATCATTAATGCAGTTTTATGTGCTTATAAAATAAATGTTTGAATGGATAAAATCGCGTTGCTTTCCCCAAGACGAAATAAATCGTATACAATTTTCGCAACCTTTCATGTGCGTGAGCGCAAATATTTGAAATTTGTCGCGCATTCGCTCGTATACATATACGCGTGATTTCATTTCCGACGAAAAACCATTTCTGTAAATAAGTTTTTTTTCTTGCAACATGTTAACCTTCGACGGCAAAATATATTTTTTCCTTAAAAGAAGCTCTAGATGTTTAAAGCAGAATTATGATTCTAAATTTTTGAAAAAAACATTTTTCTTCTTGTTTTTCACTTGTATTTATGACAGTTACCAATTATTATCATTAGTTACTCTTTACAAAATTTTAGTATTATTTATGTAGAAATTTACATTTTTCCTTTTATTTATAAAAATTTTAAAGCGATTGTACATTTTTGAAAATATATTTTATCGAAAGAGTTATATAATCATAAAATTAAAAAGATTTATATAGATAACACAATTGGATGTTCATATTTGAAACGAGATTATTTTTATGGATATTAACTTGAGCTTAATCAGATGTACATCGCGTTGCTAAAAATGATTCGGTTACGAATATTTTCACGAATTCAGCTTGCAAATTTACGTTTATGCATCGAAATAATTCGTTTTAATAATGAATTTAAACTGTTTATTTTTATATTCCTGAAATTACTTCTATCAGTATAAGCTTAAATGTAATTATCATATATAAAGTTATTATTTTCACGTTGCAAAACATATTTTTATATTGAGTACATTCATCTGATAATAACTAAAGATTAATATACGGATTAGGAAGATAAAGAGCTACATTTACAAGTCTAAATTTTCCTCTAAAAAAAAAAATAATATTATAAAAAAATATCATAAAAAAATAATATTATAATATTAAAGAAAAAAATAATAGATTTATTATGGCGAAGACTGCCATTCGTTTTATTTTACAAAAAACGTATATAAAAATATTTAATATAAAATGCATCTAATTTATTTCTGTGATTTTAAAATATTCTAGAATCTACAATTTTAGTCCATATGAAAATATTAAGATGAAACTTAAACTTTTATAATCAGTAATTTAAGAATATATCTTTTTCATTCTTTTTTTCTGTTAATGCAAGATTTTGAAACTCAAAGGAAGATATTGAACAATGTTATGAAAAATATCAACAATCCTAGTAAGTATATGTCTCTTCATACATTACGCGAAATCAAATGTTTAACGATGTAAAAGGAAAACTGAAAGTCTTTCTAACTGGCCACAGTTCTTTGTAAGCATGAGAGAGAAAGAGTCCCACGAGATCTACCTTCCCCTCTCTACTGTCTTCAGTAACTACCTCCCTCTTATACTTCGCTCATTTTGTCTTAACAACCACCTGAATCTCTTAGCCCTCCTTGCTTCCTTGTTTCAGAGCAATCTTTCTAGTATATCCTTCCAAGAACTTCGTATTGTCCTACCATTTCTTCTTCCGACCTCATCCTACTCTTCACTATCGTCCACCCAACCTTCACCTCACACTCTACCACCATGCTTTATTCCTCAACGCTACGTTTGTTTCCGCAATTTCTTCGTGCGTCTTGCGAAGCAGCTTTCCTTCCGCATGTTTCTACCCACGTAAATAATTACTTCACTAGCCAAAAAAGCTCCCTTGCTGCTGTTCTTTCAGTACTGCTCCTTAACACTTCAAGCTTGCAGGGTTAAAGACGAAACGCTTTAACGCTTTAAATCCTCAGTGGCAATAAAGGCACCCTATGGTATATATATATAATCCAAATAATATTACTAATACCTAATAAAACAAAATGTCAAATACAACTTTACAGAGATTTGAAATTCGATAATAAGTTAGATTCGTTTATAAGACAGCAATAAGTTTCTTCTAAGAGATTCAATCTATCGATTCATTAAATGCCCAATAATTCTTATAAACTTTAATATTTGTTTCATTACTGTAATCTTACTTTAAACAATTACTTCATACATTTCCTTTGAATAAAAATTTTAACAGTATTAATTTCAGTATTAATAATAATAATATTTATAATTAAATTTTATTCAATTTTGTGACTGTAATGACAACATGTAATTAATTTCTATTATAATATTTGCTAATTCACAATATATTATAATTCATTTTAAGTTATATCAAAATTCGTTTTCTAAAAGTATTCTTCTTCTATTACAGTACGGTTGCGTTTAATCCGTTACTTCGAACAATATTCAACGAAAGATATCGATCATTTAATCTTGACGTTTTAATAGATACCTTTTTTTTCTTGTCAGCTTCTTCTTGCGATTCGTTTCGTTGTCTTTTGTATCATTACAAGCGAAGGCTAACAATTGAAATCTACTTCCTAGTGAACTCTTCTTGTTACGGAGCATCGAGCGAATCGTGCTGTGATAAAGTGTTATAATTAGTCGCGGCGATGGAACATTGTTGCACCGGCGATTATATCGTTATGCTCGTTACAGTCGCTCGGCGGCGATCATTATTATCCGTTGTTATTGCACTCGGTATATAGTTTATTGCTAATACATTGCGACGGCGCACCTCGAGCACGTTCTCTACGAATAACGTCGGCTTCTGCGCTAACAGCGATAACTACTGTAATGCTCGATAATGGCATGGGAAATGCTGCTGCATAATGCTGGTTTGCAACCGATTGTTAGTTAAATTAATTAAGTGTTACTTCCCCAAAACTATATAGTATATACATCTGCTTTTAACAAAGAATAGGTTGATACAGCTACTCATGTGAATACGCCTATCCAAAACAAATCATCTCTCTTTGCAAAACTGATTATAAACGTAATATCAATTTAAATATTCGTTAGTACGATCTTTTCCTCATTTCTAAATAATTTTACTTCAACAATAACTTTATTTATAAATATTTATAGACGTATTTGTATTATATATTTCATATTAATTCTTGAATTTATTTAAATTCTATTCGTATATTAATTCAAACGGTTTACATAAATTAAAAAATCACTAAATTGATTAGAGAGAGAGAGAGGGGGGGGAAGGGGGAAGAGAAACGTAATTTTAATCTATTTTGCCTGTGCGCAATATAACAATTTTAATTCATATTTAATTTCAATAAATTTAATAAAATTGATTTGTGTTAATTTATTGCAATGTACTCTCTTTCTCTCATTCTCTCCCTTCCTCTTCCCTCTATGTTTCTCTTTACTATATACTCGCTCTCACCGCTTTCGGTCACTATCGGTCGGAACAATTAATCGTGACCATTGTATTGTGGTCATGAGAATAAATCAATAGCAAACTAGTACGAATTGTGTCTCCACATTAAAAATTTGTAATATTGTTCCGTGCTTTTCAGAAATTTGAAATTCAATAAATGATTACCTTTCTTAAGTTTCTCTGTGTGAAACTTTCACATGAATCAGAAAATGTATCGTCTACAAGATTGTTGCAGGCGAGTGATGAATTTGATACGTGCATTAAGCCGCATAAACGTTGATAGCAGTAGGTATGATGGACCGT
>Ga0157364_1004158_pt1 | contig 14373 bp, 12 predicted proteins | sample AttsexASBM2_FD_111476 | JGI IMG/M metagenome (GOLD analysis project Ga0157364, IMG submission 111476) | Fungus gardens microbial communities from leaf cutter ant in Ribeirão Preto, State of São Paulo, Brazil - Atta sexdens ASBM2 | ecosystem: Host-associated > Fungi > Mycelium > Unclassified ... | reverse complement strand
GACAGAGTACGTGCGGGACAAACGTACGATATTCGTTCGTTTGTTCAGGACATTCAGTACAATGATGTGCATCCTGTGCCGACTTTCGGTCTTTCGAACGACACGAGCGAATTCGGTCTGATTCGAGGTAGCGAAGCGAGATCGAATCCCGAGGGTTGATGGTGGCGCACGGTGGAGGAGAGATCGCGTTGGGCCATAGCAGAAGCCGGCCGAAACTCGCCGTTGCAATTCGCTCAAATTGAGCCGTCCAATTTGTTCGGATTGTCATGCTAAAGCGGGTCGGGAAACGACGAAAGAACGAGCGAAGAGGAAAGGAAAGAACAGTCGCGCACTACCAACCGTCCGTCACAGTTTCCCACCATTGTTATCGCTCTCACGCTCGTACGGGCCAGATTTGCGAATGTAACACGCGTACTCGTATCTCTTGCGGTGACCGATCGACATACACACTGGGATAAGACGGAACACGTAAGGCGGAAGTTGTTCAACTGCCGGCTATCGTACGCGATAACAGTGTCTCAGCTGTGTCTCAAGTAAACACGGAAAGGACGATTTTGTTAAAGTATCTCAAAATTTAGCTAAATATAGATTTGATACATAATGATTTGTTCCATCATCAAAATAATTATGCACACTGAAAAATATATTAAATTTTTACAAATATTTGTTTGAATAATTTTAAGTAATATTCACTAAATGTAAACGTATATTTATTTGATGCGAAATTCGACATTCGAATCGCGCGTTTATTAATTTGAAACTTAACCATCTTTTTTTTTTAAGAAATTTATTTACTATAAATAAATGTTTAATTAGTACTATTCTCTAGTAAAGAAATATTATTAAGATTATAGTACATTTTTTTCAGTGCAGATGTCAAATTAATTGCCAGAAATGTCAAGATTTTTTACAACATGGCTCATGACACAGTTGAAAATTTTCGTGTAATTAACATAATGTAAATTGACACATTTTAGTCATTTATTTTAGAATTTATATATTTTTTTATGTTAATTGTTCACTTATTCATAAATTCTGTTACTTTAACACTAAAAGAAAGAAGATGAATATAATCAAAACAGCATAATCACTTTTAATCACATTTAAAATTAATAATATTTAAACATATAAAAGATAATTGAACAAAGGATTAGAATAAGATAAATAATAAAAAAATTATTTAATTTAATTAAAGACATTATATAAAAAGGAATGATTTTTTGAATAATAGAGAGAATAAAAAGTATATTTAAAGGTAAAAATTTTGAAATAAGGGGAATCAAAAATGAAAGAGCGGGATACTGAGTTTAATTATTAAGGAAAAAAAAAGAATTTAATAAATATAATTATTAAATATAATAATATTATTAGTAATTGAGAAAATTATTAAAAAATAATGAAATAATTTGAACAATAAAATATAAAAAAATAATTTTTTTATTATTTATAAATATATTGTAAAAAAATAAATCACATTATGTTAAAATAATACTTGAATAATGTTAAAAATTCAATAACAAATTTTAACAAAGGTTGGTTTTAACACAAAAAACAATATGTTTTTTTATTATTCATGTTTGACATTTCTACGTAATTATTGTAATGGTCCAGAACAATTATTTTCAGATCTGTATCCAACTAAAGTTTTACAAACTTTTGCAAAAAAAGTTCTATCCGTGAAGAATAATTGTAAAAAAAATTAGAAATGGATAAAGAAAGTTATACATGTGCGCAGATTAAGTGCTTCTTATTAAGACTTTCATTTTGCGATAATTGTATGCGCATAATTTGCCTTGTTTGCAAGTTACGTGCGATTCGAATGTCGATAGCCAGCTACAATCTCTGGCGAGAATCCAGCCGAGCGGCTGTCTGCATGCGCTACATTGACCCACCGTTGCATCGGTCAATAATCGGCGATATATTGGAAAATGTTCGGGAAAGTTGAAGCGCGGCGTTATCGCCACTTGAAGTTACGTTAATACCCGTCCAATGAACGATTTTGATTTTCGCTCGGGGGCGGCTGACGCGCTTCAATTTTTGAACCCTGCCAAAAGTGCCGATCGTGCCATTACGTGTCATTGCTTTCCGATGCTTCAGCCCGTCGCGCCGATTTCGTCGGCGATTAAATACCGTCAAACGCGCATATAACCTTCGTACATTCGCGCCCGCCTAACTGCGTACGTATTCCACTATTCGATTGCGGGACCGGTAGTATGCGATGCATGCTACGTAATATTCGGACGCGATTTTAAACCTATTTGTAACCGCAAGGGATTAGTATATTTCGTTGTCACGTGTGAAATATGTTGACACCGAATTCTCCGTTATTGTCTCCAATATTACTTGTACGTCCAACCTATATCATATGATTTTAGAACTACGGCACGTAATACTTGTTCGAATTCTACGTAAAGTTAATTCATCGAGAAATAAACAATTTATCTATGTGTTCATTCATTAATTGACGAAAGAATCTATAATATAAAATGCGTAGTTAACTTTTAAAAAATTAATCCTTCAATGTCACATTGTATTATTTTGTCACGGCTGCAATATATTGTATGGCATATCTAAACTAACTTTGATTACTTATAACTTTCGTAACAATGAATATAGTGTAACAAACTTTTTTACAATCAAAGGAGAGCTAGACGTTAAGAATATACTGTATTTTTTTTATGAAAAAAGTATGGAAAATTACAAATTTTTCTATATCCATTGTATTTAAAAATAATAAAATAAAAAAAGTAATAAAACTAAGACGATTTATAATCTGAATAAAAAATTATTTCAATAAAAAAAGGTAGATTATTTTTAAAATAATAAAGATTTAATGAGAAAATTTTCATTTAAAATCATATTATTAAAATGTTGAACTGTTTCATATGTATATAACATTTATTTTTATACGAAAAATGTAAATTAATTCCAATTCCAGTTTCTGCACAGAGAGATTATAGATAATACATCTTTAACCTTTCGATTCCTAACCGGAGCGAGATATTCGCTCCAGAAATGATCTTTTTAAAATAACTCTGCTAGAAGAACTCAATAATTTTTGTGGATTCTTCTAACTGATTTTTAAATTATAAACTTTTGTTTGAGATAAATAAATACACATAATATATATATTTTCAAAAATAATTTATTTACTTCGAACGAGTCATTTACCTATTTTGAGAATATTATTTTCTAACTACTTGAGAGTTAACTTTTATTTACAATTTTTGAAAATTAATAACATCAATTTAATAACATTTAAGCAATTTTATATTTAAAAAAACATTCTATATCAATATCAATAAAAATAAAAATAAATGATGTTACATTTACGCAACGATATTCAAACAAATGTTTTTATATTAGAAAAATTATATTAAAAAAGTTATAAATATCAAAACAAACAGAAGTTTCGGAAAAAAATTTTTTTAAATCGATTAACATTGAAGGGTTAATCTTACAGTTATTTAAGAGGCAGCAGTAGATGCGATTACGACAGAATCCATTCTATTCGATTTGGCAGAGCTTGCGAATATATTTGCAATAAAGAGCTTTAAAGAGAATTTCATACGTAGCTTTGTAACTTCGCGCTTCGCTGGATGATCCCCTGAATATTTACGATTGTATAAAGATTTCGTTCGAGATGCTATATTTCATGGTCTCGCGATTCCACGTCGGAAGGAGGATTTCACTGTCTAGGGTCGCACAATCAAGTCTTTATTTCTTCGAGACCGAGGTCGCCTTCGCGGTGACGATAAAGCGATAACTGGGACGTATGGCTCCGCTCGCTCAAGTGCCGATGCGACCGACACACAAATACATCCCGGATCCAGTATTCGACTCGTTATTGTCGTCATCGGCGACGGTTCGTTACCCCGTCGAGTCCTTTTGACCCGGCGAACGCATTGCACGATTCCGCTTCCCCTTCCTCCGTCCTCATTCTTCGAAAGCCCGAAGACACTGTCTCTAAGTCTTGTTTCTCCATTGACTCTTGGGAGTCCTCGTACCCGTTTGGTCGCACGCGTGAGACGTTTATAGTTTTTCGCCATGGTTACTCCATCGCGATCGATAATTCCGATACATCATCTTTCCGGAAATAAAATTGTCAAAGTTATCACATTCGCGCTATTTTCGAAGATGTCGCGTTGTATAGATTTGGCGAGATGGAGCGACCGTTTTATCATTACAATCTAAGAATTTTAATCTATTATCAACTAGTTTTCTATGATAATATATGAAAAGACGCGGTTATATATAAATGCAAAGAAGCTACGGAAAGTTCACCACGACGATATTGCATAAACCAATATTATAAAAGTCCGTTGAGAATTACTGGTAAGAATATTGAAAGTTATGTCGAAGAGATTCGCGGCGAAAGCTGATGCTCAGCTCGAAGCAAATTTATTTCGTTATTCATAATAAATTTCTCGATATTCGCGGACTTACCGCCGTATTTATCGCCGTACGGATATTTTGATGATGAAGAGTCTGCATGTATGTAGGTTAACATATATTACATGCAAAGCGACTAACATCGCCGTACTTCGAACGTTCAAAATTCCCATGAGTGAAAAGTTTCGGGTTAAAAGGATGCATTCCGCTGGCCTTGAACGAGGTTCTTGGCTTTGCATACGCAAAGCTGCAGCATGCGCGCCTTTTGAGCATGGCTCGAAAAATTCTTCCTTGGAGAACAACCAAACTCAAAAGGGTCATCCACGTCATGGGCATATAACTGTTATTAAAATCCATTTATACTCGATTGTAAATTGCGAAAACATTTTCTTTTTCTTTTTTTTTTTTTTGTAGAATTTAAATGCACGGCTTGTTCAAGATTTTCTTATACGTTACAGTTTCTGCAATATTCGCAAAACTTTTCTCCTCCTCTCTCTCTCTCTCTCTCTCTCTCTCTCTCGAATTCTCACTTGCTCTCTCACAGAATATTTTCAATGTAATTCTCGTTAACACTTTACAAACGTACGAAGTTTTATCGATATCGGAAAATCCATGAACGTTTTGTAAGCGTATTGCACGAGGACGAAGTCTGTATCGCTCGGAGGGAGCAAGCATCACGCTTATTTAGGACGCGTCAGCCTAAGCGTGATCTCGTAACTTTTCGCAGTTAGGATAGACGTTTCCGTCTAGAGAATCGATCGATGTTGACGTCAGCGACTTCATTATCGTCGTTTAAAAAAGAGATAGAGATAGAGAGAGAGAGAGAGAGAGAGAGAGAGAGAGAAGGAGGGAAGAGGGGAGGGGAAGAGGCAGAGAGCGAACAAACGAGACGAGGGACAAGAGCCGCAGTTTTAATTACGGACCGTCGAAGCAGTCTCTCTCCTCCTGATCCGCGGAGTCATGGAAAGCGCGCGGAAAATGCGATTTAATTAAATGGTAACAATTCACGATCGGTGTATTAATGAAGCATCTGCCCGCGTTACTCTGGTTCCTCTATGCGATGAGGAAGCGATGGGGCATCCTCTGATAGAAAGAGAGAGAAAGCATCGCTGGCATAGTTGTGGCGGCAACAATTGCGTTCCGATTCGCGTATTGGATGGAGGCAAATTGTGCGCCGCTTTGAATTCGCGAATATTGCCTGCTCTTCCTTTCGCAATCGCTCGCTCGCGTCCGCCGCGATTAACAATAATCTCGATGAGTCTCGCGAAAGCTCACACTCGCCTAGTGCGAATAGTCCGTTTATCCTAATAGCTAAAAATATTACCGACGATTCCGAAATTCGTCGGAGGTCTCGGAATAAAGATTTCTATTTTAAACAATTTGTGTTATATCAGTGCAAGTAAATAATTATACAAATTTGAAGTTGATTGTCTGGCTTCATATCCATTAGTAATTCATTATGACGTCTATCACTTCGGATAGCAGGATCTGAAATAACGCGTATAAAAAAAAAATACCGTGCAATAAACCTGTAGCAGGTAAACATATAAATGAAAAAGCAAACTTGTTAGTTAGAAATTCACATGCAACGTCGCACCGTAAAATATTGCGATTATATCACTGGCGACGATGTATTAGTATTGTGAGATAACCGTCTCTTTTCCGACTGTAACTCAGTTTTAATAATAATATTTTCCATTTTCATCTCCCTAATAGGATCCAGACTCATTAATATTTCTACGATAATATCTAATACCAATATGAGAGCAATTTAAATAGAAAGACCAGTTAGACATTATTTTTGTATATATATGTCTTCATAAAATGAAATTTTATGTTCTCACGCATTGTATTTTCGTATATATCGATACCTCCGTTAATATATGACTTAGCTATAATTGATAGAATTAATCACAAAATAAAAAATTTTTCGTAATAACTTGCATAAAATTACTTTGCACATCAGACCGTAGTTTATAAAATTTCATACGAACCGTCTTATTTATTGAAGACGCAACTTATTTATATCTTTCCTATTTCGTTTTCTATTTATCTTATTCAATAAAGGATCCCGAACTAATTAATGGAAAATTCTATTATTGGAAAAAGGATTTTATATATTAATTATATGGAAAATTGAAGCCAGGTAAGTCAATTTTCACGTATAATGTAACTTACAATGTGATGAAAGATAAACACAAGGATAAACTCAATAATAAAACATTTTTGAGTTATAGTGTAGTAAAAGTACCATGTAAGTACAAGTTTTAAATCTTTGATACACCATAACTCAAGAACTATCCATTATTGAGGATTATGTCTATGACACCACATTTTAGGCTACATTATATGTGATAACAAATCCTGGAACTCATTTTCCATATAATACGAGGTCCTTTTTCTAATAATAGGATTAAAAAATCCTCATTTTTGAATATTCAAAATGCGACTTACACTAAAACTAATTACAGTAAATGTTTTTTAACAGCAAACTTAAGTGTATACATATGCTCGTACATGTTGACTTTGAACAAAATTCTCTCCATTGCTGGCTCCTGTATTACATACTCTAGACTGCTAATTAAACCTTACCTTATCCCAATGTTTCGTGTACAAACTTGTGCATAAGTTACAAGCGTGCGTGGTAAGACTGCCAAAGGCTGTTTACACATTAACAACGATGCGTCTTGTAGGAATCTCGTGAGAGAATGTTAATCCTGCATAAATTAAGGTTCGACGATCCTTCTTTTTTTTCTTTCTACTTAACGTTCTAACACACTGCTTATACTTCCCTGTTTATATAGCTGTTAAACAACGGTCTTTAATAATTACTTTAACTTTTGATTCCTTATTGCACATCAAGTAATTTTAGAAAATTTTTTTCTGACGAAGAAAAGTTCGCGTTTAATAAGAAGATACATACGGGGAAGGAACTATTAGCTCGGTAAAATAGAATATTACGATCATTTCTCGCATGATAGAGTCTTTCTAATATATATATATATATATATATATCCTTCAAAAACGGTAGTGGATCTTTCACATTTATCTAAATTTTTGATCCTCCCGATAACAGCCACACGATGAACGCGATGACCTTAGTCATCAGTTAACACGCATGGCATACTTATATCGAGTGCGTCTTGCCTGAACGACGTAACGGTAATCTGAACCCGTATCCTTTACGCATCGCTGTACGTCGATGCGATTTCGTAACACATATATAGAGAAAGAGACACTCGGAGATCACGTCGAGTCATCGAAAAACTTCACATCTTTAAATCGAAAGGGATGGTCTACACGGACCATCTTTACGCTCGGATCGTCTTTGTTGGATGACACTGCTCTCTCTCTCTCTCTCTCTCTCTCTCTCTCTCTCCCTCTTCTTCCCGCTCTCTCTCTCTCTCTCTCGCTCTCTCTCTCTCTCTCTCTCTCTCTCTTTCTCTCTCTCTCCTCTTCTTCCGTTATTCCAGTCACTCTGCCACGAAATTGTATTATCTCGAACAAACAGTGACAATGCGCTTGGCGAGAGTTACGTAGCGATGAAACACTAGAAAATTTTCACAACTCGGAGCGATGAGATAAGAGACCACATAGAGGGTGGTCTAACGCCGCTGTTTTTCTTCGTGTTGTTTATACTGTCTTATTTTTATCAGCAACAATCTGCCGGAAAATCATCGCGCCGTCCGTCGTGCAATTTCCATTTTTATCTTGGAGTGACCTCCGCGTTCACTATGCGCCTCAGGTGTACTTCCTATGACCCTATTTTTCTTCCCCAGTGTTTTTAATGCGGTATACTTAACGGCTGATTAAGGCCTCTTGCATTCGTGTCTTCCGAGCACACACGACGCGATCAAACCATACGATATAGTTATAAATATAAAGATGTCATTTCCCTGGCTGCATCCTGTCATGAACGAGAAGAAAAAAAAAGAGGAAAAAGATACGAGAAACGATAAGTAACATTTTCCGGAGTAATAACGACATCGGAGCCGCAACGGTAATTACCCGAGATATTTCAAGATGGTATGGTAAGTACTCCTCCGTATCAAAATTTAAACGGTTCTCGGGTTATGAACAGCGCTCGACAGGGTTAATGACGTCGCGCGTCTAATCGTTCCGTCGAAGCCTAAGTTTTAAATGGGTATAAGTAAGGATGGGTTAAAAGGCAAAGTTCATCGTCTGATGACAGACATGCCATCGATTGAGGAAGTGGCAATGCGTTTTCCTTCAAGATGCGTTTGGGAGACGAGGAGGAGAGAGGGAGAAAGAGGTAGAAAGCAAGAGAGAAAGAGAGAGTTGAGCCGATCTCAAGATGGCCTCCAACCGCGCGCAGCATCTCACTACGGCACGAAAGTTGTCGATCTCGTCTCCGGTTGCGGCTCTGCGGCTGCCGAGTCACGCCAACCATCAGCGATTCAAAAGCCCCGAGGGCCAGCAGATGGTCGCCGATGGCTGTGCATCACGGCGTGTGCACGGATCGTACGAGAGGCTACCTAGCGGGGCCCGTCGTGGCGTCATCAGAGAGACGGCAACGTCGCGCGACGAGCGGGCCCCAGGCCCTCTGGGCATGAACGCTGTGGCTCCGTTCTCCATGCGCTGCCGTGAACCCTACGTGGCGAGGCGACCCGCGCTAAAGCACCGTCTTTCCTGCCCCCTCGCCGTTCCACAATCTCCTCACTGACCCGCTGTTCAAGAATGTACGGCAACGTTGCGCGACGTGCTGCAACCGCGGCCTGCTGTCGACGATGGGACCCAGAGATCAGGGCCGGCTTCCTCAAGATACCTCTGCGATCCCCATTAGGTATATCCGAGCATTAATTGTGTATTTCTATCGTTTTAGGAGTAGCATTGTGTTCGTTGACACAAAATTGTTGATTGATACCTTGAAAATGCATTGAATTGCAGTTTACGACACTAATAGAAATCACATACTGTTGAATTTATAACCATATCCAATTTGAGTTATTTGTAATAATTTCTGTAGATCTATAAATTTCTATAAATTGTTATTGTTCTTCAATATGTCGTCAATTTAATTTGGAGTTAAATAATTTAACTCAAAAAAATATATTAAATTTTACTTAAACTTAATTCATTATTTACTGAATGCATATATTAATATGGTGTATACTTTAAAAACTAAGTGATTCAATCACAGAAGTTGATTTTGACACACATTAAAAATAATAAAAACATTTAACTTAAGAGACTCGGTTACTATTTCCTCCTTTGATATCTAACAATAGAATAAAGGTGATACAATTTAGAACATGATACAATTCTGAACTAAATAAGATTTGAATTCAATTTTCAAGTTTGGCTTTTCCTTTTTAGTACCCTTCATACAATGAGATAAGGGTTACCCAACTCGAACCTCAAAAATTGGATTCAAATCTTATTTCGTTCAGAATTATACCATGCTTGAAATTGTACCTCACCCTGCCTCACACTGCAACGCACGAACGATGATTATAACATCTTCGGATAAGATTGCTTGCTATTATCACGCATGAATTCATTAATTAAATCATCTCGAGTTGGCATCCGCAATTAAAAGGAAACTGGTAGAAATCGTAATCGATCCTTTTTCGATACTTCGCCTCGCTAGGAGGATCAATTAATGCATTTCGTTAGATCTGGACTATACAATTTTTATATCAAAGTCATTGTTTTGGCAAGCAATACTGCGCTCACTGCTCGCAGTAGACGCTTCGGAATGCCGCCGAAACTCGTTTTACATACCGACGGCCATGGATCTGAAGAGGTCTAGCGCCGTTCCTGGCAAAGCGTCAAGAACCGGCTAAGCCTCTGACGCTGGCCTGGCATTGTCTTGGCCTCAGGCGAGGAAGGCTAGGTGAGGGGTCCCCTTTACGTCTTATGCTCGCGCGTACCCGTATTTACTACAGAGGCTATCCATTTTACCTGCGAGAATCACTCGTACTACTATTTCCCTTTAAACTTTTACGTTACGACACGTGATTAACGATATTGGCCTTGAATATCCTATCGAGAAGTTTCTTTTTTGTAACAACGATTCTTTGATATCTTCCTCAGTCATCGGAATTAATTCCCTTCTACATAGTTTTACTGTATCTGAAAATAATTTTGTTGGAATCAAAGAAATTATATAGAATATAGATATTGGCTTCTAAAATGTCCAAACTTTTTACAGAATTACTCATCGTATTTGAATTTCGTGTATAATTAGTTGTTGGTCCAACAAAATTATTTTCAGATCATTTTTAAATACTTACGGCAAAATCGTTTTCTCCGTGTAACGAATAATTCTGATTACCATGTCAAAATTAATTTTAGTAGTAAGTTCAAAGATCAAAATGCGAATGTGTTTCATGTTGAGAAGTGACTATTAGAAGTCATATTTGAAATTTCCTTAAATTAGACGCGTTTGTAATAAGATACTAATGTAAGTTCCAAATTATAATCCAAATTTTGATTTAATTATAAAAGACGGAAATATCCTTTTATAACTTTGGAAAAGAAAACGGTAGGCGCTAATTTTGTTACAATGAACGGCACATTTTTATTGCCACACAAATATCCCAAGATTTAACACTTTATACAAGAAATGATTTTTGTTTTACTGTGATATTATAAAGTATTTATTTCTGTTAAATGGAATATTGCCAATTATTATTCATTCAAAGAAAAAATGATTTTACTAATTACTAAAGTATTTAAAAAATTAATTACAAAAATGATTAAAAATTTAAATACGGATCTAAAAATACTTTTTGTTGATCATTAAATTAAGATGCACAAGCTGATTATCAGAATATTAAAGCTTTTACATTTACTCATCACGCTTGAACGTCCTACATTATTTTTATTTAACAAAATTATATTCAGACCTATAACCAGCTAAATTTTAGATACTTTCTGTCGTGTTGGAAAAGTTAATTATTCCAAATTTCCTATGACTATATAAGATAGTAACAAAATAATTGAAGAGAGTATACATAACTATGAGAAACACGAAAAATGTAGCAAAAACGGATTTCGGTTCTGTTGGTAATTAATACTCGATCGGCGGTGTTGATCAAACTAGCGCGAAACTGTACCGAGTTTTATATGAAAAATGCGGTGTGGTTAATGCGACGTATTATATCGCATCATCGCATCCTTTGGATAATTCTTGACTCCACAGTCATACATCTTCATTAAAGCTAAGTTATATTCCCAAAGTCTAAAACGGAGGGGTAAACTCGCACATTCTCTTATATCACGGCGTCGTAAATCACATTCCGAAATTCGTCCGGGAAACGCGATTTCTCTCCTGACGTTCGACATCTCTGGGTTATTCATTAACGTCCGCACGGCTTTCCTTCAATTATTTAATTTATTGTTCCTAAAACTTACTCGGTAAGATCAACACGCCTAGATATGTCCACATATCCTAGATATGTGTAATTAATTGCTTTTGCTGATATTATTAAAAAAAATTAGACGCGACCACAAAAACGCAATAATGCAATTAAAATTGTCACAAGTAATAGAACATTCTAATAAATCCTTTGCAACGGATGTAATTAAGTAGTACAGCAAAAAACTTGTAATTAACTCGGAAAACTTCGTTAAAAATATCAAAATATGACAGAATTTAAAAAAATTAAGTCGTTTCGTTTGCCCTACATTACTAAAAACTGAAAATCTCATTAACCTTGATCTTTGACCCTATTATACGGTCAACTAATTTGACTCATATCCACAAAACACAAATTAATATTAATATTAATTGTCAATGGTATAATTTCCTACTCAATAATATAAATGTAATATAATATATGTTGCACATAAGTTACATATTATTGAGTAGGAAATTGTAATATTAATGTATGTAATATTACTGTTAGGCCGATATTTAGTTAGTCCGTTCTTATTTTAAGATTGTCTTAAGTAATATCTTAAACCTCTTAAGGTACTAATACTAATTCTCGGTTTTTAGATCGAAAATAGAATTTGAAAAAAATTAAGCTATTTGACGAAATCTTGCAAACGGACAATTGGATGAATAAACGAATAGGCGGCCAAATTAACATTGTGAAATTATTAAGTAGTTTGTTACGCTGTACTACGGACTTAATAAGTTCGAGTATTTCAATCTTACATCTATGCGTATATAAGAGAGATGCTTAGATCTTTTATTTTCAGAAAACGAAATGAAATATTTCGATATCGACAGTTTGACACTTTAGACTTATGGCTTTTATTCAATGATCCGGCTTACTTTTCAATGAATTCTATTTTCGCGAACTTGAGATAATTTTCCGATCTACATTTTCTCAAGTTATATTTCGTAGCATGGAACATTTTATTTTATTGTCATCAGTCTTATCAATCTCGCTACTAACTAGAGTGAAATATTTCGATTCCACTTCGATAGTCTCCAGAACTCGAAACTTATTCCAAAACTTTTCTTCGTGATCCGGCTTATTTCTTAGTGGATTTCACTTTCGCGAACTCAAAGTAATTTTCCAACCGTTCCACAATCGTATTTTAGCGAATTATTTCATTACATAAAATACCTGCGCAATAATGATTTGGAAAATTTAAACGTACTGCATCGTCACGTTTGCATCTCGCGTGATCGCGTATGTTATATGCAGAAGCAATATACGGTCTCGCCAACTTATATTCACGGACGCAAGTGGGTTAGTTAATGTTGTAGTTCGCAAACGGAGACTTTCACTAATCCGGCTGCCGTGTATGTCAGCCAATTCTGCGATCGTTATGCGTTAGGTCTTCGTCGCTTCCGTTGGTGGTTTAGGCGTCAGCATAACGAACGACCGCAATATTCCACGAAATGCGTATGCCGCGCATTCCAGACACGCGCTCGTGGAACGAAAGCTTGGAAACTAACAAGGAGTTCTTTCATTCCGGCATTTCTAGCGACCACGACTCTCAGTGCGGCCATGCAGGCACTGTGCCGACAAAAAAATGCATCACCCTCAAGTAAGAGGAGAAGCCGGGAGGTTGCGGGAGCGTGACGCGACGAGAAAACGAGAGCAGGCGAAGGAAGGGAAGATAGGAGCGAGCAAGAGAGAAGATGAGATGAGAGTGGAACGAAAAGTAGGCAGGTATGCAGATACGGAGGAAGAGAGACATCCGAGAGTTGCTCTCTTACGTGTCGCAAAACTATAAAACTTTAATATTGAAGCTCCCAAGCGCGCGCTGCACGCTCTTCGGTACCGGGGAAAAAAGGAAACCGACGACGACTGCGCGTTATCGTCACTTTGTTCACGAGGAGTGCGTCAAACTGCTTATCTCTCCGCGAAAGCGACGAGGTCTGCACGCCTCTGGAGTCTCTGGACCCGTGGTTCCGTCGAAGAGACGGGGTTGCGACGAGACGGGGAAGAGGAGCGCAAAGAGAAACACTAGACGAGAGAGCGCTATGGCCCACCCTCGCCTTGTCAGTGACGGCAAGGGGGTAGGAGAGGAGAAAGGACCCGCGGGGGGATGCAGAGACTCTCTCGGTGGGATAGCAGAAGAGAAGAGAACGAGGCGGCAGATGACGCAGGAAGGAAAGAGACACCGGCGATGTGGGAGAGGACGAGAAAGGGGACACGACGGCGGGCTCGAGTGGGGATGGAAAGGTCTTGGGTTCAACGTTTCCTAAGAGACGTTGGCGGCTAAATTTAACCATGCCCCGCGTCATAGCGGCGCGCGATCCGGCTTCTCTCGTTCAAGGCCGTGAAAATCACCGTCGATTTGGATTACGGAGCGATACCGCACGACGAGCTCTGTTCCTCGGGCAGCGCGGAGCGAACAATTGTTCGATTGCTGACGAGGCGGGTGATGGGTTCGATCGACATTGCACTTAGTTGCATGGCGCGATGTCATCAATTTCGCGCGCAAGCAGTGCATTGTTCTTCTACCGTGGCGATCGGTGGGACAGATTTCCATCTTTCGACGACAGATGCATAAAAAATGCGATTTCTCTCTCTCTCTCTCTCTCTCTCT
>Ga0157364_1004157_pt1 | contig 14374 bp, 9 predicted proteins | sample AttsexASBM2_FD_111476 | JGI IMG/M metagenome (GOLD analysis project Ga0157364, IMG submission 111476) | Fungus gardens microbial communities from leaf cutter ant in Ribeirão Preto, State of São Paulo, Brazil - Atta sexdens ASBM2 | ecosystem: Host-associated > Fungi > Mycelium > Unclassified ... | reverse complement strand
TCTTTATTCTTTATTATCTGTATTGATCTTAATCATCATTGTCATCATTATTGAACTTCTGAATCACTCCTAAACCTCTGAGAGTATATCCAAGGCTCAGATATCACAAATAAGTAAGTAGTTTATTTTGTAATACCATCTTTCATAACAAAGATACTTCTTTCTGACTTAGTCTCCTATAGCAGAGTCCTCATTTCTATTAGTGTCTCACTACTGAAACCTCTGCTCAGAGAAATGAGGGCTACACCACTGAAACCCTGAGTATATCCTACAGTATATACTTGTATATAAGACTAGTACTTACACTGTAATTTGATAGTCTAATAATCAATAAAGGTAAACTCTTATTGAACTTGATCTCTGGTATTCAACAGTAACATACCAATCAGCACTCACTTTCATCTTGGACTTCTTCCTCTTATCTAAAGTTGTGACTATATAGCAGATAGATAGTGCAGCACATAAGCTAAAGTCAAGGTTGTTCTACAAGTTCATATATCTCTGAGTCAATCTTGTAGACTTTCATCTCCAGTGTGAACTGCATCTGACAATATGGGAATAAATCCCCTTAGTAGAAAAAGAACTTCCAGCAGCAGTCACAAAGTGAGAGTTGTTTTAAGTAGTAAAAAAGAAAAAAGAAAAAATAATCAAGGCAGAAAAGGTGGTAATGCTTACTAAGCAAATAAAACAAGAGACCAAAATGATAATAGCAGCAATACCTATCAGACAGATAGCACTATTATTTTTACAAACATAGCTACTATTTTTTTTACTAATTTACTCTTACCCTTCTAAGCTCTCAGTTGTAGTCTCTTAATTTGCTGATGATTATAATGTACTTAGCAATAAGTCTGTTATGGCATACTCTGATTCAGACTGGATACAAGATCTAAAATCATGTAAATCCATAACTGGTTACTTTACTCTAATAGCTTATGGAGTAATATCCTAGATAAGCTATTAGCAAAAGATAATAGTTCTATCTTTAACTAAGGCTAAATACATGGCTCTTTCTGATTGTGGCCATCAGCTTGTTTAGACAAGAAACCTTCTTAATAAGGTTGGTTTTAATATTCCAACCTCTTATATCTATGGTGATAACCTTGGCTTACTTTTCTAAGGATCTAACTTCATATAAGAGAAGTACTCCAAACATATTGATGTTTACTATTACTACATAAGAAATCTAATCAAATATGAACAAGTTAAACCATATCACATTGATGAGAAAAAAAATTCTGCTAATATTCTAACTAAAAACCTTAGTCAAGTCTTGTTTAGTCATTTTTGTCTATCTATTATATTAGAGATACTTTAAGCCTATCTGCTTCTGCTTTTATCACTTAATAGCTGATATCTTAAGCAAGAGGAGTGTTGCAAAGTATTCTTCTCAGTAAATGTATAGTCCACAATCAGTAGTACTAATTAGGTAGTCAATGTAAAATTTTTACATAAGTTTAACTACTACCAATACTACTTATCTTTTATTGTTGCTTGTGCTTCTCCAGCTTTCTATTACAGTATTTACTATGGATAGGTAGTTGCCAGTTGTCCATACTGCACCTTACTACTATGTATTCTGTTTCTTTCAACAGATTCTCTCTTTATTGGAACCTAATATTAACATAATAATCTTTTTCTATTTGCAAGTACTGATTTCACCAGTCATTCATACTTGTGAGCCTATTCTTGACTTCTTTAGCTTCCAATCCATCATGTTTCTACCTTACTCTATAGTTCACATATTTGTGGCTCAGCCAATCATACTCTTGAGTACTTATACTTTATAGTTAGTCTTTTATAAGTATAATGTCATTTCTTATTTCTTAAGACCTTGTTTTCTTGAGATCTATTTTGATCAATACTACATACTGTTTCTTAAGCAGAATTTCAGAATTAAAGATAACAGACTCTATTTATTTTCATTTTTCTATTTTTTATTTTCTATTCTTCTTTAGAACTTAGGGTTTGATTTGTATGATATTTTATATATCACACAGAATATTGTAAAAGATTTCAGAACAATAATATTATATAGTATATATTATATATGTTAATCTTAAGGTAAATACATGTTCTTTAGGATATGCTAGGTTTAGTATAGTACAGATTATAAGCCCAGAGTATATACAGTAAACATATTGTACTTAGAAACTCTACAGTTTCCTTATATAATTTTTATGTAAGGTTTTTTTAAAACTTAAGGTTCAAGTTTAGCATGATATTACATATGACTATTACAAACTATCATATATTTGGTTACTGTCACATAACATTATTACAAGTCCTGGTTACATAATCATGTAGAATATAGAACATCATAGAAAATTCTAGAATAATAATGTCATATATTACAACCTTAAGCTTAGCTTAGATTACAACTTAGGCAAGACTTGAGTAAAGAAGAGAAGATATAATCAATTAGTAAAACATAAGAATATAAGAAAGCCTCTACTACTATATGAGATGCTAACTGATCATATATAAGGAAAACATATAGTGTAGCCAATTATTGAATTATTAAGAAGGAACCACAATACCTGTTGTCAATAAGATTGCCACCTATAATATATAAGGCATCAATTGTAACATTATACTATATATTAACAATATATAATATGTATATTCTTTCAAGTAGGCTAGATTAGTATAGTATGGACTATTAGCCAAGTATATATAAGATAGATAGATTGTATCTAAGAACTCCATTAAGTTCTCTTATATTAACCCAATATAAGGTTTATCTTTTGCTCTTATACTTGAATTTAAGTTATAATATTGAGACTTAAATTGTAACATAGAAGTCTACTTGAGATAACCTAAAGTATCATTTATCATAGACTTTTTAAGACTTCTGAAATATATAGTTTCTGACTTTTAGTTAGAACTCTAACCATTATTTAAGTATATTACATTTGTACTTGTTTATACATAGATCAGCCTCTTATATTTTATCTCCTAGCAACTCATTATCTAGACTGCTATGTTACAAAATTTATTCAGCTTATATCTTCACAACCAGTAAACTGATTTTCACAAACTAAGTTGTACTAGAAAGCTCTAAATAAATGCTATCTGCACATATGTGGGATATACAAAAGTAACAACAAATAACTGAGATATTAGGCCATTAGTAACTGTAAAAGTTTTGTTGGCTATTATTTTATAAACAGCTAAACAGATTCACACAATTGAACTTAGATTGGAATGTGCTCATTACACTGTTTCTAATGATATATAGTATATTTCATAGTAATAAGTATTCATAAAAATACAAGCATATTAATATAATAACATAATTAGTTATCTTCTAAAATTAGCCTGACATCTGCTATGACAGATAATAGCCCCTATCAGATATAACTTTTAATCATGTGATAAAAACAGCTTATATACAGACTATCACTCTTTTGTATATATACCTCTATATCTGATAATTAAACCTTAGACTCAATATCAATTATTCTTATTGATACTACCTATTATCTATCATTACTATCTCTTTATACTGAACCTCTAAATCACTATCAAGTTATTTAAGTTTCAAGTATCACAATTAGTGAGTAGTTTATTTTGTAATATCCTAGTTATCTTATATTTTAGAAACTATCTCTATAACATTTTCTTAGTTATCCCCTATACTACTATTCTCTAGCTACAGTTCTGACTACAGACTTAGTATTTAAACCAAGTAGATACTCTATAGTACTTAGTCTGGAAATCAACAAAAAATCAACTAAGATCTAACCAAGTACTCACTAAGAATCTTATAACACTTTCTTTTACTTCTCTGACTAAGATATTAATTAGTTCTCCTTGATATATCATCATTCAAAATTACAACTATACAATATATAGTGGGTACAATACATAAGTTTAGGCTAAGGTTGTCATCCAAAATCACATTGTCTACCTGTGAATAAGCTTCTAAGCTTGATCTGTAACCTATATATCCTTCCTAACCTCACAGATATCCACATCCATTCCTGAATAAGTTTCTATACTTAATCCAATCTCTTTTTTGCATGACTGACCACAGACATCCACTCAAAGTAAGTTCTGCTCTGATACTACTTTGAATATACCTAGAAGTATTAAGTCTTCTTGCTAAAGCCCTTAAATAGATCTTAAGTGCTTGAAACCTCAATAAAAATATATCTTCTCATGAAAAAGCATTTTCCAGCATAACATTACTACATTACAAGGCATTTCTTAAGGAGTATCTCTACTTCTTCTACCTCTAGGAATGCTTTTCCTGAGGCCTTAGCTTTATTTTATTTAGGAGAAAGTAAGAAGAAGAATTTAAACTCTAAGATGCTCACTGCTCCAAGAGTGACTATAAGCAGACTTTCCTCCAAGAAAGTACATTCTCTTAAGCTTCCAGCCACTTTTACTATCTTAATTCCCAAAGAAAAAGTATCTATTATAAGCTAAAATAACCAGGTATCTACTAAGGAGAGTAGAGACTTGGTTTTTGGGGTAGAAACTGCCCCATAATATCTCTAAAGACTCCAAGCCTCTATGCTTGAACCTTCCAATTGTTGTGGCAACCACTAGTCACAGCGACCAATAATCACATAAGCAGCAAATCTCTCAGCAGAATATCAAGTAGGAATCACAAGAGAACTCAACAAGGAGTTCCCACTGTATTGCTATCCTATTTATACTATTACAGATGGTCTGTGCTACAACTATGCTTCTACAGTGTATCCTACCCTAAAGTCTATGTGTTATCCATCAGTGCACCATGTGTACACCATATAGTAACAATGTAGTTAACATGCTTCTTGACATCATTATCTAGACTCTTCTAAACCATAGACCCTTCTAGGCCCTTCTAGACTGCTCTAAGCTTTATGATCTAATATCATGTGACTTACAGGTCACGTGCATTCTCTCTATTACCATAGACTAATAAAATAATATTCTTTCACTAATATATAAGGAAATCTCTTTCTATACTTCTTCATCTCATAACACCAATCTGATTCATAAATTAGCTAAGTTATCCTTGTAATTGGGAAATGATAACATTACTCATAATACTGATCTGTGGAATGGTAACCATTATATACTGTCACTACCTAGTTATTCTAGGCATCTTGAGACTAATGCTAACATGTTCTCTTTATTCTTTGAATATCTTACACACTTTGTAGAAAAAGTGCTCTCTTGAAGGAAACTCTGTTAACTAATTACCTACTATTTTTGGGGTTGAATATTATGTCTGGAACTTGCTCTAGGCTATTTCTGAAGTTGGATAGAATTGCTTGATAGTCTTACCTCAATCTGATAATCCTACTCTTGTGGAAGCTATGAAAACTATTTATGGTCCTGATCTTATTCCAACATCTTCTTTTGATGTTGAGATGGCTGGTAATTCACCAGAGGCTGAAGACATTGCTTTCACTCTAGTCATTAACAAAAAGTGCAAGGAAAAGGGCAAAGTTTTTTCTTTTTCTTCTATGTCTTCCTTTGACTCTAAAAGTAGGACATCACTCATTTTATGGGCTTTACCTCTTCCCAAAGCTATGACAACTTATCCAGCCTCAAAACTAGTAATAACTCATCCAAGTGTAATTACAGTACTTGATAATGAAACTTAGATTCTCATGAAACTTAGATTCTCCTCAAGGTCATGAAAGTCTACAAAACTCCATGGACCCTACTAGTTACCCTAATACTAAGAGCAGAGACATATAGTGATAGAAAACAGCTAAAGAGAATTCAGACCATAGCTATTCTCACCCCAGGTTTGGCCTAAGAGATAGAAGAAACAATAGATACCAGCAGAGCTTATTCTAATAGAAGAAGTGGAAAGAACAAATGTGGGGATGATAAAAAACCTACAATAGCAGCAAAGAGTAGGGTTCATGCCAAGATAAAACCCTTATGTGATAGAGGTTGATTATGGAAAAAATTGCTATAGTTTTGGACATTTAGCATGCTATTACCACAGTCAGATCAAAATTGGTAAAAAAAAGAGAATCAAATATAAGGATAATACAAACAATGTAAATAATTTAAAAGAGAAAGAGAGTCTGATAGTCCTTGACTAGGCTTTTGTAATAAATTTGCTGTACTAGCTAATCAAGTAATACAAGCTAGTATTCTAAATAAAGAAGAACTCTTAATGTCAAAGCTGAAAGAGGTAGACTTAACTTTTTCTTATTCTCTTTCCCATTTCATTTTCTTTTGATTTTCTTTTTCTTTTTCTATTTTTAGAACTGGGAATAGGGTTAGAGTAGTGATGTCATACCACATGTGCAACACATGTTGACCTCAAGACTAATACATGGCTGCTTAGGGTAGGTTAGAAGTAGCTAGCACAGACTATGTAGATTTAGTATATAAGGTAGACTATCTTGTACAGAGCCCTCCATCAAGTTCTCTTGTGTTAACCCAATACAAGGTTCATTCCCTTGTCCAACCCTAAGGACTTGAGTTTGTAACACTTAAGAGAGATAATGGTGAAGATTGGACTGGAGAGGATTAATATATAGAAAGAAGTATTAGTGGAGGCACTTTCAGATAGTAGTGCAACAGGATTGGTTATAAATTCAGAATTTGCAAGAAAACATAGTTGAAAAAAATTGAAAAATTAATATATGTGAGAAATATAGTTGAAACATTTAATGACAAAGGACTAATTGAGCATAGTGCAGAGATAAGCATCTATTACCAAGAGCATAGAGTGTTGTGGTAACTACTAGTCAAGATGACCAATAGACCACTTAAGTAAACTTATAAGCAAAGTATCTTGTAGGAATTACAAGAGAACTTAACAAGAAGTTCTCAATACATTCCTACACTATTTATACAATATATAGACAGTCCATGCTAGTGATAAATAATCCTACTCTCAAGTCTATGTATTAGCCATGAGTATATCATAAGGATGATATGATATAGATATCCACCTTGATGTCACTTCTTCTAGTCTATTCTTCAATGTTATAGGCTTTATAACATAATATTATGTAATGTGTAATCAAATTAAAATGTCAAAGTCCAAGTGTACCATAACATAAAGAGAGAATAGGGATTAATGTAACAGGAAAACAGAAGTAGAACATGATATTGAGAATGCCATGGCTAGCTCACTATAATCCTGAAATTGACTGGAAGATAGAAGAAGTAAAGATGACAAGACTTCCAGAGAAGTGTAGGAAGTAGTAAAGAATGAAAAATTGGAGTGACAAAAGTAAAAAAAGGAAAATAAAAAGAGAAGAAGAAAAGAAAAGAAAAAGTGAGAAGAAAAGAAACAGAAGAAGGGGGAAATAAACAAAAGGAAAGGACAATAGAAGTAAAAAAGGTGACAGAAGAATAGGAGATATAGGATGAAGAGAAAGAAGCAGTAAAATTAGAAAAGGAAGCAAAGTTGGTATCAGAGTAGTTTTATATGTAAATTAAAGTGTTTGGAAAAAGGGCAAGTGAACAAAAAAGATATAGATCCATGCAATAGAGTTAAAGAAGTAGTCTGTGCCAAAGAAGGAGAAAATATATTACTTGTCCAAAGAAGAAAGGAAACTCCATAAACTTCAGTGGTGTTGGAGTGTTAGGGTTTTGCAAAAGAATGAGTTCTCTTATAGTTTCTAACTACCTAGCTACAATTATTCCTGGGTTAAATCAGCAATGTTCTGTCAATTGGAATGTAATCTAGAGTATTTAGGATACTTACCACCTTCAGGAGACCTTATTCTGTTCTCTTAAGTTTCTCCTAAATATAAGTGCTGTATCTTAGCTGGGACAATATACTTAGATTTCTCATGAAGCTTGAAGTGCAACCTTTGCACTTCTACCACAGTTGCCCTAATAGATGAGAGATAGCCATTTCTAGAGACATTTTGCATAGAATGGACTTAAATAATAATTATCCACAAATGGAATCAGATAGTCTTGGATGTGCTCAGATCAGCTATCATCATCCTTTTACTTACAACTCTTCAACAATGCTTAAATCGCAAGCTCCAGCATTACTAACTGTGTCTTCTTTAAATTGCACAGGGATGGACATTTCTACAGGACAAGTACCTGTTAACAACTGTGAGGTAAGAGGGAGAACCCCTATTACTGCTTTAAATTTCTCCAGAGAATCTTCAATTACATCTTCTGGACGAGCAATGCCATACTGTGATAGAATGGATAATAGAATGGATTGCAAATCCACAAGCGGAGACATGTCTCCTGAACTGTTCTATGAGACAGAGCAGGAGAAAACATTACACACCAGCAAGGCAGCTGACCAACAAGTCCCTATGAGGCCCACAAGTAGTTATAACAAGGCTTCCCCAACACATGCATAACACAAGGAGAGTGTGTTTAACATACAGCTGCCTTACAATCCAAATGCTCCAACAGAGCCAGACCTTTGGGGTGGATCTTTTCACCCTATTTCACTCCATGGTTTGATCAAACACTTTGCTTCTGACTCAAAGAGTATCAAAGACTTCTTGAATTTCATATCAAAATATATTGCTAACAAACAGGTCGATGGTAAAAATGTTAACGATCTCAAGGATTTCAATGGCATGGGCAATGCTATTTGGAATTTTATCTCATCGGTATACGAGGCTAAATAGGATGCATTCCATATGGATAATAAAACTAACACTCTTAGAACAAAAATATCTTTCAAATTCACTCCAAGAGTTATGACTAACAGAAACAACAACAAGAAAGAAATTGCCAAACTAGTACCAGTCTCCATTGAGAAAGCCCCTCCTCCTCCTCCTCCACTCCCCGCCAAATCCAAGAATGAGATCAACACAATCTCAAAGTATTTCAAGGGTAACAAAACTATGTCAAACCCTATAAAGCCGACCAAGTCATACACTCAAGCTTTGAAACAATCAGCAAGCACTTCCAAGGTGCTCAAAATCAAAGAATCCTTCCCAGCCTTGAATGCTAATCAAATTGAGCGGGTTAACAACATCATCAAGGGCAACCCAAAGCCCAAGCCCCGTATCCAGATGACCACAAAAGGGCCATCAAGGAAACAAATAATCGTTCCCATAAGTAATGATAATAACAACTCATTCATAAAAAATTCAGTGTTCCATGTTGCTAATATCAATAGGCTTCTCAGAAATGCCAAATCAGATGTTGCAGTGGACTTTATCAGATCCAACCCTATTGGCATAGTGATTGTAACCAACAAGGTCGCTAGCATGTCTGATCTCCAAATCATAAGTCAATATATAAAAAAGTCAGAAGACATCAATGAGCTACAAGTTGAGGAACCTCGCCTTCCTCAATCAAAATTGTATTTCAAGATCATTGGTATTCTCTTCTTCTCAAATGGCAAATCTCAGGAGCGCCTCAACGCTAGTAACATTGAAACTATCTTAGAACAAAACCAGATATTTGATGATATCAAACTGACTTCTAGACCTAGGGTTATCAAAGTATCACCCAAGTCAGACATGTCAATTGTCTGGATCGACATTTGGGATTACCAGAGCGGAAACAAAGCTAAGTGCCTCATCAATCGGTGCTTTAACATTAGCAGGTATATTGCTACTATTAGAGAGGCAAACATGAATCCAGATGTACCCCAATGCAAAAACTGCTGGAAGTGGGGTCACGCAATCTTCTCTTACATAATCCAAGGCTCCAAGTGCATCAAGTGCAATGGCCCACACAAATCTAAGAACCACCATGAATTCGGGTAGCACTGCAAAGCAAACGAGAAGACAAACCCTCTATGGCTTGAGACTAAGAAAGGTGATCCATACCCTTACTTGTCCAAATGCTCTAATTGTAGGGGCAATCACCAAGCTGACTCCAACCAATACCCATTCTGGAGGCATCAATTCAACAGAGAATGGCACCAAAATAAATACGCCGAGATCCGTGAAAACAAGGTCAAATCGATTTGCTCTTTGGAGAGTGACAAGTAGCAAATATGATTTTGAGAAACCTCAATATCCTTTTGCAGAATGTTTGTAAGAACCACCTCATCATCAATACTATTCTTGAGACTCAGTCATACTTTGACATCATTCTCATCCAAGAACCACCTTAGTCCATCATCCGCCAAGTCCTAAGCATTGCGAATAGCAAGGGTGAAAACTTCATAGGATCAGTCCACCACCTCAATTGGCTTCTCTTTGCTATTGATCCAGTGAACAAAGCAACTTCCCCCAGAGTCACTGCATATATCAACATCCATCTCTTCCCTCTTTGTTTTTCTTTATGTACTGACATTATTAATCATCCTGATATTCTTTTTATGTTGTTCACCAATGACCACATTCAATATTTCATCATGAACATTTATTTGGACTCGTCCCACTCAGCCTTAAAATATCTTAAGGATATTGATGTTAACATAGATGATGTTCTTGTCATGACAGGAGATTTTAATATCAGAGATAGCTTATGGAACTCTTTCTTTCCCCACCATGCATCCATTATTGATGATCTTCTGATTATTGCAGACTCTTTCAATTTAGCTCTTTCGTCGCCTACTAACCCTTGTCCTACTAGGTACTCCGATACGATGGGTGAAGCTAATTCAACCATTGACCTTATGTTTCTCTGATATAGATCAAGCAAAATCAACCAACACTCCATTCACCCAGAATGGCATCTCACATCCGATCATGGACCTTTATCCATTATCATTCCCATCATGGACAAAGTCATTAATACCTCAAAACTTTCAATTCAGCAAAAGAGTAAATAGGAAAGTACATTTATCGAAGAGGTTATTTTGTTCTTCAAAGACCTTGACACTTCCAACATCGCCAACAAGGAGTGTCTGGAATATACAGTCAACAATCTCAATTCGATAGTCACCTGAGCATGGAACAAAAACGCAAAATGAACGAGAAACACAAAACACTTTAAAAAGTGGTGGACAGATGAGTACAACAAGGCCCTCAATGACTATAGAATATCAAGAAGTTTGAACAATTAGAAAACTTTTAAGAAAGTCATGAAAGACACTAAAAGGTCCTTCTTCAACACAAAGATCCGAGAAGTAGCAGATAAGAGCAGTAGTCTATGGGAGCTGATGAATTGAATTAACAAATGCAAACTCCCTGCTACTGAAGCAATTAAATACAAAGACCAACTGTGTCTCACTCTAGAAAGCATTTGGGGAGCCCTTCACACCATATTTAACACTATGCTCCATTGTCAGGTCGACACAGAAGTCCTTAATGAGCTAAGTCCCAAACCCACCATAGATTGGGTCTCTTTATTGAAAGAAGAATTTAGACAAGCCCTAGCCAAATGCAACAACTCATTAGCACCAGACCCTAACAAGCTTACGTAGAGACACCTCAAAGTCATTTTAAAACAAGACATATGCCTTTCTCACATCATCAACATTGCGAATGCATGCATCAACTTGGGACATTGGCCTGATCACTTCAAGTGTTCAACTATGGTAGTCATCTCCAAGCCAAACAAGCTAGCTTATAACAATCCCAAATCTTTCCACCCCATAGTCCTCCTCAACACTATTGGCAAACTCATCGAGAAAGTGATCGCCAAAAGACTACAATTCCACATTGTCAAAAACAATTTCATTCATCCCAGCCAATTAGGTGGCCTCAAGTTCAAATCCACCACAGATGCTGGTATCATGCTTACTCACATTATTTGATCAGGCTGGGTCAAGAATGAAACCACTAGCATTCTAGCCTTCAACATTGCTCAATTTTTCCCTTCTCTAAACTATAATCTTCTTAGCCTCTCTCTCTCAAAAGCAGGACTCGATCCCAAAGTCATCTCTTTCTTCGAGGACTTTCTAGTCAAAATGAAAACCAATTATATGTGGAATGAACTTTCCTCACCAACGTACAAAGTAAATGTGGGAGTTGGCCAAGGGTCCACTCTATCTCCTATTTTGTCTACACTTTACCTTTCTCCTCTTCTATACATTCTAGAAAAGCATTTAAAAATTCTTAACATCCCTGTTTCTCTCATATCCTTTGTTGATGATGGTCTATTCATCTCTCAGAACAAGTCCATTGACGTTTTGAACTCACAACTTTTCTGTAGTTATAATATACTATCTGGTCTCTTGAACAAGTTTGGTCTTAACATAGAGCATTCTAAAACTGAAACATTTCATTTTAACAGATCCCATGGAACATTCAATCCCCCTCTGCTTGACCATTCACCATTAGGAGGATCTATTCTTCGCCCCAAAAACTCATGGAAATACTTGGGGTTCATATTCAACCAGAAACTCATATTCCACCAACACATCAACTTTTATTCAAACAAAGCCATCTCAACGGTCAAATGTATGAAGCTTCTGAGGAATTCAACATGAGGAATCAACCCTATTCAGAAATGCCTACTATACAGGTGTTGTGTCCTACCTATAACACTATACAGGTTCCAATTATGGTTCTACAACAAAGCCTCCCTCTCATACACCATGAAAATCCTGGGGAAAATGTAGAGAAGAGCCGCCATCTAGATACTAGGAGCATTCAAAATGTCACCTACAGAAGGATTTGAAGCTATTGCAGGACTTATCCCCATAAAGCTCTATCTACAAAAACTCGCAAGCAGATCTCAGCTTCACTCCGCTGCCCTCCCAGAGAATCATATCATCAAAACACTCATGGATGATCCTCTCAACACACGCTATAAGCCTCCCTCTCATTTGATCAACACACTCACCGATTGCCAGAAAATCTCTGTAAAAAATCACCTCATGGACTCAAACAACAAACTATACAGAGTTTTCCCATCCTTTTCCCCTCTCAACCCAGAATTTAATCCAGGTTCTAGAATAATAGATATCTTTCCTGACCAAATTTTCTTCAATTTAGCTGATAAAGGAAAAAATGATTCATCATGCTCTCATCAACTAGACAATATGACTATTCAATCTTCTATGTCTCTGCACATGGCAATTGTAGTTTCCGATGCTAGTGTCAAGAATGACATTGCCACTTTGGTCTCACATATCCACATATGCGACCAAAGGTTAGTCAAAACAGTTCATCATGCAGCCTTTGTCACCAGCACAGAAGCAAAACTTTTCGCTATTAGATGTGGTATTAACCAGGCTTGTAACAAAGCTAACATCTCTAAAGTCATTGTCATCACCAACTCCATTCATGCGACTAAGAAGATATTCGATACCAAGTCCCATCCATATCAAATCCACACATTAGTCATCCTTAATGAACTTAGGCAATTTTTCACTAAATGCCAAGAAAATCACATTGAATTTTGGGAATGCCCTAGCTAACTCAGGTGGAGACTCCACAAGTCCATTGATAAAGACTTGAAATTGTTCAAGCCCATACCCATACTCCTGAATAAAATCTCTTGAGATTATTGCAAAAAAGTTGATAGCGATAGCAATATTAATCTGTGGAAAATGACTTTTCAAGTGTCAGATAGGAAAGGAAGACATTTCCTCAACCTTGTTGATGACTACCTTGAAACCATTGAACCGTCTTACACCAAAGGGGGTCTATGGCTCCAATCCTTTGGTCATTCCAACTCACTATGCACTCAAGCTACAAGAGCTATCACAAACCACACCCCAATAGGCGAATATTGTCGACAATTCTTCCCCAACAAAGACTTCAAGTGTCCTTGCGGGTCTTATCCTATTGAGACAAGAAGACATATTCTGCACGAATGTATGAGACATAATGGGTATTGGAACCCTAGAAGAGACACTCTTAGTCATTTCATCATGTTTTTGAGTGCCAACCCTAGAGCTTTCGCTTTTATTGACAATGTTTCCTCAGTCGACCCGAGTTGATCTTGGTGCGACTCTTAGTTTTTTTTTTCCAAATTTCCTTTTATTTCCTCTTTTCTCTTCCCTTTCAGTCTCTTCGATTAGTTCTCCATCTCTCCTCTTTCTCTTTCTCTCTCTCTTCAGTTTCCTTTCCTTCATGTAGTTTGCCTCTCTTGTATGTAGTTATGAAGTAGCTACTACAGTCTACCACCGCGTGCCGTGTAATAAATTGTTGATTAAAAAAAAAAAGTGCTCAGATCAGCATGTGACAGAGAGCTGTAACCTAGACTAGCCTCTGACTAGCCTCTATTATGGAGCTGTAGTTGTCAATGAAGATGTCAAAGAGTGATAACCATTGTAGTAGTTACCTTTCTGCATTATGACCCATGCCTCAATGTCTAACTCCCTACTAGCAAGAAATTTCTTATATTTTACCCATTATAAACCTATTATCCCTCACAGACCCAGAAAAGCTGAAATTTGACAAGGATATAGATATATTGCTGATTTTTACTACAATCTAACGGAGAGTATTGGATCCAGAACACAATCAATTCACTTGAAACATATCGCAAAGTCAGAGTATCGGGTATTCGCAGCCTGAAGGATGAACAATGGTGGTCCTTTTGTCAGTGAAATTATCAACAT
>Ga0157364_1004156_pt1 | contig 14374 bp, 12 predicted proteins | sample AttsexASBM2_FD_111476 | JGI IMG/M metagenome (GOLD analysis project Ga0157364, IMG submission 111476) | Fungus gardens microbial communities from leaf cutter ant in Ribeirão Preto, State of São Paulo, Brazil - Atta sexdens ASBM2 | ecosystem: Host-associated > Fungi > Mycelium > Unclassified ... | reverse complement strand
TGAAATATAGCATCGCTTTTATTTATATTTGATAAATGATTTTTTATTTTTTATTCATAGTTCGTTAACAAGAATGGAAAAACAAGTTTTTATATATATATATATAAGGCACATAATATACTTTTACGTATTTTATACATCTGTCGAAATCAGTTTCAAGCACGACAAACATAGACCGTGCTTTGATTTATTAAACTCCTGTCGCTACCACGTTTTATTCCGATATTTGTTCTCGGCCGCTACAATGTCTAAGCATATGACAAAACACTCCTGCACAAACGCGCGGGAAACATAATGGGGGGAATGCCCCCCCCTCTCTCTCTCTCTCTCTCTCTCTCTCTCTCTGTCTCTCTCTCTCTCTCTCTGTCCGATCACGAAACCCTTGTGATGGTCATCAAAAAGAAAAAAAAAAAGAAAGGAAGCACTTGTGCGCGACCGTTACATAGAGAACTTCAGGATTTGCAGTCGACGTATTAATAGGTGGGCAAGGCACTCGACTAGACTCAGCAAAGAAAACGAGCACCCAAATCCAAAACAAATTTCGGGCACGAAAAATTTTACGGAGAGCGCCGCGGGGTGCCCGAACACGCACGCACCCCCTCGGAAACACATGCTCCGCAGATGCACCCTTATACGGCGGATGTGGCGAGGAGATGCTGAAAATTGGTCCCCTTGATATTTCCCCGCAAAATTGGTCCCCGCAATATTTCATATGTGTATTGTGTTACACCACTGTCAGTACAATAAGGCCCCAAATGTGGAAAGTTGGCTGAAAGTATCGATTTGAATCGATTGGTAACGAGATGGTGCTGACAGTTAATACTGACATTACGCGATTTACGTCACTGTGATTTCCGATGACTTCCGATTACTTTGGCCGATTTGCAACGAGACTGTTTCCAAACATCGTTACAAACAACTTAATCCTATTTTTGTTCAGGATTGGCCTCGCGAATATTCGAAAAGGAAGATAATTAGAAATTGGAATGACAAAGATATTTACTATTATCACGTATATCTGTGAATAATTTTTAAAATCTATATTTATTTTATTAATCAGTATAAGAGATTGCATTATTTTCATCAGCTGCATAAAAGTGATAAAAAATAATTAAACCCATATATATACATTCATTTACCACGGCGGAATGAATATTTATTTGCGGAAGCAGAAATTGAAAAAATCCGCTTTAGAGCATATTTAAATGATCATGAATAATGAGATTCATAGTCACGTATCTATATAAAATGCTTGTAGACGTTTAAAATATTATAAATTCTTGAGCACTTCAAATTAATCTTATTAGGCGACGAATTCTGACATTATTCGAAAATTATATTATGTCTACGAATATCTCTCATTTGTTATAACTCGATTATGTGATACATTTTCAATCAAATATCTGTTCACTTACATACGATGTAATTATCTATGCTTATATGAATATATATGTGTGTGTGTGTGTGTGTGTGTGTGTGTGTGTGTGTGTGTGTGTGTGTGTGTGTAAATAATATCAATATGTGCAATTTATTTTTATTTAATGATCTTAATAAAATAAACGTTAAATATAACAAATTACTTATACACGTGACATACTTTATGTATGTGTGGTTGATTTTCGAAACATATGGAATCTCAAGTTGGCATATTGAGAGAACGGACAAATCCGAAAGAACCAGATTGCGTGGATTTGTTCATATTTTGCGGCGCGATCACAATGACGATGCATTAATCGGATAATCCTGGGCACAGAATTGAACGACACTCAGAACGGAACAATACGACGGCTAATCATTTTTGTTACAGTTGCATTTTCGATAATTCGCAGTATTGTACCGCCACCATTGCGTTATGTGCCCTCGACAGCTGCGAGAAACTGTGCTATTACGAGTAACTGCGCGCATTATTGGTCAAAAAGTAACAATACCGCGCTTAGTCGATGGCTCTTTAACATGCGTACTCTAATAACAACAAATACAACAATCGTACAACAATATAATTCATTCTCGTGTAACGCGACTATTATTTAATTGTTCATTGTTTTAAGTACACATTTTATCTAGTACAAGTGTTCTTCATTCGATCGATAAATCTATATTAAAGAGTGATTTGAAAATGTTAATCGTGAAACTTATTTCAAAAATTTCAAAAATTAAACTGTGCAAGCATGTCACGGTGATGAACGCTTTAATGATTTCGATGTCAAATACGTGAGTCTGTGAAAAGTCTCTGTCAACAACGACAAACGATGCCATCTTTTTTATCAAAAGTAATGCTGCGAAGGCATATTAAAATTCTACTCAAAATATGTTTGTCTTTGCTGTAATCGTCGCGCGTGTTAACGCGTCGGTGCCTTTAATCGTTGCTGTCAGGACGTATCGAGCTTGATGCGAGCGCGCGCGATGAGAGAACGAGAGAAGGGTGGGTTCGGATAAGTGCGTTGTATGGGGTAGTTGTGCAGCCTTTTACCATCCTCTTCCACCCTAGTAGCGCGGCTTTGGGCACCAACACAGTTGGTACGACCACGGAGAGGCTGTGTTGTCCGTAAAATTGCTTGCGCCCTCGACGCTACCCTCCGCCTCCTACATCCCTCCGTCACCCCATTCCCCTGCCCATCGCGTTTTCCTCTTCCGCCACCCTTCCACTTTACCCGCCTCTCTCACATCTTTCCCGATACTCCGTCGCGTCTAAAATAAACTGACCGTGCAGAGATTTTCACGTCCAGGCGAACTCGAATTGGGAAATGTCGAGCGACGCCGGCCAGAAAAACGAAAAGCGGTTAGAGAGGAGAAAAGACGGAAACTCCAGGGAAGTTCGCCATTCGATCCTCTCGATTCGGCACTGATGCACTCACCTTCGGTCGTACATCAACGATCTACGCGGAAATTTTGATTTCATTGTACTTAAATTTTTCTGGTTTTACGACAAGAACTGATATCGATTACGCTTATGTTTTTTTTAGGTCGCAAATAGTAAAAAAAAATTGATGTTATAAGATTTTTATTGTATTTTTTCTTTATATATATAAATTTCACGCTTTGTTGAAACTCATCAAAAATATAATAAGCACAGCATTTTGTATGAATTAGAAACATATTCTTTATTACTTTATACAAAACCGTCGATCAAGCAACGTATCGAGTAACGCGAAAACGTATGATTCTTTATTCGGATAATCAAGTAGACTTTCTTTCCACTTGTTTCCCAAGACGAATTGGCGACCGAGGGACGCGTACTCGAAAACTCTTGCGCAAACTCGAGACTTATTTTCCCAGCACAAACAGTTCTCGCAATGAACGCGTAAAAGCCAATCTTTCCGGTAGCCACCGAAGTTTCTGAAAGTAGTTCCGGGCCAGTTTTGTTAGAACACACCCGACGACTCCATTTTCCTCGGTTCCTTCGTCGGCATCGGCATCGATCTGCCACCTTCCATTCTGTTTACATATATAAACTCAACCTTAATGTACGATTCGCGTGTCATCCGCCATCCGGTACAAATCATTTTCCGGCATTATCAGCTACATCGAAGATTTTTCTAGGGAAGCGTCAGCCACGGTAAAAATAATCCTCGAAAAAAAAATTCGCGCATAAATGGAAATGCGTGTACAAAATTGTCGATGTTGATAGCGCAACGGTAGGTACATCGCTACATCGTTGTCATCGTCAAACGTCAATTTATAGTCACTATTTTATTTGCTTTTCGCTTTTTTCGCTAATTGCAATCGCGACTACCGAGAACGACGCTCGTTAATCATTTACTGTTACTTGTTTAGTAATCACTTTGATAATTTTGTCTAAAGAAATTATTTCTGACGTTGCGCCATAGACGTAACGGCGGAACGTTAAAATAATATATCGCGCCCATCAGTCAACGTCGATTTCGCTCGCGCGGATGTCTTATATATAACGCGATTTAAATTTATGTAAATGTACCTTGTGAAGGGTGCAACTGGAGAGAACCCGATAAAGGAAGTGGATACGTACATGCGCTTCAATTTTTTATCGATCTCGTATGCATGAAAAGTAAATCACCCATATGTCCCATACATGTCGCGTAGATAAAACATGCTTTCCTGTACACGTGAGAGTTGTCAACGTAACTGTTTTAAAGTGTTCGTTGTAATTTGTGCATAGAACGCCGCTATGTATACAGCAGCGAGACATATATTTAGAATTAATCTCACGAATATAGAAATATCATGCAGGAATGATACGTTGCCTGTAATACGAGCGCCGAGTAAAACTTTTAATAATGAAAAATGTTTAAATGCTTGCGACGTGCGACAATAAGAGGTCTCGTAGCGCAAGCTGCAAAGGCGGAAATGTGGCTGAAAAAAAAGTTATACATTATAAAACGTAATTATGAAAATGAGTTTGGGCGTTCTACGGCCGCGGAACAAAGCTTTGAGAGATAACATTGACCAGAATTACGAGGTTTTGCTTCTCTATTATTCCAACAGAAGCCGGTCGCTCGTTTGTTGTACCTTCACTTGCGAGCTCCCGCTTTCATGCCGGTATGTAGCGGCGAGAGTATTTTTCATTCATTACAACGGCTGCTTCATATGTTTTATAATTGCCATATATTCCGCCACAAAAATTATACCGATGGAATCTGAAATGAGTGGCGCAGGATTGAAACAATTGAAACATAATGCAGATATCTTCGCGCAATTACAGTTTTAATTGCAAATTATTAATAATTAATTGCGAATAGTTAAAAAATTCCTTCTAGTTTTGATTCATTTAATAGAATGTTCTCTCTATATATAATTTCTTGGATTCATTAAAATAGTTTGTTATTTATGTGCTGACATTTTTAATTCTTTTTCTGTAATGTTATAACATGTATTAAAGTAAAGACCATTTAGATCGATGATCTTAAATTACCTTTTTTTACATGAATTATTACATTTCTTATACCGAATAAAATATTTCTCAAAGTTGTCTACTATTCTTTCGCCACCATTATCACTGACATGCGGGGGAAAAAAAGCGTAATACGCATAATAAATTCAAATATTTCTGACATATCCCAAACATGTGAAGAAATAAACTTCATCCAAAACCCCTTCCGACGTGCGTACACGTCTGTAATCCATTGCGAGGGGAGTGGAGATTTTTAATCGAGTTTCGTGACATCAAAGTGCTGCTGTCATCGTTCTCTCCTCTTTCCATGCTGTCCTTCTCGTTGCCATACTACGCTCGTTCCATCGTTCATCAGCTCGTTCGGAGTTGAAAATTAATCGCCGCGTCTGAAAATAAGAGACCGGCTTAAAAATTCAGTCCAACGCGCCACGTCGAAAGAACGCGAAAGAAACTTGACACTCTCTTCACTATTTATGAACCTCTGGCTGCTAAAATGATTCCAATGTAAAAACGAAGAAAAAAGAATGAAGACATAATTATGAGCAACAAGAGAAGTGAGAGATAAAGCATTTTATATCCGCGGTGTAAAAATTAGCGAAAGATATTGATCGCTCCTTCGACATATATCGCGATGAAATTACACTTTGCTTTCAGAATTTTATTGCTACAATATTTCAACCTTCTCGCGAGGCTATCGTAATACGACGGTCGATTCCGGCAAAAGTACTGTCGCACTGGTCCACCATTGTGGCCTTTCGCAATCAGCAAAGTGCCATATGCTGGTATCGAAACGCTTGCTGGTTGAAATTCCTGGTACGCAGATAAAATCGCCCGACGTTCAGGTATTCCAATAATTAATGGAATAAAAACTCACCGCTCCGTGTCACTTTGCCGTCAGAAATAAATTTTATTAAAAAATTTATGCCCACGCGTATGTGTGCTCCGTGATGTGGATTTTCGTTTATACGTAAAGTATGTTGGTCGGTTGCTGTAGCGTTTGCCACTATCCAATTATATCTTATTAATGAACATTAATTTCGTAAGAGAGGAAGAGAGCAGAAAAAATGTGACACAGTTTCAATTTGATTGATAAGAGAATATTGAAACAAACGATACGCTTTGCACAAATCTGGTTCGCATCTCATATATCGTTATGTTAAATCATTCTGTCAAAAACGCATATGTGCGTTATAAAAAAGGCTAGCACAGCTTCAAAATATTAGCTTGTTGCTGATGAGAAAAAAATATTACATTATCATTTCTCATCGAACGTTTTATATTTCTTTTACTCGCGCGCCGATCGCCCTGACAAATCTGGAATAATCTCGACGTCTCTTTTCTACATTCTCATTCCGATTTCATTCCTTGGGAAAAATGAAGTAACAAAATTACAGAGTCGACTCGTCAGCAACAGACTCTACTAAATCAACTCTCTATCCCTCTCGCTTTCTCCTACTGATCTACCCCCATATCTGCCTCTCCCTCTTATTTCGCTCGCACCAGCTCGCACCCTCATCCTCCTCTCGCGTTTCAACGAAGTCCTTTTTCCCTCTGGTCACCCTGTAATCTAGAAATCTATGATTCAACGCCATTCGTGTGTCCCTAACATCTGCTCTCTGACAGACGCACTCCAAACTGTCTCGTTCACAAAGCAAGGCCCTGTTCTTAGGAAATAATATTTTCCCTGCGCATTTGGAGGACCTCCAAGATGCGCGCCGTGTGAGCCACGTCGTTGAATGCGATGTGCAATTCGGGAGAATGCACACAGTGTAAAATGTAGCTGAAACCCTAAAGCCGCACTTTGTATACTGGCTGCTTCAACAGGTAGAGACTTAAAACGTTGTTGGTGCATTTGGCTGCCGAAAGATCTATCAGTTTACGCTGATTTAAGACCCAAAAATAGATGCAATGATCCGTATAACAGATTTAAGTATGGTGCATAAATATCATATTATACTTAAAAAAATATAATCACATTTTGAACGAAATACTAATGTTATATTTTATCTTTTATGAATGATATTAAATTTATCATATTATTTTATGTATAGAATTATATATTCATTACAATATTATGAGTATTTCTTTTTCTTTGTATTAATTTTAGAAATAATAGAAACGAATCAAATTATTACAGAAAAGTGTATAGAAAATTATTCATGGAATCGTGGGATATATACTTTATTTATAAAAACTTAGAAATTGTGTTCACGCAGTTGCCTCTGCATTTTGATTTTTCTGTCATATTTGATATCAGAGCAGTGCGACTTTTAACCACAGGTAAAGTTATCGAACGTTCATTACGAACTAATTCATTGCATTCCCTCGTGACCTCGTTCGAACTTTCGAGGAATTAAAATTCAACTCCGTAAACTCTGGTAATAACGTCGACGCTCAACGACCGTATCTTTAAAAGCCCCAAAGTCTTCTCTTTAAAACATCGTGTTCCAATAAAAATTTCAAATGTGACTATAATGCTTTTTATTTACTAATTAAAGTTATATGAATAGATATATGAATAGATCATTTGCGTCAAACTAAATATCTTGTATTAATTAAATGAAATAATTCAACTTTACTCTCATAACTTTATATTTATTTCTAAAAAGATATATATGAAACACGCTTTTCCTCTTTCACTATTACTCGAGCATTCGATACAAACTTTGTTTTTAAGAAAACAACCATCCTCATAAAAGCATAAAAAAGCACGGGTCAAACAAAGTCAGAATCGTGCTCTAACGCGACTAGTCTTTTAAAAATTCATTATTTCCCTGCTTACTTTTGCGTCGGCTTGTCGCCAGTTTTATATCTTCCACTATATTATGCATGTCATCGACTTTAGTTTTATTGCCGCGTACAGATCCATCCACCCCTAGTAAGGTCGCAAATAGGGCGTAGATTTCACAAGAACATTTCTCTCAAATATATATGTATTATGAGGGGAGAGAAGCTGCGAAGACATTTCTCATTATGCGCCTTTCGAAAACTTTATGAAACATTAGCTTAATATTTCTGATTTTTGCATGATATTGTGCTAAATAATCTCGCTATAATAAGTTTCTAAATCAAAATTTATTCGTCAATATACAAAATGTATATCCCGAATCAAATATTTCTTTTGTATTATTAATATTTTTCGTATTATTGTAATCTTGGAAAAATTTATACTTGCAATATTCAGATACAGATAAAATTCATATAATGGGAGTACGGTGAAAAATATTTATTTTAACAAAATAATAAATTTGTAACACTAGATTTGTTGAGTTAACATCCGCAGTTAAACATCCATTGTTGGATGTTCCATTTTTAACGCCAAGAGGTAAAATTAATGGCGTATTTCGCACATTCGCTATCTGGCACAATGTCTACTTGAAATGCCAAATTAATCACGTTACTCCACTGTCGAGACAATTCGCGGGATTTTTCATGAATTCTACGTGGGTTTTTACCGAACTCGGAGGGTAGTGCGAACGAAACTCGTAAATACAAATTGTTTTGGAGTGCATTGGCACCCTCGCGCCATGCGAGGGTCAAAGTAGCCATGTCAGTGTGGTTGATTTATAACATGATAGGGATGTTACATTGCAGAACGTTGAAATTCTGTTACTCAAAAGTCAGCATGGCGGCGACTTCAGTAAGAGTCAACTGATTCATTCCATTTGATTTCTCTAAATTGCATGCGATCGAAAGCGCACTCGCCGAAGCGAATGTAGATCACTTATATTTCTCATATGATATTCTTGTAATATGTAAATAAAAACTTTCAAGTGCTTTATTTTAAATTTACGTTGCGTTATTAATTTATACGTTAACTATATTTTAAATTATTTGATTTATGCGTGCTGAATAATATTTAAATAATTGAACGATATTTAAATAATAATTAAACAATACAAATATCTCATATAGTAATTTTTCGAACGATACGTTTATTAAATAATTTTTACAATACGTTTATTAAATAATTTGATGATCTATCTTTGATATCCAATTATAACATTATAGATTTACATGTATCGTAAATATTGTATCGCAAATATTATAATGTACGTTCACGTAATTTTAAATAATCAGTATTACATTAATTGTTATGTGCTTTCTCTTTTGTGAACGACGCTCGCGAATGATGCTCGCAATATTTTGTAACGAACCGTAAAATATGACGTTTCCAACGATTCTGAATGACGATGTTATACGGCTCACTCGTTAATTCCGTTCGTTGAAGCTTCGCAGCACGACGGAGCCAACCGAGTTCATTCGAGTGTTTTATTATTTGCGGTATGGTTATAAAGCGGTAAGGTTTTACGGCGTGCGTGATAGTCGGTGAAACATTCAAGAGATTAATTCGAATGAATGACAGACTGGACGTTGCAGTCTCGTGGGAGGGACCGAATTCACGCCCCGGTGATTGCAGGCTGATGTTTCCTCGCCTTTCTCATACTCCGTCTTGCCCTTTCTTCCTATCCCTCTTCTCGATGTTTCTCGCATTCGCTCGTTTCTCCTTCGTTCTCCCTTTTCTCCTTGTCAATCGCCCTCCTTCCTGTCTCTTTTTGTCTCTGTTACGCATCCTACCCGCACCTCACCTACTACCTTTTCATTGATTCGCGACGCAAGAAATTGCTTTTCCGTAGAGGCGTCGCTGAGGATCTCTAATTAGAGGATTTCCGAGAATCGAATACCCAGGGACGTTATATATGATCATTAACCTTAATATTCCCATATCGCTCGACGTCCGCTCATGCAGACCGTTTGCATGTCAGATAGCAGATGCACATATATAAACTTAATAAACTAGAAAATTCTGAATGCATGCAACTGAAGCTATGAAAAGACTTTATTAAATTCATTGATTCTTTAATTGATTTTATGAAAATATATATTTTAAGTAATTTCAGTGCAATACTAATATTAGTACAATATTAATATTTTAAACAATTTCTCACATACTATATTATTTTGAGACTTGAAATAATTAAAAACCCGATATAAAGAATATAAATATACTGAGAAATATGAAAGATTTTTAATAAAGTTTGTATTTAATTTATCAAATTTATAAATAATAGTGTAGAGAGCAAAAGTTGAAAGAAACGTATTTTCTTCTTCTCGATTTAAAGTCGGGCCAGAAATAATTATATATTGTATCTATAGACAATTCTCTGTAGTCCTCTGTACAGGTCAACATCCTGAGAAGATAAAAAAAATTATATATCTGCGACGAATCGATTCTCGCTAACAACGCGTCGTAACGCTTAATTTGCGGTCATCGATGATCACGATCGCGGGAAGGAAAATGCCGGTGACTGTCTCGACAGTTTTGCAGGTGCCCGCACTCGATAGTTGCAGCTGTAATTTGGATGAAAGAAACCGCTTATTAGACGTTCGTGTAATTATTGTAATTCGTGGCATTTCCCGTCGCGACGGTTCCAAATTTCGACCCTCGGTTTATCCCACGCAGGAACTCTACGCCCAAATCATCCTGGGAGTGACACGGTCGGATTTCAAACGAGCAGGTATATTTTGCGTGTCCGATCGAATCCGAACCTTTCGTTCGACGCGACGGTGTGGGCTTACAGAGGGTTTTATGTGCTCGGTATTTGTAAATTTCCAATGTTAGCAGCGGTTCGGAGGAACGCGATCTTACCCGAGTGTCGTTTTTCCCGCGCTTTATTAAATACTTTTCTCCAACAATTAAAGGGGGCTTCTCAGACTGGTAACATTCCAACGGAAGGAGCCTTTGCGCTAACAAAACGGGCTTTAATACTTTACGATCGTTGCGTCAGATAATGAAGTGCTTGCTGCTGTTTAATTAATTCTTATCGTCAGGAAACTCTGAAGCTTATTTTTTAATTGAACAACGAATCCAATATTTAATCTTTTATTTGCTTTCCATTTAACAACTAAACTGATTTAATGGGTATTATATTATTATTTTTTTAATATTTTCTTTACAATGTTTTAAAATAGTAATAATTTGTAAGGGTCGATTTGAAGAATATTATTTAAGAATCTGTAATAAATTCATTTAAAATGGATATATTATTCCAACATCTGCAAATGGCGCTTCTCTTACTTACAATTAATGTATCATAACGGTCTATCTGACTTAATTATACTTATTATAAAAATTATAATAATTTAATAGACGAGATTTATATATTTGTGGTTAAAATATATTTACGTTTCTTATCTTAACAAAATTTTTTACTAAATCACTAGAATTATATGAATTATATATTTTTTGAATTCCGATGTACTTTGATAAGTTTTAATTGCATGTGCTTTATATAAAACATTAAACAAATTAATATCCGGAAATTGAGAGCGAAATTAGAAAAAGCACTAAGTCAACAATCAAATTTTTCTAAATGTCTCCCAATGTAATAGAAATATCCGCAAAATATATATCTCGATTACGTTTTATTTTGACATTGACAATAAATAGACATATGTAACCTCGAACGACATGTCGATATAAATAATCGACGTCGCGTACGCCATCCTGAATTCACTACGATAATAAAAGAAACACAGCGAGTAGCCCAGGGGATCATTTTCATTAAGACCTGGTCAATTAGATGTGCTTCAAATGGCGCGCAGTCTCGGGCAAACTTGGACGACGTACTTCCCCAATGATACCTCGAACCCATTGGTCGGATAGAATGTGGACAAAAGGAGAGGCCAAGATACAAACTAGCGCCGAAGACGCGGGAAGAATCAAGGAGAGAGAGAGAGAGAGAGAGAGAGAGAGAGAGAGAGAGAGAGATAACGAAAGCGAATCAAAAGGAGATGAAAACAGACCGTGAGCGTCAGAGTGAAGAAGGAAAGCGGACCACTCCTATACGGCCTCGACACGAGGAGGCCGCCATAACCTCGGCACTAGTAATTGAACGCAAGTGGTTGAAAGTACTTCTTGGCTCCCGGAAGCGTCTCCTCTCCTCGACCATCACCCACCATCACCACCATCATCACCACTACCAGCAACAACCGGCAGTACCATCTCTTCCATGTCTATCGCTATCATCGTTTCTTCTTTCTCGTTTCGCATTTTTTTCTCCTTTTTCTTCTTCGCCTTTCTTTTCGGTTTCTTCTTTTAACTTCTCATTCCTTCCTTCTTATTCTTACCATCCGTCTTTTCATCTTTCGTTTTCCCTTTGGCCGCACCGCTTCGGCCGTAACTACCTACTTCAAACCTCGGTGGTCTTTACGTATCTCCGCAGCAGTGAAGATCGGCGAGGGCTTATGATTAATCCGAAAGAGATTAAACTCGTCTGACCATCCGTAGGAACGGAGCAAGTATTTCGCCTTGCTCAAGAACCAATCCAGTGCCACCATGAAAGTCTTCTGCCTTCTGATACGGAATTAAGAACTATCCGACGAACTGACTTTGTCGTGATCGTAAAAAATAATGAGAGAATGAAAATGTAAATCGAGAGATCTGTGTTGATGCTTATATTCTCCCTCGATGTAACTTCAAACTAATAACTGCACGAATTCGATTCGGCGACATGGTTATGCATAATTTGTATTGTTTATCATTTAAATCTCTCGATAAACGAGTGGATAAATCTGCGTACCATAAACTTGATTTTGACTATTTGTACATGAATGAGGCAATCAAAATAATCTTATTTTTCTTTTATTAGAAAATTAAAACATAGATAAAGCTATTATATTATATGTAAATGTATATTTGCAAAGTAAATTTATATACAATATAATAATTTATGTTACAATAATTACTCATGTGAAATTATTGCATGTTTATTTAGAGAAACTATTTGTCACAGTAAAAATAATTTTATCAGTAGTGATAATATAATGTATACGTTGGTAGGAGGGTAGTGCTTCACCCTATAACAAGCAGACACGCCTTTCACGAAAGAGTGCATTTATCGCATAATCGACGATCAGTCAATCCCCTGGCTAGAAGATTCCGCAGTCCAACACGTCAATACAATTGAATGTACGATGCCTGTATGGGTTTTCGACGTTGGTTAATAAGATCTAATCGTCGATCGCTTGGAGCGATCACGCTACGCGAATCAGAGGAGATAAAGCACGCCAGGCGAAAGGGCGAATAATGCGATTGCGCATCGATTGGGTCATTTCGAGTGTTTTATAGACCACAAATCTTCTTTATGTTCGGTCCCCGCGCTCTGTCCCTTCGATAAGTTAGCCAGGCACTAACGCCGCTTCCGAGCTGCGAAATTAATTAAGGCACTCTCTTTGCCAGAGTAATTAAACGACAAAAGTATCTCGGTACACCGACACCGATTAATTTCTCGTCGCGAGACTCGCGCGGCGGAGATCCGCAAATTGCTTCGGCGCTTCGACGAAACGAGAGATCGCGATCGTGATTGCGGCTTGCGGACAGATCCGTCGCGTTTCAAGGACAAATATCGAGCTCCGCGAACCACAGTATTGTCGCCTGGATAACGGGCACACGCAAAACGAATCAGCGGAGCTGAACCGGAGTAGATGCGTCTGGCATCGTCGAGCTGCCGAGCTGAATGTGACGGCTTCTCTTCCTATCATCTTCAATCCTTTGTCGAACCCTTATACCCGCCGCGACGTATACGTTGAGTGCCGGGCGTTATCATAAATAAAGAGCGGGTAAATTAGATTTCCAAATCAAGATGGCGACGGCATTGTCTACGACCGGGGCTGAATTAATTGGATTTCAGAGCCAACTTTGTCGCGTCTCGCACCAGCCGACCCCATTCCGCATCGCCGCCCTTCTTGCACCCAGAAACACCCCCTGAAGCCCTCTCGGCCCTTATTCTAGGGCAACCATTAGACGGGGACCACGGCCGCGAGACGACGAAGCCGTTGCAATCATCGCGTTGACATTGTTGTTGTAAGTGCCGATTATTCTGCATTTTCCATGAGGTTAGCTTCACTTAATTCGGTACTGCGAGAGATCATGGATTTCGTTCAAGATAGGGGAGGGGGCGAGCTAAGGTACTTGAGGGTTATTAAGGGCTCACCGGATCGGACAGATGCAAAGATAAACAAACCGACCATAATGAACAAGGTTGGATCGTTGGAGAGCAGTCCGATATACTCGATGCTTATTGTCACAGAGATTTGGACCTTTCCCTCGGGGCAGATATGTTAAATTAACGTGTCGCCAACCGAGAAAGAAGAATACTCGCAATGCACTTAGAGGCGCAATGCTGTATTAAGAGCATTGTGCGGGTCTCGTGCGAGTAACAATAATACAAAAAAATATATAAGAACTCTATAAAAATTTATATAAATACAAATTTATAATAGTTATAAATATTTTAAAAAATTTCATAATAATAATAATTTTATCGAGTTACGATGTGTCGATTTTGTTGACAAAAGTTTAATTTCGTTTTACTAATTATGCGTCCTACGAATTTTTTTCTATATATATATATATATATATATATATATATAAAAAAAAAATTATATAGATATCGAGAGAGAGAGAGAGGGGGAGGGGGGGGGGGTGAATCTACAAATAGTAGA
>Ga0157364_1004155_pt1 | contig 14374 bp, 10 predicted proteins | sample AttsexASBM2_FD_111476 | JGI IMG/M metagenome (GOLD analysis project Ga0157364, IMG submission 111476) | Fungus gardens microbial communities from leaf cutter ant in Ribeirão Preto, State of São Paulo, Brazil - Atta sexdens ASBM2 | ecosystem: Host-associated > Fungi > Mycelium > Unclassified ... | reverse complement strand
TAATGTGTGTGTGTGTGTGTGTGTGTGTGTGTGTGTGTGTGTGTGTGTGTGTGTGTGTGTGTGTGTGTGTATACAAATTATCATATAACAGTACTGTAACATAATTTTGTAATATAATTTTATTAATATTTTTCAGCTATACAATTCTATATTATATTACATAATAAAAACAAATAACAAAACATTTAAATGCGACAATTTTATAATAATATCGATAAAACGATAACAGTTAGAATATCAATAACTTCATAACAATTTCACAATAATTTTAAAAGAATAATGCAATAAAATACATCATAGTATTGTTCCTTTTAATAATTGGTGTTGTATTGTATGTAGACATAACTCAGCATATTTTAATAACTGTAGAAGAATCAATTTAATAATAATAAATAATAATAAATATTTTAATCATAATATTCATCATAAAATAAATATAAATAAAAAAATTCCTTTTATGTTGTTTTTTTATTACATGTACATTAAAAAAATCTGCAGTTATGAGTCAAAACATTACGCTACGTCTTTACAAATAGATGATTGCAAATGCCGAATTGTGTAAATAGTAATAAATATGCAAATAAAAAACTGTATATAAAATCAAGAAAAATACGTTACAAACCTGCCATGCGGACTGCTCCGTGCATCCATTACTCTCTTGTTCTGATAATTCGCCCCTAGGCGGCATAGTCTCATCGGCACGCATATTAATACTCTTCACCTCCTCGTCGATACCTATTGCACCCTCGCTACTTGCCATAGATTGCTGGCTGGTCGCACTCACCGCTTTCTGGGACGAGTCACTTATAAATGTACTAGGAACTAATATTTGCAGTCCGTCGAATTCAAAGACATTCATTGGCCCGGCGTGAGCATCTTCATTTATATTGAGCAGTTCCATCGATTGCTTCGGCATCAATGATTTGGCGGAGTGAAAGCTTCTGGATTCGGTACTGGTTGTGGGATTTATTGATTCGGAGAGATTCAAGAGGTTTTGAGTCTTGGTGCTGGTCGTAATGGAATATGACTCGTGCATCAAGACGGATGACTGTGAATGTATCACGGGAAATGAACTAATGTGTTCGGTTATCACTGATTGATGATACGCGTAACTGCTGCTCGATTCTTGAATCTTTGCGACACTTTCGCACACCGCCACCTGCGTCTCCTGACGCTGATTATCAGTCTTAATTTTCTCCTCATCTATCTGTGAACAGTCGATCGGATCTTTTTCTGTGGCATTACCTACGCCGTTACTATCCTCGTCGTGAGTTGCGCTATCGCTGTCCACGTGATGAAACGAATGCATGGACGTGGGTGAGCATGGCTTGCTGAGATCCTTTCTAACTCTTAACACGGAAATACCACTGATCGTGGACAATGGGGTGTGCGATCTCACGCCACAATCCGCGAAAGGTGTGTGAGGACTGGGAATCTCTTCAATCTCCATGTCCGCCTCGTCAAAATTGTCCTCCTCGTCGATCTTCTCGTCCTCATCAACATCCTCGTCGTCCTCGTCATCGTCTTCGTCATCGTCGTCGTCGTGCATGGCCGCGGTGTCATCAAAATCAGCACGGAGACGATACACGCTAAGATTCTCACACGACCCATGTTCCGATCGCGAGTTATAACGACGGACGACCTTGCGGCTCTTCCTTCTCGCGACTGGAGACGCAGGAGCTGAAAAACTATATTTATAATTATTAGAATGAAAAGTTCTTTGCAGTCTGTCCAGCGCTTCATTCATTTTCAAACAGTCTATTGTATGTGGCGAATAAGTTTTTTCTAACAATCTCAGTTCGTTAGTCAAGGAATTGCTCGAGTCCCACTTGTCCCCTTCCTGCACGTCCGACAATATGTGATGATCCTTCTCGTGGGAATCCGGAATGACTACTGTATCGTGAATCACGCTCTCCTCCCTATCTACAGTGGTTTTTTCTTTCGGGTCCGCCAATTTTTCCTGATCATTTTGTATATCACTTTCTTTCTGAAGAGAAGCATTATTGAGCTCCGTTTCCATTATGGTTATTAAATTCTCTAATTTTTCTGAAGAGTTAAACTCGGATTGAACAGAGTCTTTCAACGTATCTATTGCTACTAGATCCTGCGGTGATTCAACATTATCGTTCACGTTGCTGCTGCGACTTGCGGTTCTATTGTCACATATCATTTCCGAGTCATGTTCACAAGCCACAGATTCAATGTCAATTGTGGGTGTCATTCTATCGGATACATTCACGTATCCCTCTTCGATGACCTGCTGTGTAAACTGTTGTGTTTCTGGTTGCTCGTACGTTGCAGATTTACATTGTAAGTCTGTGGTCGAAATATTATTTGATGGCTCATCGTCTACCATATCTGGCAATACACTCTCCACTTTCTCATCAGTGTTATCAATAGCGCAAGAAATTGTAATAGATCTAGAAATAGCATTGTATTCGTGTACGGTGCTATCGTCGGGTGATGTAGAACTCTGTGCTTGCTGTCCCCGGTGATCGATTGACAGCGCGCTGTTGTCGCTCTCTTCCCTCACTCTGATGGATGTATCCTCGTTGTGCAGCACGGGTGATACCGAGAGGCTTACATCCGGAATAACTTGTCCTGATTCAGTATCCGTCTCTGGCAAAATCTCAGGTAGAATCTGTTTCGGCTCGGGACTATTTACAGGAACCGTCAGTGTTCTGACGTTGCTCTCACCAGCTATAGTAACCACTGGCCGAATCCTTGTCGTTGCGCCAGGAACAGCTGCAACTGGTGAGATCATTTGGACGGTGGGTATTTGCTGTTGGTACATACCGTATGGATTGTACAGCATCTGCATCATTTGATTGGCTTGCGGCGCCATCGCGTACTGTGGTATCATCATGGTCCCATTGTTCACGAATTGCTGATAGCTGAATGAGGTGAACTGCGGTGGCATCATGGTACTTATGGGCGGACATTCAAAAATGGGTCCTACAGGATATGGAGAGTGAGTAGAAATATGCGCGTTCTGCGAGACTTGGGAGGACGTATGGGGCGTCTGGATGGAGGTAGGAGTCTGAAGTGCAGCTTGTGCCTGCAGTGATAATGGTAATGATGTTGTTGCTGATGCTGATAAAGCATGCTGCTGCTGCTGCTGCTGCTGCTGCTGCTGCTGCTGCTGCTGCTGCTGCTGCTGCTGCTGCTGCTGCTGCTGCTGCTGCTGTTGCTGCTGCTGCTGCTGTTGCTGCTGGTGCTGTTGCGTCTGTAATGAAGGGGTACTGGCTTTGATGAGAGCATCTATAACCTGTTCCTTGGGATGAGTATCCAAGTGCTTCTGCAAACTGATGCCCTCGCGTAAATACAGGGTACACACGGGACAGGCCACGGCCCCGACGGATGTTCCCGTACCATTGAGCTCCATCGTTACCTATGGGTCGGCGATCAACTTTATACGTACAATCGAACTGCGGCGACTCTAGTAGAAGAAGAGCGTTCCACGCGACGTATAATGAACCAACACAACAAACGGACCTTATCGTATGTAGGCATCCGCTTCTCGCTTCTCGTTCAAGACCGATCGCAATCGCGTTGTCCGTGTGTATGCGTGTATCTCTCTCTTTTTTTCTCTCTCTCCCTCCTTTCTTTCTCTGCCCGTACTGGCCACGCTCCTCTCTACGTGTTGAAACGGAATAATCGTCGCCGGGGCGGTTGTCTCGCGTCACATCTCGTCGCCTATCGGGCACGCGGTCGCACACGCACACGGCACAGCTGCACACCGCTGTGCCCCAAAAATATCGACATCCATGGCTGTTCCCGTAACGCCTGACAGCCGTACGCGGTGCTGCGTGTCTTGTGTGTGGTGTGCCGCGAGCAACGGCAGTGGCGGCGACAACGGTGGCGGTGGCGGCGGCGGCGGCACTGACTCGCCGCCACCAGACAAATCGATATCCTGTTAAATCGCCAGCCAGCCACCAGCCTCCCCAGCCTGCCTGCGCTTATTAAATTACACCTGCCTGCACGCGGCGCGGCCGACGCACGACGTTGGACGTGACGACGGACGGACGGACGCGTGTTGGGACGCGCAGCGCGATCGGCGATCACTTCGGGGCCACTCGCCGCCACACTCGTCCATCCACACCGTTACCTCCTTCGCAAAGCGATTATCGCGATGGCATGTCTCCTTTCTTTATCCCCCTTCGACCGCACAGTCCCAGCCCCAAAAACACAACAGAAAACAGCGACGGACGATGATAATTCCGTCTGGGAACGGGAGCGACAAGAGCTACCAGAGGGGCTATGGGCTGACATGTAGCGCTCCCTACCGTCTTACCACCCACGACGCTCTCATCAGCTCTCCTCATGCCTCATGCATTCGAGGAGATTACGTTTATGTGTGTGACACAGTGTGACACCTGTTCCCATTAGTACCGAGAGACTAAAGTACCGAGACTAGAGTAGGTGAAATAAACGTGTCGCGACCGTCGCCAGTACTCGGAAATTGCCATTTTTAGATAAAATATAAAATACGTAGCGGTAAATTTCAAAACATTAAAGTAACAATGGTCAGTATCACCGATACTATTAAAAACAGACAGTCTTACGAAAGATTGCGTGATTGCTAAAATTTAATAATATAATACTAATTTTTATGATTTATTAATTTTATAGATATGTATCTTTTAAACTTAATAAAACCCAATTTTTATTTAAAAGTGTGATTTTTAATGTTATTATCCGAGTTTGATTATCTTATTAATAGAGATAATTGTAAAGAAAAAATTATAATTTTTCAGCAATATATAAAATATTATAGCATTAAAAATACTTATTTATGCGTATTTATATAAAAAATCATGAATTCAATAATGCATTATCCAAATATTTATGTTAATAATTAAAAATTTTTATTAATTGTCGATAATATCTTCGTTTTTCAATTATCATCGAACTTCTTAATCTTCATTAATAGTCACAAAAATTGCCTATTTGCATTGTGCCTATTGGACGCGATGAACGATGAGCGACGAGTGATATCCAATGAGAGCTCTGCTTTCGTCATGTGAAAAAAAGCTGAGCTATCATTGGACGCATTCAGCAGACACATCAGTTAAGTAAGCGCTCGCTGCTATTGATATATTCTTCTAGATCTAAAATTCTGATTGGATGAGCTAAAAGAATACATCAATAAATAGCGAGCTCAACTGTTGAGTCCGCTGAACGCAGCCATTGATGTTGGATATCGTATGTCGCAAGTGACGAACACATCACGCTGACTACAGCCGATATTAAGGTGCGTTTCCACTGAGCATGTCACGCATCGCGAAGGAGAGACAGAGACGATATTCGTAGGAGCTTTCCAGCAAGAAACACAAATTAATACAAGAGTCAAGCCCATTCTACATTAAACTGATTCTACATTAGTTGCAAGTTGATCGCAAGTTTGTTGCAATCATCAATGAAGTGTTGATTTCAAAATGAAAACTTCAGATTGGCTGTCGCAACAAACTTGTAACTAATGTAGAATCGGCTTTAGTCGCAAGCATGTTGCGACAGTCAATCTGAAGCTTGCATTTTTAAATCAATGTTTTAGATTGGCTGTCGCAACAAGCTTGTGATCGGCTTACGTTTAATGTAGAATGAGCTTTAAGCTAGTCACACAAACTTTCCGCAACAGTAATCGTAAACGTAACATAGGTTTTCGATCAATTGCGTTGCTCGATTCGTCCATAATCATAACCGTAACAATCGAGCAACACGATTGATCGAAAACCTTACTGTTACTGAAAGTGTGAGACTAGCTTTATTTTGTCCTTGTTCAATAATCAGTAAGGAACAAAGACGGAATGATTGTGTCGATTTGTATTTCTGCTGGAAAGCTGCCAAGGTATATTCACACAAGATATATTCATACAACTATCATAGCCGTATAAACATATATATAAAGAAAATTATCCAATCACATTTTACGTGCAACTTTATAAGAAATACGAATAATTGAATAATTTTTTTTAGTGCGGATCTACAATAAGTGTTATATATAAGTGTTATGGTTGTTCTACAATGTAGAAGATCTTTTTACCTTTTGCTTTTTTCCTCTTTGTGATATGTTTTATCAACAATTATATTTCTTGATATGTGTTTTCTTCTGAAGTTCGTTAACATTTATCTCGAGCAACAGAAAATAAAAAACGGGATAAGAAGTAAAAAAGTACAAGCAAGATATAATAAATAGCAAAAAGCAAAAAACAGGAAACAAAAAGCACATTGTAGAATAGACTTTAAATCTTAAAGGTCAGTTTCACCAACACCGATCAATCTTAATCGTGATTAACTGTTAACCGCAATTAGTCGATTCTATTAAACAGCAAACACAATTGGTCAGTTAACGGCCAATTAAGCTAACTGGCATTAGTAAAACTTTTATCTTTGTTGTTCACTAAATGTCAAATAAAAATAAAAAATACTATGGCTGCGTTCAGCGGATTCAAACAGTTGAGTGAGCACTCGCTGCTATTGATATATTCTTCTAGATCTGATTAGATGATCTAAAAGAATACATCAATAATAGCGAGCGCTCACTCAATTGTTGAGTCCGCTGAATGCAACCATTATGCACATCAGTCTGGATCTATAAGAGCCAAATTCATCAACGCTAATTAGTTTAGTCGACCATTGACTGACCAATTGCGTTTGCTGTTTAGTAGAATTGAGCAATTGCGGTTGACAGTTAATGAGTAAGCTTGATCGGCGTGAAACAGACCCTAGGACCTAGTTTTAAGCCCGATTGTATCAACATATTTTAATTTTAAGCAAGGATTAAAACTGTCAGTTTCTCTTTTTAAAGCTGAAAGAGATAGAGACAGTTTTAAGCTTCACTTAAAATCAAAGTAACGTTGGTGCAATCGGGCCTTAGTCTGGATCTACAATAATGTTTTAAGCTGTAAGAAATTGATCAATTACAATCGAATGCGAGGAGAATAATTGATTGTGATTCGTCCATTCCTTATAACTTAGGCTTAAAAATTTATTAGTAGATCCGAGATCATGCGTGAAACGGAATACACCCTTTGAAGATAGTTTTAATTAATCAAAATGAAGTTATTGACCAGCACTATCAGCAAAAAATCGAATTCTGTATCTTGAAACGAAGTGAAAATTACAAAAGTGAGCGAATTTACTAGAATATTAATAATTTCATTGGTCAACATCTAGTAAATTTGCTCACTTTTGTAATTTTCACCTCAGTTATGATCAATGCAATGTTGCAAATGCTTTGAAGCGTTTTTTAATTGGTCAGTTTGTAAAATTCTTTCTTCTAATTGGTCCATCAAACATTGTAGCGAAACTTTAACCACAGCTCTCGTTTAAAGATAGAGAATTGATCCCCAGTTCTTTTCTGATTGGTCAAAAAACGTGAATGCGGATGCAGATGTCGCAGACGACGCAGACGCCATCTTCAATTGCTAGTGTGATACGAACATTAGGTCCTGTACATAATAGAAGAAATATTAAAAATAAATATTTAGGTTTTAACCTATCAAAAATTGTGTATTCCGATGTAACCAATTTCTGATAGGTTAAAATCTTAATATATTTCTATACCTAATATTTTCTTTATTGTGCGCAAGACCTTAATAATTTCATGAACTTGTAATCGTCAACTAGCAGTCCCCAAATTCTTGTATGTGTAACGGAAGTGAATAAGCTGTCATCCCTTCTTTCTCATGCTCCCCTTCATGATCATTATTTATCATTATTTAGCATAAATTCTACGCTGTCAAGTGTAAAGAAATCGAGACGCTTAGTGCGATTTCAAATTACGTTGATGTGCCCTTTTTTTTACAAGAAAGTGGAAAGGATTAATTTTTCCTTGTTTTTACGAATGTGTTTAATCCGATAATGTTTACACTGTGTATCATGGGCGCTACATGCCACATTGCATAACCTCTAAAATAGTCCAGAGCAGTGCGTGACAAAAATTTTTATCGTGCACTTTATTTATTCGCCTAAATAGATTTCCTTTGTTTTACAAAGCGATGGCAGGATGTTACGACAAGCTGTCCTGGACAGGTGAATCTTTCTGTCATGTGACAGTTAACGTTATCTCATCATGTGTAATTGTAAAATAAATATTAATTCTTTGAACATATTCTTTAAAAAATTTATTATAATAATATATTTAAGTATATAATTTTTTAAAAATAAATATTCTATGTTATCAAGTAATCTTAATGTCGAGAAACTTTTGTAAAAAATTTGCTGAGTCATTGTTAATAAAAATTTGATACTGTTGACGTATTTCTAATCTACATTTTGATATATTAATTTTAATATTATTGCATATGTATATTTTATTTTATTTGATATTTTAATTATATATGTTCTATTATTTATGAATTTATGTTGGACATTAAAATATTTAAAAAATGCTAAATTAATAATTTTTTAGGAATATTATTTTGTGTAAATTATTTTATTAAAATCAGTAATATTTCACCATTCGAATTTTTATGTGCTTCTAATGATAACTTTGTACATATTTTTGTTATACAGAAGTAAGGGATTTATTGAGAACTTGGAGGGAAGATTCCGAGCGACGAAGTAAAGATGTAGTAGACTTCTGGGAAAATACTTTGATGGGAAAGATTGATCGTTTGGGCAATGAAAGTATTCTATCAATACATATTTTCGTATTCTTAAAATTATCAAAAATTATATGCATGTCATGAATATATATTTTATTTTTCATTGTTCAGAATATCTGATTCTGGAACAAGTATGTGTAGCCGCATTGGATTGTTACCGACTACCATTAGCTGAATACTGCATCAAAATTTTAATGCGTGCCTTTCCTGGCAGCTTGCGTGTTCACAAGTACCATGCTATGCATTTAGAAGCATTAGAAATGTAATTATATATATTATCAAGTATGTAAAAATATGCAATAATATTTATCTTAATGCTCTATCAATTGATTTTTTCTAGGTATGATGAAGCAATGGAAGTTTTGGATTCTATCATAAAAAGAGATGAAACCAATGCTGCACCAAGAAAACGTCGTGTTGCTATTTTGAAAGCTCGAGGACGCATTCCAGAAGCAATCAAAGAGCTTACAGAATATCTGAAAAGGTATTATTTTAACATACATTTATATATAAATGCATATATTTTAAAAGTTTTATAAAAAAGTTTTCTAAATTATATATTAGTAATTATATATTAGTAATATTATATACTAAATCTAAATCATTGTTTAGATTTATGAGCGATCAAGAAGCATGGCACGAGTTATGTGATTTATATTTACAAGAACAAGAATATTCTAAAGCAGCTTATTGTATGGAAGAACTTATATTGCACAATCCACACAGTCATTTAATTTACCAAAGATATGCAGAAATAAAATATTCTCAGGTATGTGTATCTAATATTTTATGATATTTTTTTATGATGATAATTATATTAATTTACTTACAAGGAGAATACCAGAATATGTCTCAATTTTGTTGTCTATACATAATAATTCAGTCTTCCTATTAATTCAAAAAATATAAATAAAATTATAGAACACTCAAACATTCCTGAGGAAAACGTACAAATTTAAAAATTTATGTATTGGTATATAATATTTGGTAATATAATATTTTTTTTTACGCATTTTTCTCTTTTGTAAAATTTAGCTAAATCGAGGGAGGCCATGGCTGATTATTCCTCCAACATCAAACTAATCTTCAACAATTTAGCTTTAAATTTTATATATGCAGTAATTCAGACCTTCCACTAATTCGTGTTAAAATTACAGAATAAAAATATAAAAAACGCTTCTTAAACATTCATGAAAACAACATTAAAAAATTTACATTACCACACAAGAAAATTTTTAAACGCGTTTTTCTTGCAAATACTTAAAAAACGTACTCTATAATTTTAGCAAGAATTAGTTGGGAAGATTAAACTATTATATAGGTATATCAAATTTAGCCTAATTAGAAGGGCCTATATCTAATGTTCCCTTTGTTAGATTAATAAAAGTTCACTAAATTAATAATATACATTAGATATTTTTAAATATTTGTTAATATAAAATTAATGTAAAAAGAAAATTATACAAGTAATGCTTTATTATATAGGGTGGATTTGATAACATGGAACTAGCAAAAGCATACTTCTGCCAAGCTGCGAAATTAAATCCAAATAATATTAGAGCTTTATATGGCTTGTTATTAGTAAGTCCCATTATTATATTATAATGCTACATAACAATTATGAAGAGTATTTATATTCTTATAAATATCTAATTTCAGACAACAAATAATATTGCAACATCACCTAAATGTCCTTCATCTAAGAAGAAGGAAGCAATGAAACTCAGTGAATGGACTAGTAGACAAATTGAGAAACAATATGAAAGTAAAGTTGCAAATGAGGATGTTAAAAACATAGAACGTTTACTAGGACAATTACAACTTGAAGCTTAGGTATTGTAATTATTCTTGTATTTATTTTAATTCTGTGAGAAACATATGTAAGCGATATGTGTTTAAAGACATTGCAATAACGATTTCCGAAGAATTTACTGAAGAGAGCTTTTAGACACATTTTTTAACTCTGTGTAGTTAACAAAATCTAATCAGGATATTCGAACAATATTTTGTAATTCTATTCGTTACGTAATATATGTACATCACGCTCTAGATAATTTTGTCTTGTTCCAGGTAATTTTGCCAATATCTATGTACAATTGTATGTTGATATATTAATTAATTACTCTATTAATACCAATCTCTCTATTAATACCATTCTCGAATTTTAAGTGCACCATACGTAATTATCTTCTGAATATACATTCGTATTTCCGTACCTTATTATATATATGTTATTAAGTAAATGTTAAAATTATCGATTTAGCGATCACTCTTTGTAATTCATTTAATGTCATCGTTATTTCATTGTTATTTAGGTATCGGTATATCTTACATATAATGTAATAAAAAACGACGTTGAATGGATAGGATCATGTGTGCAAAAAATATTTATTTCTAAATCATTGCAATAGTTAGTTTTGTTTTCAACTTTTACAACTATTCTGTACATAATAAACAAGAATTGCAAAATTAGATAGTCACATTTTGATAAATAATTTTGAATAATTATATATCTTCTCGCACTGAGAAAAAGATATATAAAATTGAAGAAATGTAGAGAATAGAGAATGTACCTTTATATAATACTACATAAGACTGATTTACAGTCATCTTTCAGTAACTTCTTTGTTACTACGTTCCCACTTCTCTCGTCTCTTTGCTCTTTCTGCAGCTTTCCTCATTCGTTTTTCCTTCCTCGTTTCCTCACGTAATGCAAAATATTTCTCACGGAAATCAGTAAAATTCATAATAATGCTCTCGTCAGTTGCCTGTCATTAAATGTTAAAAAATATTGATATATAGTTTAATAATATCAAAAGCATACAAGCTACTAGAAAATGAGAATATGGCTATTTTAATTTTGAAAGGAGAAATTGTTCTTATTTTGTATTTAAAAAATCTTATATCCTAGTTTATTACAAAATCTGTTTTGTTCTTACAAAGATTGTACTAGAAAATTTCTTTCGTTTCCGTCAAATATCAAATACATATATACTTATTTTTTCTCATTTTAAGTTTCAAAAGTGTCCTAATTCAGCCACAGAAAATACATCTCAAATCTTATCTAACCAGGAACACAATCATTGGTCTTCCTTGATTTCAATAAGCTTTGGATATGTTAAAATATAGAAATATTTTTTTTATATGTGCGGAATTACGTTAAGGTGAAAATCTCTTTTTAAAAAAAATCTTTTCTTCAGAGTGACTATCGTCAAAACTGAAATAAAAAAAAAGATTTAAATAAAAGTTGTATATATAGTTTCAAGAGTATTTTATAATTATAATTAAAAAAAAAATTCTTCCATTTTTTAATGATTATAAAGTACTTTTGACGCTATTCAACTTTTATTTGAAATATTTTTTTCTATCTCAGTTTCGACGATATTCACTTTGAAAGAAAAAAAACGATTTTTTTCAAGAAAAATTTTCCTTAACATATGACTCAGCACGTACAAAAAAATGTATCTCTTATTTATGTGTTCTATATTTTAACATAATTAAAGCTTATTAAAATCGCAAGGATTCAGTTGTGTTCTCTTGTATTTTTTAGATGTGATAACATCAAAACTAAATAAAAGTTAATAAAATTTTCTTAAATCTTATTACCTCAGGTTCTTTAACTTTCTTGTAAGTTAACAATCTTCTACTAGTGTAGTTGCTCAATATTTGTTCAGAATTGGCTACCAGCATTAAGCAAGAATGTACTGGTAATTGATCTTCCATGTACTGATCTCTAAACCACAAATTTAATATTTATCTACTAATCAGTAAATAATTACTATAATAATTGCTTCATAATTTTTAATGCTGGAGCATTTCTTTACATGTATAAATATTAAATAAATATATATATATATATATATATATATACCTAAACAATGGATACCAACAGACCAATCTGCCTTGAAGTCTTAGGTGTTTCGCAGAGAAACACAACAGATCTTTATATATTTGATTCAGACCATAAACAATTTTTGAAGGAATATGAGAGATTGCTTGATGTTCTTCTATCACCGGGTTTATCTTCATAGTGCCTATACGTTCTGTAGCTTCCCTTATACCATAAGGTGCTACAAAAGAATTTTTTTTATTTTTTTATTAAATTCATATAAAATGTAATTTATTTTATTTGTAAATTTTAAAGGATTTCTATAATATATTTATATTTGAAGATTTTTTACAATATTTATACTCACGATCTGTTATAATAGCATCTATTCGTAAGTCTGTCCGCCACAATGGATATGAAAAATCTGCCACCACAACATCGAGATAATAAGAACTCATTCCATATTGATGCATGTTTGCTGCGATACTCTCGTCTTTTTCCCTTGTCTGACACATTTAATACGAAAATTCCTCAACTTTTTTTCTGCTACTTTGTATATTAAACTGATATTATGCCTGATAGAGAAATAATAATTGAACTCTTGTTAACACAATACCTTTTGCGATATCCGTGTAGGTCTCGTACGGCCGTGAAGCATTAAAAAATCGATATCTGTTCCGAATGTATATCCTCCAAATTGAGATGCGGCAATTAACAAAGAACCTGTCCCCACAAATGGATCAAAAACTAAGTTTCCATTTCTAATTTGTGCCTGATTTGCCATTATCAGTGACAGCTGGGGATCCATTGATGTATTTCCTATAAATTTCCTAGTTTTTAATGATAACTTTTGAATTAACTCTCGCTGACCATCGGCAATCTATAATAAAATGATGATCTATAATAAAATGATAGCCTATAAATAATGATTATGTATAATTATATTACTCACCCATTTTCCAAAGAAATATTCATGGGGTTCTTCAGGAATGTCGTTGGGATTAAGTCCATAATATTCTATATAGCATAAAGTGATATCCGGATTTTTCAATTTAACTGGACCTTCAAGAGGTAGATAACTGAAAGACTTCTCTCAACATTGCATTAACTTAATTGTATTACGTTATTTTTCAAATGAACTATTAAATAATTATTTATTTTTAGCAGTTATACTTTATTTAAGCTTTATATAGTTTATTCAAGTGTTTTAAGTTATATGTTTCTTATAGTAATCGAGAAATATCTGCTTACTTCGATTTTATTTATTTTCTCACGTTGCGAGAAATGTTTACAGAAAGTCTCCACTACAATCTTAAACGATTTTTTTTTTTCTACAACCAAAGTCTCCAAATTTTTAATTGAGTAAGCTTTCAAAGAATTGTGTAATTCTTCATTTTTTTTAGCTTGTCCCCAAAGCTCTAAACAAAAACGTAATGAGACTGCCCTACTTGCAATTTGATGTATTAAATTTTCATCAGATAAATCCACAATCCAGTAAGGCTGAAAAAATTTGACAAATTTGTTTCTCTATTCATACTATACTGAACAGTATTTGTTTCAATATATATTAATAACATTTCGTTATATTATAATTAAAATTTTCATATCTTTCCTTAAAAGTTGCATATTAAGTTATATGCAAGTTTAAAATACAGTTTGATATTTTTTTAAATAATAACAGCATTTTCATATAAATCATCAAATATTTCTCATTTGCAAAATTATTTTACAATTATTGTTGTTACAATATAAATTGCATTAGAAACATTTCTTGCAAAGAAATTGTTTTTAAAATTGTTCCAGTGAATATGTTCCATTTTGTGTGTGTGTGCGCGTGTGTGTGTGCGTGTGTGTGTGTGTGTGTGTGTGTGTGTGTGTGTGTGTGTGTGTGTGGGGTGCGCTCATTTTCTACCAGATATTGTGTTATATCATATAT
>Ga0157364_1004154_pt1 | contig 14375 bp, 4 predicted proteins | sample AttsexASBM2_FD_111476 | JGI IMG/M metagenome (GOLD analysis project Ga0157364, IMG submission 111476) | Fungus gardens microbial communities from leaf cutter ant in Ribeirão Preto, State of São Paulo, Brazil - Atta sexdens ASBM2 | ecosystem: Host-associated > Fungi > Mycelium > Unclassified ... | reverse complement strand
TCAAGCCGAGAAAGATTGCCGAGGAGGATAACGGAAGGATGCAGAGGATGAGATGAGCGTCGCCGTCGCTGCTGTAAAGCTGACGATCCGAGTTCGCTAGCGGTTGGATCGCGCGTGGAAAAACTTACGTCGCAGAAAGCGATCAACTTAATGGCCGTTGAGTCGTGGAATAGCGTGTCATCCTCCCAAATATCGTGATTAAATGAATTACATCTTGTCGAGTTGAATGATTCGCGCTTGTCCCTCTTGCCACAGTCGAGTCATTTTAGATTTTCATTTTGTTTGTGTAGTATCGAAACGATTATTGCGATCGTGTCGCACTTTCGGATTAGTGTTCGACTTTGCGTCGGCGTCACCCTCTCGGGTAATGTGCGTTACTTTGTGCGAGTTTCTGGTGCGCTGTCGAGAGGTTTGATTCATATTTGATTGTCGTTTATCAGTTACCTGCGAAGGCGATCGCGAAGAAGTCAGAGCTCGCAGTCTAACATACAGAGTCGCCTGGCATTAGAAGTAAGCTGTTCATTGTCTTTCGTGAAAGTTAATTATATCGAGTCCAGCGGAGGGAGCGAGGCTCCGGAAATTGCATGTAACTAATTCGTTAAATACAACTATTTTCTATTTCTTTATTATCTCAGGTGTGATTTCTACCTTTCTCGCTCTCTGACAACTTTCCCACCTTTGACGACTCAATCTCTGCTGTCGCGAATTTGAGTGAAAGTTGAGGAGATTATCGAAAGAGTAACACGCTCTTTCCTGGTGCCTGGTGCCCAATTTACTTAGTGAAAAGTTAAGAGATTTGTCAAAAATCCGCCTAGCTGTCGAGATATTACACTATCGAGTGAAAAGGTACTTTTACGTAAAAGCACGTGACGAGTTGTGCCATCGCTGGCGAGTACGGTTACAATATATATATATACATATATATAATTATCCGTGCAGAAAATTATTAGGGCTTAAAAAAGGATCTGATTAGTATGCTTTAAAATTAATCGGATCCTATTAGGCGAGGATTTGGATCCTGTATGGTATATAACAAATTGTTTATTAGGATCCTATAAAAATTATCGGGAACCTATAAGGATAAATTATTAGGCCCTATAAAGAAAAATTACACAGGTCCACAAAAAAAAGTATCTGTTCTAGAGCGGAGACCCAGCTATTCTTATGTATTGAGTCGCTGAATACGAATCTGATATAAAAATAGGTCCATTCAGGGCAAATTTTCAATCTAGAGCAAAAAATGGGTCAAAAATGGGAAAAATAGGAAAAAAGATAGTGTAACTCGAGTATATACGCCGCATCTATCAAAAACTTAATTTATTATTATAAAGTATTATTTACTATGTTTAAAGTAAACGAACTATATAACAGTAAAAATTGTACTATCTACTATTATGAAAAAAATATTAGAAATATTTATTTTTCGTATTAAAAAACTTGAACTTTTTGAAACCCTTGCATTTTTGCCGTATATCTCATAGGGGTGGGATATATGGCAACTCATAGGGGGAGGAGGATGTACAGCTCATAAAAAATTTACAAATAATGCGTATAAATAAGACGTAAAATAACACAATAACTTATAAAATGTGTTTATTAAGGAATAAGAATGATATATAAATATGTGTATGAAGTTGATAAATAATAATTACAATCTTCCTATATATATTACAAGTGTTACGACATGAGATACATGTAATGCACAATTTAGTGCACTGAATTCAATCTGCTTTCAATCTGCTATTCAATCATACTTTATATGTTTTGGCATAAATCCCGTCCACTAAAAATGTATATCTCAAACAGGGATATATAAGACAACAAACTAAACAAAGAATACAAAAGCAAAACACTTTTGCTATATAACATGCTTTATTATTTCTCTACACGTATGTATCATGAAATAACTACTAATCTTATACACGCCCTACAGTAATCATTTTATATAGATGAATTTATGATGCTACTTATTACAATGACAAATCGATTTAACTCAATAATTTCACAATAATTTCATTAATATTAATAATGAAAAGTTGAAATCAACTCAATACTAATATAACATAAAGACATAACATAAAGAGTAGTTGCGAGAAAACTACCCCCACTCCTTCTATTTTTTCTGCGGCGTAAATCCCAGCGCGGTGTATTTGCCGAAGTTATCCTACATAATAGATACGAGAGAAGCGCGGAAGAGATACGGAAAATATGCAAGGTAGATGCGAAAATAGTACAGAAGGAGTCTAGAAAAAATGCAGAAAAGATATTAAAAAAATGCAGAAAAGGTGAAAATAAGTGGAAAAAAGGTGCAGAAAAATACAGAAAAAGTGCAATATAGAAGGATAGATAATATACAGATTTTTTTTCTATGATTTTCGGAATGCAGCCTACTTACCAAGCAATTGGTTTTTATTTACGGATCCATAAGTAAAAATTTAACCAATAATATTATTAATATAATATAATAATAAAATTAAACCAATTGTTCGGTAAGTAGAATACATTTCGACATCCAAAAGAAGTGTCGCAATCTTTTAATCGGTGAGTGTACAATAGATAAATAGATAATGCAGATAAATACATAAAGTTGATACGTAAATAGATAAAGTAGACAAATAAATATATAGCATATATAGATAAATGGATAAATAAATGGATAAATAAATGTATAAGTAAATAGATAACACAAATAATAAGATTAATAAGTATAATTAGGTAGATAGAATACGTATATAGAATAGATAATATATATATATGAATAGATAATATATATATATGAATAGATAATATATATAGTCTTATATAGATAATCTATATAAATCAAAGAATTAATGCCTATAATTCCTATAAGAGTTAAACATAAATGTAATTATTCGAATAATATTAAGAATGCGATTTAATTTTGAGGATTCTTTTTCTCAAAAAGTGATTTATTTAAAATAATAAACGATAATCTTGATCAATATTTTCCTTTGTTTTATATAACTTTTTTCCATTTTTCTGGTAAAAGATGGATTTCACAGTAATAAAAAAATTTTTCGGAATTGATCCAATTTTCAATAAATTTTCACAAATCTTCGAAATTATGAAAGTGTGTATCTTTCAGAACATGTTGCATTGGTCGCAACAAGTGAAAATCAGATGAAATAATGTCTGGAGAACACGCGGTATGCGGTAAAACTTCCTATTTCAGCTCTAATAACATTTGCTTCATTGCAATATGAGATCGAGTATTGTCGTGAAGAAGGATCATTTTGCGTCGCTTACTTGCTACTGGAGATTGTTTTCAGTCTAATACTTGCTTCAATTTGTAAATAAATATTATTGTAAATATAATAAATATTATTGATAGCGATCAGCGGTGATAATTTCTTTCTGATTAAAAAAGTTCGTAGTATACAACACCTTCTTGGTTCCACTAAATACACACATACTTTTGAATGAATATTACGCCTCGAAGTAAATGTTATTGGTTGGCCTGGATCAACCAGTTCAATAATTTTTTTCGTTTGGGATTATCGAAATAGATTTTTCCACAGTAACAATTTGATACAAAAAGCTTTTCTTTTTTTGTTTGAATAGAGTGAAATGCAAAATTGAATGTTCACAATGTTCGTAATGACATTTTCTGACAATTGATGTGGAACCCATTTTCTTTTTTTGTGAATCTTGTTCATCATTTAAAGATTAGTAAATACACGATCAACACATTTAATTCTCTTGCAAGTTCTGAAGTGGATTGTGCTGGATTTTCGTTCAATAATGCAAATCCGATTTTTGAGCTTTTTTGTCTTGAACGATCCTTGTGGTTAACAATGATCATTTTTGAATCGTCTGAACCAACATTCACATGTCTTAATTGATAGAGCAACATAAGTTCTATTAGAATTCTATGATCTTCAGCTTCACGTTTTCTTTTGATTAAAAAATAAAAGTAACACATCGAAAATACTCTTTACAAAGCTTCATTTTTTTATAAATGGTATAAATTCGATGTTTTTGCGTCTATTATTAATAAATTATTAAATATCATGAACTATTAAATATCATCAATAATAATAACATGAAGTAACAATAATAACAACAAGAAACAATAGTTGCGATTGGAATGTTTACGACAACACTGACATTAGATGCCATGGCTTACAAAACTCTCAAAGCTAAATCACACTTCTAATACATGGTTGAATTCGAAAAAAAATAATCTCTAATTTTGTAGAAAATATTTGAAAAATTTGAAAAACTGTAGTGTGTGGCGGTACATTGTTAAACAAAAAAAATTTTTTTCTTCACAACTTTAAAGTACCTATTCTTAAATCGTATAATTTTTATTAAAAAATTTTTTTCCATCTTTTATACTACCGACGATATTCATCTTGAAAAAGAAATACTGTTTTTCTTCTAAAAAGTGTTTCATCCCTTAAATATGAGTTAGCGCATATATAAAAAATACATATCTTTTAAACTTTTGTGTTTAACAACATATTTCATATTTGGAAAATCAAATCGATGCCAAACAGTTATGAAATATCCTTTGTAAGTTATTAGGATCTGTCATTATTATGTCGTTAACATACCGTTAATAAAATGGAAGTTGCATATCAATGATCTTCAGTACTTTAGCTTCTAAATCTCTCTTAATCAAATTCTCCACAATCGGGGAGAGAAGGGATCCTATAGGAATACCAAAACTTTGCTGATTAAAACTACTATCGAAGGAAAAATAGGTCGAATCAAGCTAATTGAACAGCGGATATAAATTCTTCTTTGTGTTTACTACATTCATGAAAAAATTTTATGTATTTTCAATATTCTCAAATTAATAGGAATATTTGAATAAGGGAATAACAAAATTTAAACTAACAAAATTTAAAAATTGTATCGTTTCGAACAATATCCCTTTCAGTACTAATTGGAAACTGTTGTCTGTGCTACTAAACGATTTGGGTATATTGTTTGAGATGATATGTAGAAAAGTTGACAAAAGATAGAAAGTATTATCGATAAACAATATTACTATTATCCTTAATGGATAATTCTGTTTATGAACTATATAATGTATTATGTATAATGTATACACTCTCGAAATTACCCTCATTAGTAGAATTTTTTATAAATTGATGAATTGATAAAATTGTTATTCTTCCATCTTAGCAGCAATTCACGAACACCATTAGTTAATTTATTAATCGAATATTTCACCATTTTAGTATAAATTTCTTTGTCATCCAAGTTTTTTTCAATTAAGTTGAACTTTCAAAATAATTTTTTTTTTATATAAACAAAAATTAAGAATGTAAAGAAGGTATTCATTTTTGAGCAATTACAGAAAAATTTCAAATGTCATAATATTAAAAAAAAGTTTAAAACATTTTTTTATTATATAAATTTTTGAATAGCTTATGAATTGTAAATTAAACTGAGATATTTTATCGTGCATTAATGTTTTAGTTTTATCTGAATACCGAAATATGTATTCTGATACATATTTTAATATAATACAATATTTGAAGATTTATTCAAGAACGATTATTTCTGACTTTGTGGTTGTGACATACTTTCGGGTTCAAAAGAGCCTCGTTTATATTAGCTTTGAATTAATTCTCGCTATTAACAGGGAGAGGTCATTATTTGTACTATTTCAACATGACCGAAAGTGATTGCTGATGTATGAAAGTACTATCAATAAACTTTAATAATTAGTATGTAACATTTGATCGGACGCAAAGAACACAATTTTTTATCGTATTAAAAATGTCGAGTTTCGTACTAAAAAAAGAGCATTTGCGGGAAGCATTTCTGTTTTAATCTCAAGAAATCTGCTGCTGAAAGCCATCATTTGCTAGTGGAAGCTTGGGGAAACATGCTCTATCTAAAACAACTTGCAGAGATTGGTTTAGAAGATTCCAAAACAATGATTTTGATGTAAATGACAAAAAACAGTTTGGCCGAAATAGTTTGAAGATGGAGAATTGTAGGCATTACTTTAAAAAAATTCATATCAGACGCTCAAAGAGTTGTCGGAAACATTAAATGTCGATAAATCAACCGTTAATAAATTTGCTTTAAAAGCATTGGAATGATCCAGAAGCTAAGAAACTGAATCCAACATGAATTGAGAGAAAGAGACATTACAAAACGTTTAGCCATTTGTGAATTGCTGTTTCGAAAACAAAAACGGAAGTCATTTTTGCATCGAATTGTGACTGGCAATAAAAAATGGATTCGTTATGACAATCCTAAGCGCAAGAATCATCACATCAACGCCAAAACAGGATATTCATGGAAAGAAGGTCATGCTGTGCATTTGATAGGATCAAGTCGATATAATGTACTATGAGCTGTTGCAACCGAGTCAAATCATCAATGTTGAACACTATCGACGGTAATTATTCAATTTGAATCGACCACTCAAAGAAAAACACTCGCAATGTGCCAAAAGACATGACAAAGTTATTCTTTTTTATGACAACGCTAGACCACATGTTGCAAAACAAGTGAAAAAAATTTTGAAGGCACTTGGATGAGATGTCTTACCCTACCCGCCCTATTCACCAGACATTGCTCCTTCATATTACTATTTGTTTCGGTCGATGCAGCATGATCTTTTTGAGCAGTACATCAGTTATTTCGAAGATATCAAAAAATTGCTCGATGACTGGATCGCTTCAAAAGAACTTGAATTTTTCTACCGCTCTATTTGTTATCCGAAAAGTGAGAAAAGGTTGTAGTTCGAAAAAAATTTCGATGGACAATATTGTGATTAAAATATCAGGTATACCTTTTTGATAAAATAAACAGAGATTTTGTAGCAAAAACAGCGAGAATTAATTCAAGCATCTAATATTATATTAAAATTTATTATATATTTCTATTATATTAAAATTTAATTTAATGCTCAATATTTTTTGTTACTATTTCTTTGTTACGCTGAAGATAATCTAAATTGTGATTGAAACGTCTATAATTCTCAATTATTGCTAATAATACACTCAAGTTTTACTTCTTTATCATCCTGTGTTGATTTAAATTTTCTTACTTTTTTAATAAATAATTTAAGTTTAGAACTAATTTTTCAAAAAAACCTTCTGTTTTTAATTCTTTAAGTGTGCTTATTAGATGTAAGGCACTTCATATTTTTTCTAAATATACGAATAATTTACCATCTGCGCTATCACTGGTAAAGTGATATTCGCCACTCCCACATTTGAGGTAAACTCTGTCACAAGGCCTTCGAAGAAGCACACAACAGCAAGTATTACAATGGGTGGTAAAAAACGGAGTGGTACTAGAGCTTCACCGACTCGTCTTGCCATACTTGATGCTACACTTCCTCTTGAGATTGCGAAACCGCCACCCAACAGGAACATTAGACTCCATGGCATTTTAGTCTCGATTACCTTCCACGTAATCAAACCTTCTGAAGATCTTTTTGGTCTTTTAGCAGCTGCGAATTTTGTAATTTTGAACATAATCATAGATGCAAATGCAAACAGTGTCCTAAGAAAAATTTGTGATTCCATTCTTTAATCTATATGCTATAGACAGTTTGCAGAGACATTGTAGAAATATTTCGTTATAAGATTGCAACATTGTAAAAACGTTGTGAAGTTGCAGATTGTTGTAATATTGCTCATTGCAGTAGCGATAAAATATTCACTTTTAAAAATATTGTAGTACAAAATATTCCAGCTATATTATATTATATGTTTTGATGTTTCTGACAATTTTTAAATGCTATTTTATATTAAGACATTTTGCCACTGTATAACTTTCGAGATTATCATACGTATACTTCTAGATTAATTTTTACATAAAAGAACTAAAGATTGTACTGTTAAAATACATCTCATTTACTTTTAGCTTTTAATTTTGGCATTCTATTAAGGAATTTTGTTAGAATGTAAGAGAAAAATCTCGTAGGTTGTGCCTTCTATTTTATCCTGTATAATTTCTTTATTTTCGAGAACTAGAATTTTCCCGGGTCTATTTAATAGTGATGTTGCGTATTATTCGCGGGTGAGCGATAGAACATTACTTTTCATAATATATTTGAGATTAATGCAACATTATTAAAGTAATATTGCAAAAAAATCTTTGCAACGTCTCTGCAATTATTACAATGCAATACTCAGTTTCTATGTTCTACGAGGAGATATGTAAATAAAATGAAAATAAAAATTTTAATAAAGTTTTTACTTTTATTACACAAATTTTATTTTTGAGTTTATTTCATTAAAACAAATAATTTTCTATGTTAGTAATTATGACTTAATAATACTTAGAATTATTATTATCAGCGTTTTGAGGTTTTGAACAAAATTTTTATCATTCCTTACGATATTGACTAAAAGAATATATGAAGCTAGGATCCTTTGGGATGAAAAACATCAGGATGGCGACGAATATCACGGGCACTGAATCTCTAACATCTCTGTACATTTATTAATTTTTAGAATACTTGCATAGCACTCATGTACACATAATAATATATTTTATAATTTTAAAGTACTAACATATCAGTAATCACTTCCGACCATCCAACGACGAAACCAGGTTTGCGAAATATCCAAAGAAATACGCACGTGAAGAATAAAGTGGCTATTGAAGTTTCATGAAAAGTTATAGGACCCAAATTCTTGTACCTCTGTTGTATAACCTAGAAAGATTATCATTCGTTAAAGAAAAATTCATTGTTATTTTATTAATTCAGTATTTCGTTATTATACAAAAAATACACAAGCTTAATAGGCATCATAATTTTTTTGTAATCACTTATTATTTATGAATCATTACACGTTGAAATTTTTATTTTATAATACATTGATTTTATAATAACATTAATTAAACATATTTTTTCGTAAAACACATTCGATTAAAAAATATTATTTATTAAATTGAAGAATGTGATAATATTTTAAAATTAATCAATAAGATATTTTCGATACAGCACAGAAACTTGCAGTAATATTGCAGAAATGTTGCAATATTGCAGATTGTGCTGTAATATCGCTGCAATATTGTAAATATTAAAAATTGTAATATATAACACATATTATAGCGCAAGATTTGAGAATCTTGCAGCATTATTACAAAAACATTTAAAAATATTTCGGCTTTTGAATAATGAACTGCTGTCACATGTGGGAACATGCTTCAATTGCATATTATATGATCGTTAATTATGTCCGTTAATTTATGGTTTTGACACACTGGACGTAGAAACGCACAACAAAATGCGCGGTAACCAATGAACATGTTAGGAGCTGTAAATTTATTGCGTCGCATTTTACCGCGTAACAAGTGTTTTCACGTCCAGTGTGTGATAGCTATTAGGAATTATAGTGTTCGTTGAAACATTTGTTGCCGCCGTGCGACAAAATTTTTCAAATTTTATAATCAACTCTTATAATTTTTTGAAATATATGGATTAAAAAAATTTTTTGTCCATAGCAAACAAAACGAAATAGAATGAGTGAAATGCATTATTTCCATTTCACTAGTGAAATCACTTAAGAATATATACAAAATAAATATACCTACATAAAGTGTAAAATATATACAATAGCTGCAGCTGTTGTGAATAGTTCATAGTGATAGCTGATTTTGGCGGTTTCAGAGAGGTTAAACATCTGCTAATCATATTCAGTTTATATCGCTTTGAATTTCATATAAAAACCTTGATTTTTACTGTGTTTGAAATATCGAATTTTGTGTTAATCAAGCAGCATTTGCAGGAGGTTTTGATTTTCTGCTTTAATTGGAAGAAAAGTGCGCTGAAGCCCATCGAATGCTTATCGAAGTTTATGGTGACACTGCACCAACTGATAAATTATGTAGGGAATGGTTTGGAGGATGGAAATTTCAGCGTTGAAGACAAGTCTCGCTCTGGACAGCCAAAAAAATTAGAAGACAAAGAATTAGAGGCATTACTCGAAGAAGATCAGAGTTAAACGCAAGAAGAGCTTGCAGAATCATTAAGGGTAACTCAACAAGCCTTCTACGATTGAGAGCTATGGGAATGATTCAAAAACAAGGAAATTGAGTGCCTTATGAATTGAATCCGAGAAACGTTGAAAGACGATTTTTCACTTGCGAACAGCTGATTCAAAGACAGAGAAAAGATTTTTTGCATCGGATTGTGACTGGAGATGAGAAGTGGATATTCTATGACAAGACCTCAAGAAGAAAAAATACTACGCTAAGCCCGGTCAATCGTTGCCATCGACCTCAACATCAACACCACAGCCGAACATTCATGGTTCGAAGATCATGCTCTGTATCTGATAGGATCAAAAGGGTCTTATTTACTATGAGCTGCTGAAATCTGGCGATTCCATTATGGGCGATCGGTATCGGCTACTTGATTCGTTTGAGCCGTGCATTACGAGAAAAATGGCCGGAATACGAGCAAAGACATGATAAAGTATTCTTCTTCATGACAACGCTCGGCCTCATGTTAAAATCGTAAAAAAATATTTGGAAACGCTCAAATGGGACATTTTACCGCATCCGTATTCTCCGGATATTGCTCTTTCTGATTATTGGTTGTTCCGAAGGATGCAGCAAGTCACTAGTTCACTTCTTTCGCAGAAATCGAAAATTGGATCGCCTCCAAAGATGAATCATTTTTTCGAGATGAAATTCGAAAATTGCCTGAGGGATGGGAAAAAGTAATAGGCAGCGATAGACAATACTTTAATTGATCTGTTCATTCATTTTGTTTTGAAATATATGCACAAAAAAACGGACCGAACTAATTTGTACTCCCGATAGTAGATTAACTAGCGAGGGAAATACGGGAGAAAGAAGAAGCGGTGTAAGGAACAAGCAACACCCGGTTCCTCAGATGAAAGTGGCAGGGATCAATTTGGAGGGTGCTGAGCACAACCGAGAATAACGCGCAGCGATGAGGGGGAGGATGCATTCAACACAGTTGTTGATCGCGAAGTGCGCGGTTAAGAGCTGGGATAGATTCTGAACGCGACCCTGCTAGGGCACTCTGAATCGAAAAAGGAGTTTCTATATTAGAGACTCGTTAGAAGTTATAGAGTCTATAACGTTATAAATTACAATGGAACTAAATATAAGAAACTAGACAAAAAACAAAATCAAAACAAGATCAAAACAAAAGCCAAACGAAGGCAAAACAAAAACAAAACAAACTTTACAAATAATAATTCGCTTAGCAGAGCGTCACAATTTCTAAGTTTAATTTATTCTTCGGACTTAGCCGCGAGATACAATTTGAGCGCGAAAATATAAGTCACTCGGTTTGTCGTCAAGTCTGGCGGCAAATATTTCTAAATCTTTAATGAATTTAAGCTACCTTTACAAAGTACCTATATTGGATACAATCTGATATGCTATATAACGAAAATGAGCAATGCGTGGATCTTGCTGCTTTATATATGGATACAAGAGTAGCATCTCACAGTAAGAGGGATGTTTGTGTATCATGCCGATTTTGTGATTTTCCTTTGTGACTTTCCAACCAATATCAATTTTTGGTAGATCCGGATGCAGAAATTTATCGACGATGCATGGAATGGGTCTCCATGCATGATTTTATATTTGAGCGCCCATAGTTTTGTTCCATCTATTCATGCACCTGCGCATTGCAAATTTTTGCGCATGCGTCTCTGCGTATTCAATAGCGAAAATCACTCAGCTGTTCTCGAGTAATTTCGCGATTGTTTTTCATTAATCGTTATGCATTTATTGTGATTATGCAAATTTTTTGTTTAAGGGTCCTGCTCTTGGATGATTAACCTTACAAGTTTTTAATGATGTTGATTTCGTATTAAATTATTATCAAGATGATTGTCTATAAAAACTGACCGTCTGTGCTGCCGTATGACTGATTAAAAATTGAATAGTTTATATAATTGGATAATGTATCCTGTGTTTATTATTTTAATATAAACGCCAAGAAATAATGTTTATTGTCCATGCGCTGAGCACATGAGCGTAGCGCTTAACTTCGCTTCAGCGCTGTCGGCGTTTCTATGGTAACAGCTGGCATCTTATTTGAGAAAATTATAGCCGGACATTACAGTCTACATGTAAAATTTAAAACACATACAAAGTGGCACCAAATTTTGGCACCACCCATCCTGAGCAGATAGAGCGAACTAAACTGAGTCGAAAAATCTTCCATTTTGCAGTTTGCACAATAGTTAACGAGATATTAACGTTCAAAGATAGCCGTCGAATACGCGCGTCCGCCCGATCTACTATCCGACTAGAAATTTATCCAAGGATTAGAATCAGATCCTAATCAGGTTGATCCTATTATATTCGTTATTAGGCCCTAATAAGATAAGTTCATCGAGGTTTGATCAGTCATGTAACGCACACAGTAATCAGATCCTCATTCGGATAGCCTCATCAGGTCTGATAAGTTCCTTATCAGGATAAAGTTCTTATCAGATTTTCATCAGGACGTAATAATGAAATAAGGTCAATCTAGCTAGGACCTGCTAAAATCACTGGATAAATTTCTAAGTCAGGAATTGTAAATGCTATTTAATTTAGCATCATATTCCAAAAGAAGCAAAAAACGTATATTTCAGAGGTCCAGAAGGCACTCTAAAAGAATTTTATAATCTCTAAGAGTATCCAAATCGAATTGCATTCGCCTTCTTAAAGAACTGTAGACATTTTCTTCTTACGAATAACCCGTTCATCTGGCGTGATTGCGTACTAGAAACAACCATACTCAAACCTAACGAGAATTTTCTTAAGTATACTTTATTAGCACTATCTTAGGACTAAACTAAGTCCTTATAACATACAAACCATACAAAGGTCAATTATACTGACGAGGATTTTCTTAGGTGTATCTTATTTAGGATTACCTTACGTCAATCAAATCAGGTCCTGATAACATATAAGGTTAACCTGACATAAATTCTACTGATATTGCCGGATGTATGTTCCACCGATCGCGCGAGCCGCGAAGAGTGGGGATGACTTAGCAGGCGCGCCGTGCTGTTCAAGCTTAAAGGCTCGCGACGATGTACGGGGCGGTTGCCCCACTCTCCGCGCGCCAATATAGACGACAAATATTCGACGCATTAGAAATAATATCTCGATTGCAAAAAAGATAGAAAAACTCTTCGAAAACTCTGTTTAATTTTTAATTCGTTTTAAAATGTGCACATAAAGAAAAATGTAACATAATAATAGTATTACTTGTTTCAAGTAAATAATAAGAGTATTTTAAAATTATATTATCAAGAAATATTCTTTGTCATAATCGTTACTCAAAAGAAGAAGAATAAAAATTGCATCCTCTCTTAGCACTAGAATGATATTTTTCTGTATTTTTCTATACTACCGCTGGAAGTTCGGACACTCGCATAAATTTCATCGAATGATTGTATAAAAAATTATTGATAGTACAAATAAATTTCCGCCGTTTTTTATCAAAAATTAAACATTTATTGAAAGAACGATACATAATGTTTTATTCAAAGTAATGGCTATCGCTAGTTACTTTTTCCCATCTTTCTGATAGCATGTGGATACCGCGGAAGAACATTTCTTTTGAGGCTATCCAATCATCGATACAATTTTTGATATCTTCATATGATGTGAAGTGCTGCTCAGACAGGCCATCCGTCATCGATCGGAACAAGTGGTAGTCGGAAGGAGCAATGTCCGGAGAATACGGCGGGTGGGTTAGAACTTCCCATTTGAGTGTTTCTAAGTAGTATCTTTTGACCGGCGCCGCAACATGTGATCGAGCATTATCATGCAGGAGAATTTTGTCATGCCTGGAGTAGTAGTGGGCGCGTTTTTCCTTGAGTGTTCGGCTCAATCTCATCAATTGTAGAGAGCCCCAGTAAAGGTCTTGTTCGGTTTGAGCAACTCATAATACACGACACCAAGCTGATCCAAATACACAACATGAGTCTTTTTCCATGAATATTCGGCTTGGCTGTCGATGTTGAAGCATGACCAGGTGGTCCCCATGATTTCCTCTTCTTTGGGTTATCGTAGTGAATCCATTTTTCATCATCAGTGACTATACGATGCAAAAAACCCTTTCGTTTATGCCTGGCAAGCAGCATTTCACATGTGAAAAATCGGCGTTCAATATTTCTCGGCTTCAGTTCATATGGAACTCAATTCCTTTGCTTTTGAATCATTCCCAATGATTTCAAATAATATGAAATTGTTTGTTGAGTCACTCCTAATGTAAGTGCAAGTTCTTTTTGTGTTTGGCACGAATCTTCATCCAATAATGCTTCCAATTCCGCGTCTTCGTACTTTCGGCCTTCCGCTACGTTCTTTGTCTTCGACGTCAAATTCACTGTTCTTAAACTTTTGAAACCACTCACGACAACTTCTCTCACTTAAGGCAGCAT
>Ga0157364_1004153_pt1 | contig 14376 bp, 9 predicted proteins | sample AttsexASBM2_FD_111476 | JGI IMG/M metagenome (GOLD analysis project Ga0157364, IMG submission 111476) | Fungus gardens microbial communities from leaf cutter ant in Ribeirão Preto, State of São Paulo, Brazil - Atta sexdens ASBM2 | ecosystem: Host-associated > Fungi > Mycelium > Unclassified ... | reverse complement strand
TCATGTCTAGTTTTTTGCTAAAAAAAAAGCATATGCGGGAAGCTTTGCTTTTCTGTTTCAATTTGAAGAAATCGGCTGCCGAATCGAATGCTTGTGGAGGCCTATGGCGACAATGCTTTATCGGAAACAACGTGCAGAGATTGGTTTCGCCGGTTCAATGAAGACAATTTTGACCTGAGTGACAAGACAGAAGCGTGAAAATCGGCCCAGGAAGGTTGAGGACTGTCAATTGCAGGCTTTTTTGGACGAGGACCCAATCGCAAAAAAATGCTTGCCGAGCAATTGGGTGTTTCTCAAGCAGCCATTTCATGCGGCTACATGTCATGGGGAAGATTTAAAAGATTGGAAAATGAGTGCCACATGAACTGAACGATAGGCAGATGGAACGACGCCAAAACACATGCCAAATTCTGCTTATCAGACAAAAAAGAAAGTCGTTCCTGCATCGGATTGTGACAGGCGATGAAAAGTGGATCTATTTTCAGAATCCTAAACGCAAGAAATCTTGGGTTGATCCCAACCATCAACATCTTCCTCAAGACCAAATCGCTTCGAACGGAAGACGATGCTATGCGTTTGGTGGGATCAGGAGGTGTCATCTACTACGAGTTGTTAAAACCTGGTGAAACTGTTAATGCTCGCGGCTACCACAAACAACTGATCAAATTGCACCGTGCTCTGCGTGAAAAAAGGCCGCATTATCGGAAAAGACATGACAAGCTGATTTTCCTCCACGACAATGCATCATTGCACACGTCAACAATGATCCAAAACTACTTGGAGACACTCAACTGGGAAGTGCTACCCCATCCCGCTTACTCACCAGACCTGGCACCTTCTGACTATCACCTGTTTTCGTCGATGGGCCACGCGCTGAGCGGCACTTCGATTCTTACGAAGACGTCCGAAAATGGCTTGATGAGTGGTTTGCTTCGAAAGATGAGGAATTTTTTTGGCGTGGTATATACAAATTGTCCGAAAGATGGAAAAAAAAGTTAGCGAGGGCAAGTACTTAGAATAAATTTGTTTTTGCTTCCTAGGAAAAAAAAGTGTTTTTCTGACTAAAAAATAGCGGATTTAAGCTTATACATCGTAAAGTTTATGTATCGTAACAATATTGTCTGTAAAATTTCAGCTCAATCAGAGGGTCCTATTCGGAGATCACCCGAGATTCGGATTCGACTCCCGGCCAAGATAATATTTTTCGCAATTTTATTTACAGTTTTTCAACACATTAACATCTTTCTAATATGATACCGGTTTGAGCATCAAACTATTAAAATTTGTTTGGTAATTTAATTTAATTTATGATATTATTACAGTAGTTTAATTGCGTTTATAAGTCTAGAAAACAATTCGGCGTGCAGTTCGAATGACTAAATATAATATATATGCGTGTATTTTATATATGCAGGGTGTCCCGAAATATCATTTTGTGCGGGCACGCGTGCACGTACCATCATATCACTGTGCGGGCATTTTGTTATCTATAATAGATAGAAATGATTAATTGGATTATTTATGATTTTAATCATGAATGCACATTAAAAAAATGAACATAAAAAAATTTATTAAAATCAATTTTATTGTGTTTTTAATATCAGAAAAAAATTGACTTCGTTCATATTTGGTGCCAAATAGCATTTTGGACAAAGTGGTGAGTTTTTCTTTAATAACTATAAATATTTTTTATTTGTGTTTTTGTATTTTTCAGAAATCATGTTAGGAACAAGATCTTGAGTGAGAGAGGCGAAAAAAATAAAGTAAAAATAAAGTAATAGATGAAAAGTAGAGTAAAAAAGTATAGTAAAAATAATTCATTTTCACTTCGCAAAAAAATCATTTTTACAAATCGCAAAAAAGGTTTTAGTTTCTTAAAATTTAATTCATTAGCTATTGATTCATCACTAATAAAATCTTTTTTCATTTATTTTTTACAAAAAGGTAAGGTTTTGAAAAAAAATTCGTTTTTTCACATTTTTTCTAATCTCTTTTCACTTATTGCAAAGTATTTTTTGTGCTATGACTTTTAGACTTTCTAATTCAAAAATTCTTTTTTTTTCAGTCTTCAATGATAGATTAAAAAAAAATTAAAATCAAAATAAAGTTAAAATTGACGCATTACAATCTGAGATACGAGCAAAAGAAAAACGCGGGGTTACATACATCGGATGTGGGTAGATGGGATTTTTTTAAATGTGGGTACTGAGGGTTAACATCTTTCTGATATGATACTGGATTGAGCATCAAACTATTAAAAATTTGCTTGTCAATTTAATTTAATTTGTCAATTTAATTTGTGATATTATTACAGTAGTTTAATTGCGTTTATAAGTCTGGAAAATCAATTCGGCGCGCAGTTTGAATGACTGTAAATATGGTTTACACTACCGCTTATAGAAATTCGGACATCCGCATAAATTTTATTGATCATATAAAAAAAATATTATAAAACAGCAATTATATTATTTTTAAAATATATTTTATATCATTTGTATACATATTAACAATTGTATAATTTGATAGTATAATTGATAAATTTTAAAAATTTACTCAGAGAATACAAATGTGGGCTCATGCTATGGTTTGTTACCAGCCTCTCTGTAGGTGGAGGATAGACTAGTTTATCAGTCTAGGTAATATACATATATACTGAGAGTATATCCACACAAACTTGTATAGCCACATAAATATTGTCAACTGACCGATAATGAACTGGCTTGGCCGATATTTTCACTCTTCTTGGCCAGTAAGATCCGATCAAATTTGAAAAGAATACAAATGATTACTGGTGATTCCATGCAGTAATGCATATGTGGAATGTATCTTTAGCATATGAATAATTTATGAACAGATGATCACCGACTGTTAATGGATATAGTCAAGGCAGAAATTTGAGTTCATATAAATATTAAAAAAACATGGTCAGAATTCTACGCTGTATATACGCTATACTAACCAATGACTATATTGATAGCTACATTGATAGCTACTACCAAATCGGACAGAAAATATGATTTTAAACAAAAAAGTAGATTAAGTATTTCAGTTACATTAATTTAATGTTCATATATTTTAATAAATAAAGTTTATAATTGTTTTTATTTATAATTACACATAGCTTTATTTTGAATTATTACCTCCGAAATCATTTAAATAAGAGTTGTGGCCAGTAAAAGATGGTAATTTTATATAATTTGCGTGAAAATACTTGTAACTTTGAATTTCCTATCAGAATCCTCAGAAGGACAACTCTGCTGCAAATTCCCAATTTTGGATTTTTTCATGGATTCCTATAAAGGATTATAAGATTCTGTAGAAGTTTATGTAGTTATCTATAGGATTTGCGCAGCTTGCATAAATGTACGTAAGACATTCATAGGAATGCAAATAGGATAATAGAGGCCCACAGGAATGTGGACAGATGCCTCAGAGAACTAAAAAGTCTATAGGATATCAGTTTGATGTATAGCAACATGTATACGTAAGACAAAGGAGAGGTGCTCCATGGGGACTGAAAATGCCTACAGGCTACCATAGGACGTATACACATCTCCTATGTCCTAATACCTATGTAAACCTATATGTTTCAATATGTCAAAATGTAATATCCTATAGGTAATATCCTATAGGTAATATCCTATCTTTAGTTTCCATGAGGCATCTTTTCCGCATTCTGCATATGAATACTTATATCGATTTGAAAGAATAATTTGTAACTCCGAAAAACTGGAAGCCACGATAATAGTTAATAAGATACGTTTCCACGTTTAGGTAAAAAAAAATCCTAACCTAAATAAGGAAAATATATACTCATGATTTTTTTGAGTCAGCAAACACACCTTGTTTATCACGTGATTTTCAATCTTTGGAGTTATGGAAAAAAATTATTTTAGATTTTTCATGTGAAATTACATCAATCGTCTGTTATAGTATTTTGTGTACACACTCTAATATGTATATTGTAGGGACCTATACAGGATGTCTCAAAATATTTGTGACTATTTTGAAACTATATAGGGTAGCTCAAAATATTTGGAATTATTTTTATGTGCAGTTAGAGCAGATTAAACTGAACCGGAAAGTCCCTTATCATTTTGCAATTTTCATAATTATTACCCAATAAGTAGAATGTCTAAATCGACGCATGAGACAATTTTAAAATACCTTTAAGAGTTCTTTGAAAAAACATGTCTTTAAAATATGTCAAAAGAATTCTAAAAAATATCTTAAAGTTATCTTATCCGTCGAGTTTATCCGTTTATTCGGCAATTTTTAGAAATTAACTATTTTGAAAATTGTAAAATAATACAGAACTTTTCAACTTAATTTAATCTACTTCTACTATCGAACACAAAAATAATCCTCAAATACGAGACATCATGTTTATCATTTAGGGCCGATTGCATCAACGTGCACATTATTCTTCTTCCCATGTGATCCTACAGGAATGGATCCTACATGGATGGATAGATGCCATAGATTCCTATGTAAAACCTTGTAGAAAAATTTTCTATGTTATCCTATATATACATGTTGCGTAAATCCTATAGATACTTATTAGAAATTATTAAGAAATTTAGAGAAAATAGGCACAACAGAGAACTATCAGCGTCAGAGCTGTGTGGTTCAGTGGCAGGATGGAAGTTTACCACTCGGAGGAGAGATCAAGTCTGAGTTCGAGACGAGGAGAACTCTGATATTTTTTTCTGTCATCAATTGTTTACACTATACAGCTCTTACAGAATTTTAAGGGCACAATGAAAAGAATAGGCAATAGGGAATAAAAATTTCAACCTACCAGAAATCATGTATTATGGAATACACAGTTTCTGATAGGTTGAAATTCTTATTCTTTGTTTTCTGTTCCCTATTCCTTTCATTGTGCGCAGCTCGTTATAGTCCTCTATAGGAACCCATGAAAAAAAACCATGGGAATTCATAGCAAGATAAAGAGCTTTCTCTCATGAGGATTTGTCGAATTTACTCGTACCCATGGTTAGGCAAACCCATAGGGAAATTCTCTATAGAAATTTGCAGCAGGGAAGAATTAATGTACTTCGATAACTTGCTTCGTTGATTCTTAGAGTCTTATACACTCAGTTAATTAAATTGAAATCATAATATCAATATAAAATAAAGGCATAAATAATAGATAGATTGTATGTAAATTATCCGCACTATCTTTCTAACTTCTGCGGCGTAAATCCTCTCGCAGTGTAATTATTGGAGTTATGCTATTGTATATAAATTCTATTTCAATTTATTTACAATCATATAAAATATCTAAAAAAATATATTATAATATTATACTTTTTCGTTTGCATAATTTAAAATTGATGTGGTAATTAATATACAATATGTAAATGTATAACTCTTTTAATGTGACTCTTTCGTATTGAACGAAATTAAGTAAAAGAGAAATGTAATTAAATTTCTCACTTACACATGTTATCTGAAAAAGGAGTAAGCATTGAAAATCAACAATCCACTCAAAAAGTACTCATATGCATATGTATATTGTCATTTATCAGCGGAAAAACAAATATTAAGATATCTTTTCGTGCTGACGCTCGATGCTCATTTTCAACGTTAAAATAAGTCACATGAGAAAAATTGATGAATATCAAGTATCAATTTTGATCACGTGACTTATTTTGACGTTGAAAATGAGCGTCAAGTGTCAACATGAAAAGGCACTTTTAAAATCAAATATTCTTAAAAATATTCATACTCGTCATTGTTTCTTCGTGATACACTGTGAATGCTTGGGAGGGAAATGGATATGAACAATCATAAAATGGGCTAGAAATGGCCTGAAAGCAATCTATATGATGTGTAAAAATGGTAAAAAAAAATTATTTTATAAAATTATTTTATAAAATAACTTTCTACAACAAGTTATTATCTAAGTTTTAAACTATAGAAAATTAACCGATCAGTCGCCTTTTTCTCACACTGTTATTGATTTCTTACGACTTATGTTATTTCTTATTTAAGTTTAGGTAATGACTTATTGTAGGAAGCTTCTAAACACAAAAGGATTATTTGAGCTGAACTAAGTTCAAATGAAAATGAAAATAAAATTGTCATAAATAAGTTAAAAATGTTATGAATGTGTTAAAAATATATTGATATAATGATTTTTTTTGTAAATATTATCTAGAAAATGTGCATAATAATTTTTAATAGAAAGGTATGAAATGGATAAGACCGCGCGCGTTCACTTTTGGAAAATAACTAATTATTTCTAAATTTGATATTATTTATCGAAGCGATTGGCAATCTTTAGACGACCGTTTCTTCGGAATCTGTGATCTGAACAAATACTTATATCGTGTAATGCGAACCGAGATCTCGTTATAAAAGCCGACCGGTTGTTGCTCCGGAATTGAAGTCATTGAAATTCTGCATGTCCTCCGATTCCGATATAATAAAGATTATACCGTATATACATATCCGATCATTAATGTTCTTCCGTGGAAGAAAAGTGCGCATGGGATTTGAAAACTCCATCTATTTATTTACATGGAAAACGTTATTGCGTTTTTGAAATACATGACTAGCTCTTGATGATATTGAGGTTTCCAGTCCTTTTGCCTCTCTTTAGTATTCGCTAATTAATTAGCAATTAGGAGAATTGAAATTCTACTGACAAATGCGAAAACACGCGATCCAATATTATTAATATTATCAAATAACTTATTAAAATCGTGGAATTGTTATATTATTCATTTTATCGCGTCTATAAAATTGTTATAGCATTTATTTACAAAATATTTTAGTAACACTATTTATCTATATACATACAAAGAGTAAATAATTTCATTTATTCTATTTTATAAAATAATTATAAAAATATTTAGATTAGATAAAATACAATTAATATAAGTACTTTATCTTTGCAAATTTAATTACGTATTAGATACATACATACAATTCAGATGATATTTGATTATACATATATACGTACGGATATATGTAGAACTTAATTGATTATTATTCTAAATAAAAGAAAAAAACAAGTGATTGCAGCAAGAATAAAACAAGTGTTACGTAACGCTATACTATTTGTACATACTCGATTTTGTATGTATAGCGCGATATAAGTATCAAAATGGCACGTGTACAACGTATATATGATAGTAACGATGATAGAATGATATAAAAGCGGCGAATGCTGCTGCGCGCCGTCGTAAAAATAGCACTGGCTAGTCTCATTATCGGTTTGAATTACATGCTCCGTTCATCATATAATCACAACGATGTATCGCAATGCAATACATCAGTAATCAGCATGCACACATTATTATAATAAAAAAAAATTTTAGTTAAATCATAGACATTTTCTTTTTCGAAAAATTTTAAATAAAAATTATGTACAAAGTGTTTTACGTAAAGTTTTGCAAGATTTTCTATTTAAAATTATCAAAAACAACAAGACATGTGGTAGATTTTATTTGGATTTAATGAAAATTGGATCGTTTTAATGTGACGGTAAGAAAGGATGGCATGAGCAGCGGGACATTTTGTAATAAACGCCTTTGAAACGGCGCGCGGCGTTGCTATTGAGATCTTTTGAGCAGCAGACAGGATATTATTTTGATCGTTAGAACAAAAAACGAAAAAAATAATTCTAAATTTTTTAATGGAATAATAATGTAAATGTTTGCAGTTTTTGATAGATTGCTTTAAATTTGATGATATTCATTTAAAATATTTTTTCCTATGTTGCATAATTAAAAAGATTTTGACTTGACTTTTATTTTTTACAAAATTTTGAAAAATTTGAGGTTTAAATTATAAAAAAGGCATTTTTTAGTAATAATTAATTTTTTAGTAATAATTAATTTTTTAGTATAATACTTATCATGCTATAATGTGTATTATGATATGTATATGTGGAAAAGTTTTATCTTATTTAAAAATTTATTATTTATAATTTCAAATTTTCAAAAATTTTATCAACTAACGTAATAGAGTATTTTACAATTTAAAAATTTCATATTGTAAATATTATAAGAAATAATTTCTTTCTTTGATTTTTTTTTTGTTAAATATAAACTATTTATTATACTATATATTAATTTTTATATAATTTTAATATAGCAATAATGTATTCTTTTTTTGTTTTAGGTGATGCGACGATGAGAACGCAGTGTCGCGGTGTCGCGTACTTTTTTTGAAAGTCAGTTAATTTTTTAATTAATCGTTTAATTATTTATATGATATATTCCTTTGGCATATTTTCGTGAGTGCTTAAAGCATAAAGTGCCTCGAGTGACCAGTTTTAAAAATCTGTGTTTGCAAAACGTCAATACATTGTAATGTTTAGTTTTCTTTGTGAATATCTCAATCTCTGGCCGATGGGAGATGTTTCGTAAGTGTAGGTTGCAGCAACGCGATAACTGCCGACCGCTCGAGATATATATATATATATATATATATATATATATATATATAAATAACGCACACAATCGTAGGAAGTCACAGGAAAAATTTAAATGTGAATTTAAAATGCGAAGAATATAGATTGAAAAGTAGAAAATTTGAAAATGAAAACAATGACAACAAGAAGTCAAAGAACTTTAGAAAGATAATAACAGACACATCCTTTGAATTACCGATTGATTAACAATAGATTATGTTGGAAGATTTAAAAGGACGGAAAACTTTTTAAAGAAAGTATTTAGGAAAGATGACGAAAAATAATAGATTGCTATTAAAGATCTATCGTTGGTGAAGAGAAATACCGAGTGGTATTTAAATGTGGAAAAAGATATTCAAGAAGAGTTTTTGTCATTGAGGGACAATATTCAAAGAAAGCATTATTGGATAATACAAACAATCAGCAGATTCATATTACAAAAAGAAAATATAAAAAAAATTTAGAAGAAGATATTCAAAAGAAAAATATTCAAAAGAAAACTAACAGAAATCGTAAGAGTCCAGTGCTAGTGAAGGATATACAGGAAAACCCACGATTGTCGCAAGAAGACTGAGGACAATTCATTATTAATGGAACAAAAATATTCAAGAAGAAGAATCATTAGTTGAAGGAGAAAAACTAGTTAAAATATATGATCAGAAAAATGCAACATTAGTGAAAAAAGATAATCATCATGATTCTTTATTGAAGAAAAAGGGGACCAAAGATTAAAACATTAAAAATCTTCTGTTGCCAAAGAAGAATGCAAAAAAATTTGTTAACGAAAACAGATTGTAAAAAACAATTGACAGAAAAAACATTGTTCAGAAAGATTTATCGTCATCAAAGGATATCCAAAGGAATATAGCTAATGAGATTTTCCAATTGACAATGAAAAGTATTGAAGAAACTAAATATTCCTAAAGAAATACATTCAAGAAAATTCATGGCTGACAAGAAATAATATTAAAAAGAGTCAATATTTAATAATTAAAAATGTGATCGACAATTTGCTATTAGCAAAAAGAAATTTCAATTGGTTTACTAATGCAATTAACGAAAATAAACATACAAAAGGATTTAAAATTATCAAAGAGTGTCTTTGAAGAAAACATATTTTTAATAGAGAAAGATTTTCGTAAAACTCCACAATTAACATCCAAAAATTCTTTATCACAGAGAAAAGACATTCTTAATGATCCAGAATTACAGTTAATAGGAAGAATTGTCCAAAATGATTCTTTTCTGAAGAATGTTATATCTTTAGTTGAAAAAGAGAAAGATATTCCTGTAATTCCACAATCACAGTTAATAGAAAGGGGTATCTCAGAAAATCTTTTGTTGGGTCCTTATTCTCCTAGGAAAGTTATTTTTTTAGATAAGCAAGATATTTCTTTTTCTAAAGAAGGACAAGGCATTTCTGAAAAAAATGTATTATCGCAATTAATGAAAAACATTATCCAGAATAATTTTTCTTGGTTGGAAAAACATTTTTTTCGAAGTGAAAGATATATTTTTTCAATTAAAGAAAAGGAAGAGCTATTACAACTAATAAGAAGAAGAACCAGCTAGAAATTTTTTCGTGAAAAGAAAACTGTTAATATTACTGATGATCAAGCAGCTTCCATCTCTTCCTTAAGGTTTCAACAAATTAGGAGAGATTCAATAGTTTCTCTTATCAATCTATCGTTTATAAACGTTATCCTTCAAAGGATATTCAGCAAGTTCTTCAAGAATTTGGGAAGAAAGCGCGAAAAGGAAACAATAGTGTCTGCAAAGTCAAGTTATCACCTCCACTGGAAGAGGACTGGCAGGGTCAAGAGTCAACGGGATTCGATAACAGTGGGTCAGCTGATAAATGCGATTCGATCATGAAATATAAATTTATGGTTCTAAATCACTATGCGAAGCATCAGTTGATCGCGAAAAACACCAGAAGAACATATTAAGATCTTCAACATTTTTTCTTGTTTTGAACAGTTAATAGACATTTTCGAAAAAGTTTTACTAGCTGATTCTATCGTGGATCTATTGAAAGTGTGGCAGAATGTTTGAATTTTGAAAAATATTCTAAGAGAAGCCCGAAGAATTCATTAACTATATATACAAGGAAAACTTGAAATGTCAAATCAAAGTGCAAGAGTTCGAAAAAATATTGAAAGAACCAATTATTAAGATAAAAGATTCTGAAGAAATCGAGTTACAAAAAAAGATATTAATAATTGCTCATCTTGAAAATAATAGATCTTGAAACTTCATATCATCAATTAAAAGGTTTACAAAATCCCTTTGAATTGTTCCTTATAAATCATCAATTTGGTAATCTTATAAATTTACAATTACTATTAATAGTATATTCTAAAATCATGAAAAAAAACATCTTAATGAATCCACTTAATAAGATAAAGGATTCGATTACAAAGATAAAAAATTCGGAAAAAATTTTTTAAAATTCATCTGTTAAGATATATGATCATACATTGAAAAAAATCGATAATCTTGAAGTTTTAAATAATCAACGATTGATTAAAAAAATCGTACATTTTTATATATTGTCAATCGGATAATTCACAGTTGTCATTAATTGCATAAGTTATTGGAGAGGGAGAAGATAGAACGATCTGCAAGAAGCCCAATAAAAAAACTAAAATGAGACTAAATGTTAGATTTATCCGTATTCGTGACAAGTTGGTTCTATGTTTGAGCGCGCTCGCCATCGTGTTCACGTTATTGTTAGTGATGGATTTACAGATGGACTTGGGCTACAGTGGCCATCATTTGAATCCCAGCCATGCTCGAGTTCGAATCGGTGATTCGCTGGAGACTGATACCGTTTACAACAATTTCCGTCGGAAATTTCTTCAACGAGGTAACGGCAGTCGTGAACAGGCTAATAACGATGTAACGCCCATCATTGAAAAATCAAAGAAAAGCGGGGTAATGTCATTGTCATCAATAAAAAAGCACGATGATTTCTCGGATTTGATGGACTTGGTAGTGAATAGGTATGGAGTAAACGTTGATGAAGGAGTGGCAATAATTAGCAGAGAAGACAGAGAATATAATCCGACGATCGGAGAATTGAGAAAGATGACATTGAAGTGAGTATAACGAATTTGATAAAATTAAGTAAATATTCTTATCATATAGTACAAATAATATAAAAAATACTAATATTTATAAAAAAGACATCAGAAATTATTTTATGAAAAATTGAATCCATATAAGAAACGTATGTTACATTATGCTTTGACTTTTATGTTTCTTAAATATCCTTTTCATTTTCAACTTGTTGATTTAATTATAGAATATTTATGTGCTACAATTAATTTTATTATAAAATATTTAAGTCACTAAAAATATATATATATATAATATATATTTCTAATGTATAATTTATTTAATTAATTGAAATTTTCTAAATTTTTGAACTTCTCATGTTTTTTTTTTACATCTTTTATTATTAACAGAATTATTGTTATGTGATAACAAAAGCAGGTTTTTTTCCTAAATTTATAAAATGTTCTTCATTAATTGTAAGTCTTAAACTTATCACTTTTGTTTAATTTCTATTAATTCTTTGCTTACTTATATAATTTTTCAACGTATAATTTTTTATCTTTTCTTCTACTATGAGAGAACGGAGTTGTGAAATGCGAGTCGGTGTCGCATGCACGAGTGCGTTTGCCGTTTGCAAACGTAATTATAGCGATGACAGTCGGAACGAACATACGTAATCTCAGCGTGCATGTATGTATTTATTTACGTGTATGTGTACACACACATACAACGGAAATGTTGGTACAGGTGCGTGATGTTCTATGGCACCTTCGTGGAACGTTGGAATTACATTTCGTTATAATCACGTGGTGAGAACGCAAAGGTTGTTGGTCTATTCGATCTCACATCATTAATTCAATGATACTTTTGGAAACATTGTTATCAAAAGAATAGAATAAAATGGGACGTTACTTGTTCATCAAATTTTTGTGACTCTTATTTTAGCATGTATCTTTTTATCTTTACATACACATTTGCTAAATTTTTTCAATCTTATTCATAATACTGAAATGTACACATAACATAATTCTTTATGAAATTCAAAGTCTTCATTGATATTATTTTGATACATTTTGAGACATGAAACTAACATTATGAATGTGATGCAGTGATGACGGAAGCGCAATGATTCCGATGGCACCCTATTTCCGTGACGATATGTAATTATCAAAGATAGATACTTAGAACTACGTATTTAATAAAACTTAAACAAAATTTTATTTCACTTTTGTTATATTTATTGAGTTACATTTATTGAGTTAAGCTCACTTTACCATAATATGTATGATCTATAATTCACGATAGAATTTGAAATAAATTATATATACAATTATATACAATGATTTTCAAGCATTAATAAGTACGTTGAAAATGTAAAAAAAAAACAGGTTTTACTAATAATACTTTTTTTGTAACCTTTCATAGTTAAAAAAATGCAAATAAAATCATAACTGATCATTTTTCCAAAATATCTCAAAATTAAATTTTCTAATATTTGTAGACCATATAAAACCATAAAATATTATGTTGAATCATATTATATATATAATGTGCATGTGCATGTGTGCGTTATTATATATACTTATGTACGTAACAAAGTTATACATATACAATTCTAATTAAATTAGTAAATATACTATTCTTTTTTAGTTTATCTCAGAATCAACGGCGTAGACGTGGGAGGATGATCTTATTTTTGTTTTATTGAAAACAATAAATAAAAGGAGTATAAAGCCAATGTTAAGTCTATTTTAGTACAGTTTACACAATAAGTCTTGTATTTAAAATAATTCAGTTAAATATAAAAGAATTAATCATAAATGTTTCAAAAGATGGCCAAAATTGGGCTATCTTCAGTATATTATATGTATAAAATTAAAATATAAATAATCAAAAATAAAATCTCAAGATGATAAAATATTCATAAACAAAATTGGCATGATAAAATAAAACATTATACGGTAATAAATTAGCTTACATTGCTAGTTAAACAAAATAAATAAATGATGCTATTTAATAAAGTGTGTAACACAGAATGTTTGTTCGAATTTACAGTTATATTGCGGATTCTTTTAAGTTAAAATTTGTTTCTTGTTAGTAAATATTAGTATGCTAGTACAAGAGAGCTTAATATAAATAATTGTGATGCAACAAAGTGTCAGAATAGCTAATTAAAATGAAATTTAGAATTATTATATTGGATATGGGAAAAAGTTCGTTTTTCCCGCTAGATGGCATTAAATGCTCAGCAGTCGGCAACTAATCGCATCGGCAACACTAGACGTGCGTTTAAAAAGTGACATTTTAACCATTGTTTTGAGCCGAAAAAGAAGGTGAAGTGGATCAAAAGTTATTTTATTTTGAAAATGGAAATAAATAAAGAAAAAATTCGCTACATTTTGTAGTATCACTACGATAAAGGTAAGAATGCAGGCTTGTGAAAAAATTTGCGCTATTTACGATGAAGATACTCTATCAAAATCAGCAGCACGGAAATGGTTCGCTCGTTTTCGTGCTGGAAATTTCGATGTGAAAGATGAACCTCGCTCCGATTGACCAATCACTGAAAAGTCCGATGAAATCATGGTAAAAGTCGAGCGTGATAAGCATGTGGAGCACTGTGGAGAGTGCCAGGGAACTAGGCATCGACCACAAGTTTTATGATTTAAAACAGTTTTAAATCATTTATACAAAGCTGAATACAAAAAGAAGCTCGATGTTTGGGTTCCTCACGAGTGTTAGGAACATGATGGACCGAATTAACATTTGTGATACGCTACTGAAACAGAATGAAATTGAGCCATTTCTGAAGAAAATGATAACTGGTGATGAAAAACGGATCACCTACGACAATCCAACTAGAAAAAGATCGTGGATAAAGAAAGGAG
>Ga0157364_1004151_pt1 | contig 14378 bp, 6 predicted proteins | sample AttsexASBM2_FD_111476 | JGI IMG/M metagenome (GOLD analysis project Ga0157364, IMG submission 111476) | Fungus gardens microbial communities from leaf cutter ant in Ribeirão Preto, State of São Paulo, Brazil - Atta sexdens ASBM2 | ecosystem: Host-associated > Fungi > Mycelium > Unclassified ... | reverse complement strand
GGGTGATTCACACTCACCAGAGTTATCTGTAGGTAGCACAGAAGATGGGTTAGGTCAGGAGATGAGGTCAGAAAATGGATTGGAAGTGGTGCTACATGGATAAGACAACCTTGGCTTCAATGGGCTTTAATGGACAATTGTTGCACCTAGTCTAACTCATTGTGTGGTTGTATTTTGGAGGAGAAGGTTTGGATATACTTAGTGTGAGTGTGGCACAATCTAAGTTGATTATCAGACTAAGGAATAGTACATGGTAGCCAACAATATGAAAGTGATAATCTAATAATACTCTACTACTGTGCATACTCCGGGTTGTTGGGCACTGTGGGAGTTGTTGTTCAGAACTCCATGGGATTGATGAGGAATGCAGGGTTTGGTCCTCAGATTGATAGGTGAATGGAGTGTGATTCACACCAGAAGAGTGTGGAAAGAGTGTGGATATTGGATAGTATATGACACAGACATCCAAAAGCAATCTTCTCTGTGCTGAAAGCTACCCTGACTATATAGTTAGAAAACTAAAATGTGGCTCCACAGACTCTGTATAGATTGTGGGCTACATTGATCTCATCTGTGCAATTATAAATCTGATTTATCTCAATGTTACTGTTCTCTCTATCTAAACTCACTTACTCTAACACTCATATCACTTTTGGTTTGCAAATCAAATCATATCCAAAATCTGACTTTCCATGCCCCAGTCAACTCTAGCTCCACCTATTGTTATTATAATTAAAAACTTAGAGTTAAATCAATAAAAAAACCTTGTTTTACACAAGAGAACTTGATGGAGTTTCAAGTACAAAGTGTTTATCTTATATATGTTAGACTACTAGTCTGTGCTACACTAACTGCTACACTAATCTTAGCCTACTCTAAAGGCCATACATATTACATACTATTGACATAAAAGATAACATCATTATTCTAGAATTTTTTACAATATTCTATATTATATATAATTATGTAACATCATGCTAAACTCTAGCTCTTAGTCCAAAATTAAAATTAAAATAAAATAAAATAAAATAGAAAAGAAAATGAAAGAAGTTAAGTCCACTATCTTCAACTCTGACAATTGTTTTGTCAACACTGTATTCATGCAAAAATACAATATTTCTACTATTCTAATATTGTTTGTAAAATTAGAATTGTTTGATGAATTGTCAAATAATACTATCTCTAAAATAGTCTCTCTTTCTATTGCTTTTCTATCCAACCACTAGATAATTCTAGACATGTATGTTACCTCCCTTGATTTTTTTTATTTGTTGGTACTCAGATATAACTGGTTTATCTAATACAATCTATAGATTGATTAGGCTACTAGGGCTATCAATTTTTGACCAAACTCATGAAAAAAAATTCATTCCCCTAAAGAACCCTTATCTAACACCCTGACATTTCCAGCTCTGAACCTGAACCTTCTTTTTCATAACCACATATTGTTATTATTAGTGTATAGTCATATATCTAGGCAACACTAATAATAGACTCAACTATCTTCTACTTTCTACTCCACTCTACTAATCTTGCTAGAATAGCAGTAAGGATTATTAGTAACTCAGTTAATCTATCTACTATTCTATCTGAGTACTATGAGTTTGTAAACATCTTTAGTAAGACCAAAGCCAAGACTCTGGCCCTCCATCACTTATATAACTTACAAATCAAACTGGAAAATAAGAAAATACCATCTGTTGGAAATATTTACTCATTCTCAACCACAAAACAAAAAACATTCAAAGAATTTATCAGCAAAAACCTGAACACTGGATTCAAATGTTCTATCTCTTTCCATCATAGATTATCCATACTCTTTGTCAGGAAAAAAAATGGCTTTCTTTGTCTATATGTTGACTTTTAGAAACTCAACTATATCATATAAAAGAATAAGTATCTACTGTCTTTGATATCTGATCTTCTTTATTACAAAATGAGCTACTCACTGATTGTAATACTTGAACTTAAATAACTTGATAGTAATTCAGAGGTTTAGTATAAGGAGATAATGATGATAGATGATGAGTAGTATCAATAAGAATAATTGATGTTGTTAAGTCTAAGGTCTAATCCTCAAACATAGAGGTATATATACAAAAGAGTGGTAGTCTATGTGCAAGCTGTTTCCATCACATAATCAAAACTCATACCTAATAGGAGCTGTCATCTGTCATAACAGATGTTAGGCTAATTTTAGAAGGTAAATAATTATGTCACTATATTGGTATACTTGTATCTCTATGAATACTTATTGCTATGAGATATATTATATATTATTGGAAACAGTTTGATAAGCACTTTCCAACACAAGTTCAATCATGTGAGTCTGTCCAGCTATTCATGATATATCAGCTAACAAAGCTTTTATAGTTACTGATGGTCTGATATCCCAGTATTTTGTTGTCACTTTTGTACATCCCACATATGTGCAGATAGCTCTTATTTGGGGTTTTCCAGCACAACTTGGCTTGTGAAAATTGGTCTACTAGTTGTAGAGATACAAGCTAAATGAAGTTTGTAACTGTTAGAAGGAACAGAGTGTATAGCAGCATGATGCAGTGTAGACAACTGGCAACTACTTACCTATGGTGTATACTTCAATGGAGAGCTGAAAGGGAGTAATAACAAAAGATGAGTAGTATTAGTAAGGAGTCAACCTATATGTAAATTTTTATATCAACTACCTAATTAAGACTACTGATTATAAGCTATATGCTTACTAAGTGGAGTACTTTGTAACACTATCCCTTTCTTAAGACATCAGCTGTTAAGTAATAAAAGTAGAAGTGGATGAGCTTAGAATATCTCTAAGCCATGAGATAGGCAGAAACAACTGAATAAAATTTGATCAAGGTTTTTAGTCAGAATATCAGCCAGATTCTCTTTTCTATCAATGTAATATAGTTTAATTTGTTCATCCTCAATTAAATCTCTTATATAGTAATAGTGAATATCAATATATTTGGAGTACTTTTTTTGTATAGGATTAGATTTCCAGAAAAGTGAACCAAGATTATTGCCATAAATATAAGGAGTTGGAACATTAAAACTAGCCTCATTAAGAAGGTTTCTTGTCCAAACAAGCTGACAGCTACAATCAAAGAGAGCCATATATTCAACTTCAGTTAAAGATAGAGCTACTATCTTTTGCTGGCAGCTCATCTAGGATGTTACTCCATGAGCCATTAGAGTAGAGTAATCAGTTATAGATTTATGTAATTCTGAATCTTGTGCTACAGCAGATTTATTGCTAAGTCCATTATAGACTATCTGATACTTGCAAGTATTAAGTAAATACCTGCAGAGATACAATTTTGCTTGATAATACTCATTTGAGGAATTTACCATCTGTTGAACAAGTCTAACTACAGAAAATCCTATGTCAGGATGTTAGCCAATTATCAGAGATCCAACCATTTGCTGGTACTTTTAATAGAAATTAAAATTATACTGTTTATCATTGGATTTAAACATATAGCCTAATAGAAGTAGAGTACTTGTTGTGTTGGTTGCTATATTTCAAGTACTCAAACTAGTCTACAAAGATCTTTTGATTCTTACAGTTACAACTTATGTGCACCCCAAGAAACTCTTTGGTTTTTCTAAGATTATGGTATTCTTATTTCATCGTAATTTTCACTTCAACCCTAAGAGAAGTGGGGAATCTTTTGAATCTATGAAGCAAACATCATTGATATAGACAATCACTATAACAAGCTCTCTAATCTCTTTATCAATGAAGTAATTCATACTAGCATTGGATTTTCATTACTTAAATTCTAAAGCTGACATTGACTTAGTCATAGTTTACCACCAAGATAAGCCAGCTTGCTTAAGGCCATACAATGCTTTGTGGAGTCACAAGACTTTTCTTTCTTTGCTAGATAGCCTGAAACCTTCAGGCTGCTCTATGTAGATTTTCTTATCCATGTCATTATACAGATAGCCAGTTTTTACATCAACACTATGGATATCCCAATCTTCAAGAGCAGCAATAGCTAAAAATAGGCATGCTATCTCATAGTAAACAACTAGAGAGAATAACTTATCAAAATCAACTTCTTTGATCTGAAAAATTCTTTTGTAACAAGTTGAGATCTATAATGACTATTAAATTTAATATTGAATACTCAACAATTATTAATCACTTTTCTTCCCTTAGAAAGGTCCACAACTTTATAAACATTTCTATCTTTGAGTGATTTTAGCTCCTCAGGACAAAACTCAACCCACTTTTTTCTAAATGTCAGCTAACAATCTAGTGTTATGGAATGCTTTGGATACTAACATTTTTCTTTTCTTTTTATCTATTTTCCTTGATTTTATATTTCTTTTCTTTTGAATTTATTTTCCTTTTTATTGATGATGAAGAGGCATGTGACATTGCAGTCACATGACAGGTCACATGATGTGATGTCATAGGCCTAGAACATAGTAGAAGGATCTAGAAGATGATGTTAGGATACATAAATACAACATAGTGGCCTTAAGTAGGATGTGAGGTGGACATGAGGTAATAGTACAGACCAACATGTAACAGTATAAATAGGACTCTAATTTAGTAGAGGTTCCTTGTTGAGTTCTCTTGTACTTTTTTCCACTTGATTGCTTAACTGAGAGCTTTACCACTTGTATTATCATTGGACCTTATGTCTAATGGTTGCTACAATATCTAGTGACTGTTACAATCAATACCTCGAGGATGCAACATGGAGATGGGCTTAGGGTATGATGATATGATCAGCTGTACCAAAGTAGTCTCAGTCAGCGCCTCATATAGTAGATGCTCTAACCTTACTCTTTTCTTACTGTCTTCTCATGTCTTATGACTTAGTTACTTTGTGGACTCCATATTATTTTCTCTTTACTCTTTCTCAAGTCTTTGCCTAAGTGCAATCTGAGCTCTAGCTTAAGGTTATAATAGTGACATTTCCAAGGCTTTTGGGAATTGGACAAGACTCTGCTGCATGTTGTACTAAGAGAAAGCAAATTCTCTTTACTCCCTCTTCTCTTGCAAGGTATACCAAGTAGCTAGTAATAGCTGGCTCAGCTGTTTCACCTATAAGAGATAGATGTTATGATTCAAATTTCTTAGGGTTGAAATAAGAACAAAACTTTGGATTGGGTTATCACAAGAGAACTCAGTGGAGTTTTTAAGTATAGTGTATCTATCTTATATATATTTTGGCTCATAGTTCATACTATCCTATTTCAGCTTACTCTAAAGAGACATGTGTATACTATGAGATTAACATATGTAAAACATACTATATAATATCATCATTCTAGAACATTCTGTGATATATGATCATGATTGTGACCACATCATACTAAACCCTAATCCTTAGTTCCAGAATTAAAAAAATAAAAGAATAAAAATGAGAAAGGAAAAATAATTAGAGTCTACTGTCTTGAACTTTAATAGTGGAGTGTTCATAAATGAGATCTCATATAATATCCAGTGGAAAGATGTATGCTCAATCATTGTTGATAACAATGGGAGTAGAATCTCAATGATATTGTCAGATAAGTTGTATAAGTAATCAACTCTATTTATTCTAACTGTCTTAAATAGTAGATTATTAGAAAAACATTGTGTATTCTGATGAATCCTTTGTGATTCCTAATGAGCATTTTTATGCCTATTACAAGCCATATTAGGGTTAGAAAACCTCCCCCTTGGCTGCCATAAAGGATTTTGTAGGATTTTGGTAGGATATTCTCATTTTCCATAAATATTTTCTTTTCTAAAGGGTATCTGAGTTTGATGCTTAGATCTCCTTAATTCAGGACCCTCTTATGGTGTCTGCAGAGCAGGTTGCAAAGGTTATTGAGAGCTAAGTAGTTATATCTTAACATTAGAATTAATATCATTATTCTTTTCAATCTCTACTGTAGGATTTTTAAATCTTAGAATAGATGAGGGAGATGTAGACTTATAAGAGAAAGAAGATGAAGAAGAATGATTAGAAAGATTGTTTTGAATGGGAGAAATGAGTTGTTATGACTTAAGCTATGTGTTAAGCAAAAGATATACTCTTGTATTGAGTAACACAAGAGAACTTAATAGAGTTCCTAAGTACAAGACATCTACCTTATATACCAACTACTGATGGTCTATGCTATACTCCTTTAGCTCTACCCTAATGACCATGTATTCATCTTGAAGTCAACATATATTAACCATGCTATATAACATTATTGTTTCTAGAACTTTCTTTATTGTTCCATTATGTCACATGAGTGTGTGATCTATATGACCATTATTGTGACCTTTGATGTCACATTTTGTCTTCTTCACCTATATTTAAATAAAGAAAAAGAAATTTGAAATAAAATAAAATAACTTAAAAGAAAAGAAATTTGAAATAAAATCAAGCTCATTGTTCACAACTCTGACATGAGTGTGTTTAAAGTGGGTACTGGAGCAGGTCTATTTTTCCCAAAGAGATCAGGTACTGATCACTCTATCTCTGGACTTATTTTATCCAATAACTTATCATATAATTTGTGCTCTTTTGCATGGGAGTTAGTGCATTTAGGAAAAAGTCCCTCATCAAAAATGGCATGTGTGGAGCAGAAAATAATATTTTCTTGTATATGGTACATAAAACAATATCCATTGTTCTCATACCCAATGAATATCATCAATTCAGAATGTTGTACAAGTTTGTTGGTATAAGCTTCACTAGAGAGGAATACATAGGCTTCACAGCCAAAGACATGAAAGTGTAATGTTTTGGATTTATTACCCAAGAAGATCTCCTGAGGTGTTTTCTACTTGAGACATCTAATATATATGTAATTGTATATATTAGCTGTAGCTGTTACCACAAATACCTACCAGGAATCTAGTAGGTATGCTTCAAGTTGCATTGACTGTGCCTTTTTAAGCAAGATGCTTTTCAATCATTCAGCATGACCATTTTGTTGGTGTACATGTGAAGTACTAGTCTCATGTATAACTTCTTGCTCTCTTAAAAAGGATTGTAATTCTAACATTACATATTCTCTTCCATTATCAGTATGCAACCTCTTCACAGGTAGTGTTTGACCACATCTGGAAAATAGACTTAACTGCTTCTGCAGCTTCAGATTTTTTGTACAAAAAAGCAATGTTGCAATAAGAGGAATAATTACCAAGGAATATAATCACCTACTTGTACCTTGAATAAGACAAGGTGGGAAGCTCAAGGAGATCTGAGTAGATTAATTCTAGAGGCTCACTGGAGTTAATAGAGTTCTCAGAAAAACTGTGTTAGTATATCTTTCCAAGAGTACAACTATAACAGATATGTTTCTGTATTGGAAAACAGATCTTCTTCACATCTTCAACATTATCAAGGACATGATGCATGACCTCATTGGAAGCATGTCCAAAATGATGATACAAAGTCTCAAAGTTTAGATATCTTGTTACAAGACTCATAGGATTGGAGATGTCATACTTGAGAATGTAAGTCCTTACAATCTGGATATTGCCCCAAAGGTTGGGAGTAGCCAATGAAGCAGCAACACCAGACTTATTACAAAAATTGGAACCACTTTTGTTGCCTTACACTCTCAATCTAGACTGAAAATTTTGTCTGGTAGAGAAAAAACACATTTACATACCTGAGACATAATATACTGGCTATAGTTTTGACATAGCAACTTTAGTAGTCCCTTTTTCAGGATTAAAGATTTTGTGTTCAATCAGAGCAGTGCTAGAAGCAACTATAAATAATGGTACTTTTGAGTTTGTAGTCTCAACTTGACCATAATAACCTAAAGTTATATCAACAAAGTCAGACTCAAATGAAATAAAGTGGATAGAGGCATTAGAGTTCAAGAACCATTCATCTTCATAAAAGCTGCCATGAGGCACTTTTTTATCCTTATACAAAACATAATGCCTTTTTACATTTAGAAAAATTCACTGTAATAGAAAAGTCAGACAGAACAAATCTATTTTGACTTGAAGTTATGTATGCATAATTAATTTCCTTGGATACTACAAAGTATTGACACATGGATTTGTGTTGTCACATTTAAGGATAGTTTGTATAAATTGATTTTCATATAAGAGAAATTAACCTTAGCAATCTGAGGAGCAAGGTCCTAATTACTGGAAATTTGAAATGTAACTGTTCTCTAACAGTTGGCAAAGACTAACATTGGACCAGGTATTTCCATAAGAGTTTATAAGTAAGCCCAAAAGGCCTTAGTATTAGACTATGTCAGAGTTCAAGATGGTAGACTCTACTTTCTTTTCTTATTTTTCATTTTCATTTCTTTATTTGTATTTTTGGGGACTTAGGGGGAGGGTTAACATGATGTCAATGTCACACTGTCACATAGCAGTCACATGACAACATCACATGATCATGTGTCACATAGAAGAGCATGGAAGGTTCTGGAAGGATGAGATCATACAGCATATTTAGCATATGTTGATCTTAAGACAAAACACATAGCTGTTTAGGATAGGCTAGAAGTATCAAGATTGCAGAAAGTAGACTTAGCTTTTCCTTATTTTCTTATTCTCATTTTTATTTCCTTTTGATTTATTTTCATTTTTCTATTTTTAGAACTTAGGGTTAGAATTAGTAACAACATCACTCAGTCACATGATATGGCAACAGTAACAGTCACAAGTCACATAATGCATGGAAGAATGTAGAAGGTTCTAGAAGAAGTAACATCATACAATATGTATACTGCATGTTGACCTCATATCTTACACATGGTACTTTAAGGTAGGATGCACAGTAGCTAGCACAGACTATGTGGATAGGTATATAAGGTAGACTACTTTGTAAAGAGCTCTTTATCGAGTTCTCTTATGTTAACCTAATACAAAGTTCTTCTTATTGACCCACTCTAAGGTTTGTGAGTTGTAACAAGAAGTAGTTAGCATAGACTATGGAGTTTAGTATATAAGGTAGACAATTCTATACAGAGTTCTTTATTGAGTTCTCTTATATAACCTTATACAAGGTTCTGCCCATTGGCCAACTCTGAAGATCTTTAAGTCATAATAGGCTGGTCATATATTAACAAGTTATCTGGCAAAGTAAAAATTAAGAACAGCCAAAGCTTAAGAGCTTATAAAGTTTCTCTTAGTTACCTTATCCACATCAGTGATTTAAGAAAATACTGAAGCACTCAGCATATTTTCAGTAGTGAAGATAGCTCTAAAGTAGGTAATGAGGGCAAGAGCTGATTTAATATAGATTCTCTGTTATAGTGTACTAGGACACTAACATTTTTCTTTCTCTTTTATCTATTTTTCTTGATTTTATATATTTTTTCTTTTGATTTTCTTTTTCTTTTTCTTTATTGACGATGAAGAGGTATGTGACCACAGTCACATGACATATTACATGATGTAAGGTCATAGACCTAGAATGGACTAGAAGCAGACTAAATGAATGATATCAAGAAGCATATTAACAATATGCCTACTTCATAGTATATATATAGTATACTCATGAATGATGCATGAACTTTAGGGTAGGGTAAATATTAAGTAGCACAGACCACATGTAAATTATATAAATAGGGTAGCAATACAGTAGGAACTCTTTATTGAGTTTTCTTGTGATCCCTACACCAATAACCTACTAAAGAGCTTTACTTGTTTGTGTGATTATTGGACTTTGTGTCTAGTAGTTGCCACAACATCCTCTAGAAGAGGTAATCAGCAAGACCAGTAAGCTTAGAAAGAGTAGTAATAAAGTTGGCTATTGCTGTTATTAAAGATAATCAGCATGAATTAGAGAGCAAATGCAGCTAGCTAAATCACAAATGTTCAACCCAACTAGTGATGAGCTATTAGCATATATAAAGTGCAAGAAGATTCTATAGGCATAGAGTGATTCAGAATTAGCTCAATCCATAATAGGCCTAGAAGTGACAAGACATCAGTTTACTAGTAGAGTTGGTCAAGTCCTTCTCATTGATAGAAAGCAGCTTAAGAAAGCACTAACTACAGATCAAGACAACTAGTGTCTATAACTGTCAGAATTGCAAAAAGTGAACTTTGTTTTATTTCTTACTTTTATTTTTCTTTTCAACTTATTTTCAATTTTTGAACTTAGGGTTAGGGTTGAGTGTGATGTCACAAGTCACCATCACAAACTGTCACAGTCACATCATCACACACTCATGTGACATAATAGAAAACAGCAGAAGGTTCTGGAAAAGAATAATATCATACAACAAGTTATATACATATTGGCCTTAAGGCTTATACATGGTCATTTAGGGTAGGCTATAGTAGTAGAGCATAGACTATGAGCTATTAGTATATAAGGTAGATGATTCTGTACAGAGCTCTCATTTTATTATGTTAATCTTAATACAAGGTCTTTTTTATTGACTAACTCTAAGATCTTTGAGTTGTAACAATAACCTGTTGGAAAGAACAGAGTGTACAGCAGCATGGTACAGTGTGGACAACTGGCAACTACTTACCTATGGTGTATACTTCAATGAGGAGCTGAAAGAGAGTAATAACAAAAGATGAGTAGTATTAGTAGGGAGTCAACCTATATGTAAATTTTTATATTAACTACCTAATTAAGACTACTGATTGTAGGTCATATGCTTACTAAGTGGAGTGCTTTGCAACAATGATATCCTTAATTTACTATAGAAGGCATATATCTATATCAAGATTAACCTTTGTTATATGTATTATCTAGTGTAAATTGTAGAAGATAAAAAATAGAAAATAGCTTTCTGTACTTGCTACAGATTCTTTGAATGGGCAGTAATGCTTTTTGACCTGACTAACATCCCTACAGTTTTCCAACAGTTCATAAATGATACTTTCTCAGACATTTTATATATTTGTATAATAGTGTATTTCAATGATATCCTTATCTATTTGGATAACATGTCTCAATATTAGGATTACATTAAGGAATTGTTGTGTCAACTCTACAAAGCTGAACTATATGTGAGAGCTAAGAAGTGTGAGCTTCACTCTGACTTTGTAGAGTATCTAAAACTATGTCTTCTGATAAAATCAATAGAATCCAAAATCAGCCTAAACTAAAGAAAATCAAGAATGTGCAAGCATTCTTAGGATTTGCAAATTTTTACTGTCAATTTATTTACAATTACTCAAATATGGCTATCTTACTAACCTGGCTGATACAGAAGGATACTATTTGAAACTTTGACTCTCCATGCTGTAAAATATTCAATACTCTCAAAAAAGTATTTGTTTTTGCTCCAATTCTTACCCACTGAATTTTCAACACTCAAATGTTGTGGAAACTAATACTTTAGATTATGCTCTTATAGTTATACTTTCAATTATGACAAAAGAAAAGAAGGTTTACCTAGTTGTATTCTATTTCTGCATGTTTAAGACTACTAAACTCAACTACAATACACACAGCAAAAAACTCCTCATGGTTTTGAAAGCCTACAATATCTAGTATTACTACTTGAAAGAATTGGAACTCTCTATAGATGTTATCATGGATTATAAATACCTGGAATACTTACTACCAAAATTCTATCCTACTACTAAGCAAGATGGTTGGAATTTCTTTCTTAGTTCAATCTTGTTATCTGCTTCTGTCCAAGACACCTAGGATCCAAACACAATGTCATTACCTATAAAGGAAACCTTTATCCAAGAGAACAAAGTTCATCTACATCTCTGTCAACCCACATAACCTCTGCTCTATTTTTATATTAGTGAGATGACTTTATGCTCATAGATGATGTCTCAGGCTTTCTTGAGTGGAAATCTACTCAAGAGATGGTGTAGTATCTATTAATCAAACTAGATCTTAGAAAGATGAGGTTGTTAAGAATAAGAAATGCCATTGCACTTATGAAAGACTAGCTACAAAGTACAGGCACTTGCAAATACAATTAGCATAGCCACAAATATTTGGATGGCAGGAATAAGATAGGAACATACTAAGTCAGAAGCTAAAGAAGTCTAGAATGGATTCATGAGTAGAGGCAACTGGTAGAAATAACTAAGGGGGAATAAAATTAGTACTTATGAGTAGGAAACAATCATTGGGTTGATATCAGGTTGCAAATGGAAAGAGGACTATGTGCTTGTGAGACCTTAGAAATCTTCCTTATATTTTCAGTTTCCATTCTCTATATTTGTTTTTTTGTATTTTTAGACTAATATATAAGCAACAAGAGAAGAAAAGAAAAGAAAAAACCTCCATCTAAATTTCCCACTCATTATTATACTAGAAAATGCTTTTATGTGAAAACATGTAATCTTATAAGATTTTGAAGCATATAAGATCTCTTTGAAGGCATTAGCAAGAAGATCTTACACTCCTAGATGATATCTTAGGCACTCTCAAGTGGATACTGATCAGAGAGATAGTGTAGTAGCCATTAAACAAACCAGACTTAGCAGAGTATTGTGAAATGCTTAGCTATCTACTGCTCTAGCTTATATATATACAGAGACTACTTGATGATAACAGAAACATGCTATAATACTGTTCTCTAGAGAACTATAGAGAAAGCAATGTTATACATTCACTAAAGGAATAGTAACACTAGAACTATACTAAAAAGTAATATCATCCACTCAAGAACAACTAGCTACAAAGAGTATGCACTTACAAGAGAGCTCTACCAGATTACAAATGTTCAAATGATTGAATAAGATAGGAATGTGTGAGATTGGGATCTAATAAAGTCCAGAATGAAGGAATGAGAAGAAATAGCCATGAAAACAGTAAAGGGAGAATGAATTGGGTTCTTGTGAGTAGATATCAATCAATGGATCAATTTTGGGTTGCAAATATAGAGAGGACCATGTGCTCTCAAGACCTCAGAGAGCTTCCTTATAGTTTTAATCTCCATTCTCTAGTTCTATTCTTTGTATTTTTAGACTAATACATAAGCCACAAGTGGAGAGAAGTAAGAGAGAGGACTCTTGCCCAAATACCCCCATTCAAAAGCAATTTAACCTCTATTCTATTGAGTATTGTTAGTATCTGCTATCACTTTTGGATGAGTTTCAGAGAGTTCTAGCAGTCTAGGAAAGACTGATGAGGTGAGTATCAGTTGGTGTCTTCAGTCATAAGGTTTGACTTAAGAGGTGCCTTTAGAGTGTATCATCTGGGATAGATAGTGTTGTTGAAGGCTCTTAAGGAGCTTTGCAATCTATTCACTAGATTTTTCACAGAAGCTTATTATATAGTGTAAGGTTCACTGTTTAGGAATGTATTAGCAAGAGAAAGCATTTTCAAGTGGATGCTACTTATATATTCCTTTTAATATTCTTCCTGAATTCATTCTTTTACATTGATAAGAACCCTTTTAAGAGTTTTATGTGTTCTAATCATTTTCTATGTTATTGTTTCTATATATTCTATCAATTCCTAATGCTGATATCATTCTCCTTGAATTATTTAGTATGCAGTTAAGAGCTAGTGTTGCATAGTTCTTATTGTACCCTAGCATAACCTCAGTTCTGCTTGACCTCTATCATTGTGAGCAATTTAATTACTATTTTATTAAGTGAGTATTGTTAGTATCTGTCACATACTATCTGACATCTGCACTCTCACCCTCTTCTAGTATAAATTACACTCTTTTCCAATCATCTATCAATTCAAGAACCAAAATCTGTATTTCTCATCAATTTCATAGACTTTTGAATAACAATACCTATAGTATCTAACAACTCAAAGTATACACAGCAGTAGAGTATTATTAGATTATCACTTCTATAATTAAAAATATTAGCCACCATATACCATTTCTTAGTTTGATAATCAACTTAGATTGTACTACACTTGCTCTAAGTACATCTGGATTCTCTCTTCTGAAATATAATTCTATGATGAGTTAGGCTTGGCACAACAATCTTCTGTTGAAGCTAAGGTCATCCTATTTACATAGCACCACTTCCATCTCAACCTGTCTTTTATGCTATCTATAAATAATCCCAGCAAGTGTAAATTACTCTTAACAGTACCTACTATTACTTTTAGCAAGTTTTGGAGAGTTCTAGTAGTCTGGGAAAGACTGACCAGATAAGTATCAGTTAGTATTTTCAGTCATAAGATTTGACTTGAGAGGTGCCTTCAGAGCATATTATCTAGAATGGATAGTGTTATTAGAAGCTCTTAAGAAGCTTTGTAATATATTTACTAGATTATATACAGAAGCTTGTTACACAGTGTAAGGTTTACTATTGAGAAGTGTGCTAACAAGGAAAAGCATTCACAAGCAGATGTTACTTGTATATTTCTTTTAATATTTTTCCTAACTTTATTCTTCTACATTGATGAGAGTTCTTTTAAGAGTTTTATATGTTCTATTCTTCTTTAATATTATTATTTCAATTTTTTATTTCAATTCCTGATATTGATATTGTTCTCTTT
>Ga0157364_1004150_pt1 | contig 14378 bp, 4 predicted proteins | sample AttsexASBM2_FD_111476 | JGI IMG/M metagenome (GOLD analysis project Ga0157364, IMG submission 111476) | Fungus gardens microbial communities from leaf cutter ant in Ribeirão Preto, State of São Paulo, Brazil - Atta sexdens ASBM2 | ecosystem: Host-associated > Fungi > Mycelium > Unclassified ... | reverse complement strand
GAGAGAGAGAGAGAGAGAGAGAGAGAGAGAGAGAGAGGATGGAATGTCGAGTAAGCGAGAAATGGAGAGAAAGAGAGATTGGGGAGAGAGCTAGATTATTGGACGAGCAGCAATCATAAAATTTCCACCCTCCTGTACAAGGGATATCGCGCACGGGTCGAATTTGACTACAACACGTACACGCAGGCGGGCACGCATGTAGAAATGTAAGGGATCGCCGGGGTTATAAAATGTTTTGCAAACTAGATATGTTGTCAGCAGTTTACATAAGATTGCCACCCACGCGCGTGTCCATTTGCTGGTCGAATTTAAGGTACGTATTCTTAACTGTGAATTTACATTTACATTTATACGGGATTTTCATTGACTTGGCATTTTCAGCGCTTTAGGCATTAACTTTTCCTATCTTAAAGTATATATGAATTCAATTTTCGGTTACGACGCGCTTCCGTATAATTTATACGATGCCCGCAAGCGAAGGTGCGTGTGTGCGCGCGCGCGCGCGTGTGTGCGTGTGTGTGAATTAGGAATTACTCAACATCTATAAAATTCTTATAATACGCTTATAATACGCTTTCATGTGTAATTCATGTATAAATACGTACTAGCTTAGAGTTAACCCTTATCTTTATTACGGACATTTCAATAATATATTTCTGATAAAAAAAAGTTTGACTTGACTTTTAACATGTGCCTCATAAGAATATTTATCATAACAGAAAACGCAAATATTATTCGTATAGGAATTCGCTGGTTATTTTCGCTATTTACAATGACTTTGTAGTGCGCCTTCGTGAGATAGCCAATGTTATGGAACTCTTTCGTAGTCATGGATATTCGCGAATTCGTATCTGATATGTCAGAGTTATGCGTTATTGCCCATAGCTTCCTTCTCCCCTGCTGTCTGCGAATACGATTGGATATCGCATACCTATTCCTGACGAAAAAATCCGCCTGCTATGCGTATGCTATGCTACTGCCAATGGCATTGCATAAACATTAGGATGTATCTTCGATCTCCAGCGACTGTAAGATAGTAGCGCGACACCCACGTTCCTGAAATCGAAAAAACCGAATGGACGCTTCACCGTTTGACCGTTACCACGTCCGCGGGAGACAACGGGAACGTGAAGGGAATATAATGCGAATGGTGTGCGCGAGATTATGGGCATAATCGGCCGTCGACTGTAGCAATGTATGTACGCGAATGTTTCAGTTGCTGGGCAAGAACAGCGCATTGTTACTATACATCATTCTTTTGAGATTAACATGATTATGGTGTTCGCGAAAGTACTCAGAATTAAGTTTACTTTAAACAAATAAGAATAAATTGTTCTGATAAAAATGCTCAGCTCTCAGATAAAATAGCAGCATAAAATACATGGCAATATTTCTTTGAATGATCTCGAAGAAAGATTTTTTAAGAAAGTTTATTTAAATACGTTTAAAAATTAAATAAGATCTTAATTTTAATTTTTATAAAAAATGCAAATATTTTTTTAATAAGTTTAAAACTATTATTATAATTACACTTCATTATAAGAAATATCTATATATATAAATAATATATTAAAGGAATAAAATATTAATTTTTTTGTTGTAGCACCTTGCTGTAATTATTTTTGATCACACACTTTTAATTTACCTTTATTTCAATACTGTGCGCTGATTACTATTGAATACATTCATATACGTAGGTCATAGGGATTGAGACAGTCACATCGGTATACACATGTATGATTACAGAGAATCATGGGTCGAAATCTCACGGACAATGAAGCACGGGCGCTCACGTTTCCTAACAACACTCGCCCAATTTCACTCAAACAGAAGCCGATTAATTCACGGCGTCCAATTTAATCCGTTCTCCCGACTTGATCGGTGACGAGGAAGGCCGATGGAAAAGCATCGTAGTTATCGTGGGCCCCTCGTCTCTTCGGAGAGGGATAACCCCTCAGCCCTAGTATGGGGTATATGGGAGGTTTCTCCATACGCCGATCCATTATACATATTTTAAACTGTCAATCTCTCTACACCGATTGCCATTCGGATTGGCCGCGCGGATTAGACAAAAAGGGTCAGGTTGGATTGCTATAGGGACAACAATGAGACCCTACAAAAGACGCGGAATATTAGGGAGCAACGTAGACTATCGACAGACTGCCCTTCCGTTCAGCAACCTCGCCATCATCGTTCCTGCTTCAACTTTGATTTCCTTTCCTCCGCCTGCTCTTCCTTTCTCTGCGCTTCGTCATTAATGCGTATCAAATCGCGCGGAGTGAATCCTTGATGATGCGTGACATGCGACGACCGGAGAGAGCGCGATTTTTCTAGTACAAATTTAATAGTAGAAAAAGCACAATATATTTTTTGTATACAATATATATATTTTGTATTTGTAGATGTCTATTTTTTTTTTAATTCTTTATATTCCTTTATATTCCTATTAGATTATTTATAAAAAATGAAATAAGTTGTCAATAAAATTCTACATTGAATGAAACAAACACATAACCATTATTTAATATAACTGTAAAAAATAATATTTGAATATTATTTGTTTTTCCATAATAGTATTTTGGAATAATGTAGTTTTTAAAATTATTACTTTAATTGATTTTTTTCATTACTGATTAATTTAAAAAAAAACTGTTTACGAAACTCTACAACAGGATAGATAAATAAATGTGTACATATTTCGCCTCATAGTGCAGAAACACGAATGCTGTTTCGCGCTAACACTGCTGGCTCGGGTCCGTTGCTGTTTCGCAGTCATCTCACCGATCTGCCCTAAGTCAGAGTGACTCTGGCTCTTATACGTGCGTGAGATCACGCGCGAGCTCGTTCTCTGCATTTATGCCTAAGGCCCCGAAGGCTTCCACGCTTTTTTCTCTATTCCTTTCGCCCGCTCTTCCTGCTCGTACTCAAATGGAATCGTTTTCTTGTCACGCACAGCCGTTAAAGTTAATTTAAAACTGGAGCGTTATTACTTAGATGAGTAAATTTAAAAGTAGCTTATTGATATCCGTTATTAAGCGGGTCTATATTCGAAGAATAGAAGCAGTTTGTAGTAGCATTTTCTAAAGAGAAAATTCTCAGTGTTGAATAGAAAGTAGCATCTTGACATAAATGTCTATTTTTCTTAAATTCTTAAAAAGATAGAATAGTATTTCTTAAATAATTTTTATTATAACATTTCATGTTAATTTTTTTACATGTAAAACTTTATATTGTACAAAATTTAATTAATTTTATATAAAATTAATCATTCAATGTTTTATATAAAATATCAATTTAAAAAATATAATTAAATTATATATTATAAAATATTTATATTAAAGAATATATATAATATCCAAGATAAATTATTGATATATAAATTTCGATATTATATTCTTTAATGTAAATATTTTATAGTATATAATTTATATATAATTTTTTAAATTCAAATTTTATATAAGTTATTGAATAATTAATTTTACATAAAATTAATTAAATTTTGTATGAAGAATTTTGTATGTTTTACATGTAAAAAAATTAACATGAAAATGTTATAATAAAAATTATTTAGGAAATACATCTATTTCTTTAAGAATTCAAGGAATATAGACATTTATATATGTCAACGCTACTTTCTGTTCAACACTGTACTGAGAATTTTCTCTAGTATTTTTTTTAGAAAATGATACTATAAACTGCTTCTATTCTTCGAATACAGATCCGCTTAATAACGGACATCAATAAGCTGTTTTTAAATTTACTCACCTAAGTAATAATGCTCCAGTTTTAAATTAACTTTAATAGCTGTGTGTGACAAGAAAACGATTCCATTTGAGTACGAGCAAGAAAAGTGGGCATTTAATTTTGTATTTTATACATACAACAATCTCACATAATCATGGAAGAGAGGAGAAAAATTAATTCAGAAATATGTAAAAATGTCGAAAATTGAAAACAATTAATTATGTGTAACATATATCTTGCAGTTGTAAGTTTTGTAAGACGTTCAAGTTTAAGATATCTTAATAGCACCATCAGCAATATAACACTTTGCATCATCATTATCATTATCATTATCATCATCATCATTATCATCATCATCATCATCATCATCATCATCATCATCATCATCATCATCATCATCATCATCATCATCATCGATATCGCTTAGCTATACTACCGCTACTACTATTTATCGATCTGCCATTGACGGATCTCTCTTCGGGCCTTCTTGCCGATCATTAATAATTCATCTGTCATCATCCTCAGTAGCCGTCGTAATAGTAGCAGCGGGTAACAAACCAGCAGTGTTCATATCTAGGAATCGAATCCTAAACCTCTTGTCTACCGCGAATCCAATTTTCAGTAGCCTTCTCCACTTCACTTATTTGCATATAAAGGCATTCCTTCGCTTTGCGAATTCTTGTGGTCGTCGTAATCGCGTAACTGTAAGTTTTTGTTAATAAAGTTTGCCAATATATTATAGTGGTAATGTGATGGATATGGTGTATAATTTTTTTTTTGATTCTTTAACTATTAATCTTTACTATATTAATATCTTCATTTTTTTACATAATTTACATAAAGATTTATACTAAGGTGTATATAGGAGATGTTACTGAGTTTTATTGACAAACTTTAAAGGATCATTCGGAGGAAATACATTTTCAAATAAGGAATTACCGCTAGAGTTTTAGTTTGGAGTTATAAGGTTTACAATAAATATTTAAATAATATTAATTATAATCAATCATTAAAATTTGACAATTAATAGAATCAAAATTAGACCGACAAGAATAAATTAATAAAACTATTTTTGGTCAAAGCGGATCTTAAAATAATGTACTAAATACAATAAATATATTATTTTAATTTTAATTTTATAAACCGTACAAAGCTAATTTTATAAACCGCTAACAAGGCTTGTCAAACTTAAAACGTTAATTGCAAAGCTTGAAGCTAAAATTAATATCTCAAATTAGATTGTCGTCCACAGTTTTAATAGTTTTAATAGTGAAATCAATAAGATCAACCTTAAAAGACTCATTTTGATAAAAAATAGAATTATTTCTATTAATATATATAATTTCTTTAATATATATATATATATAATTTCTATTAAATATAATATTAAATATTAATAAATGATAATAATTTAATAACATTTAAACATATTATAGTGTGTACAATTTTGTTTTACAAGGCCACATTCCGATATGCCATTAATAAAAATTTATAGTATAGTATACGTAATGTAAACTATAGATTTTTAATACTGGTAATATATATTGATCCAACTATGTGATTATTATCGTTCCAATGCTAGAGCTACATTAGTCCATAGTGTTGTTGATGTTAGCATTTTCAACACCTATTATTGTATCCTATACCTAATAATTAAATGCACCTTAAAAAAATTATGTTGTCATACTGACTTTCAATATGATCCAATATAACATGTTTTTTTGATAATTTAGTAAAGAGATTTTAACTTTCTCCGAACATCCTCTTAAAGTTTGTCCTCTTAGAGTTCAATTAGGTTATTCTGCGCATAATGGAGAAAATATTAAGAATAAGAATAAATATTAAGATTTCAATCTATCCGAAACTGTATATTCCAGTATAACTGATATCTGATAGACTGACTGGTTGAAATCTTAATATTTATTCATGTTCCTAATATTTGATATATTTTGCGCATTCTGTATAAAAAGTATATTACATGTTACGCTAAATATTTATGATATGACTTCTTGTCGTGCATAGTTCGAATCGGACTGCAGATAATGCCAGTCACATAAATAATAAGTGGGTATAAACACAGAATATATATTATCTTTCTGTCTTGTAATTCATAATGTTTATCTCGTTAATAATTCATATGAAATATATATGTGTGCGTAAGGGTCTTTCTGGAAACATGATATCTTTGAAAAATAAATCAACAGGTTTCGAGTAGTATAATTTTCATATCACTGTATTGTTTATTGCATCATACATACTAGCGTTGCAAGACACGTAGAATGTAGAATTTATATGTAAAATTTTAATGGAATATAATTTATGACTATTCTACATTGAAAATAACCGCAGTCGATGTCTTCTCCTTCGATTACATAATCATCATTTTTTTAACTCTATAATATATATCGCGACATTTCATTAAAATTAATGTAATATATGTACATTAAGTACATTAAGGATCTTTTTTACATTTAATTAAACACCAAATTTTTTATTTAAGAATTGAATAAAATTTATGATATCATTCATAAATCAACGATAATTATCGCATCAGTCAAAATTAGGCAGTGGAGATGCTTCGATATTACGTGAGTCCGTAACTTTGCTTTACGTAATTGCGACGAGCATGATAGCTCGGTCAGTGTAGGTTCGTCAATAACTTGGATGCTATTAACATTCCTGTCCCGCCGAGTTAAGTTAGGTTAGTTACCAGGTTAACCTTACAAAACTGCTCGGGTCAGTCTTGAACAAGCCTGTAGGTCGGTAAGTATGTGGAAAGACCTCTCACGGCCTCCGGGCGATGAAGCCGCCCATGAATTTCGGCTAATGAGAACATTTGGAGATACGTCAGTTCCAGTATGCTAATGACCATACAGATGCCGATACAATTTCAAGATGAATCTGTCTCCATCTTTCTTCCTCTTCCTCTCTCTCGTTCGATGTATCCTTGTACCCCCGCATCTTTCCATCTACCTCCCTATACTACCGAACCATTCCTATATTATAGCTGTCCACTGTATATCTCTACTTTAGCTATATCTTTCGTAGGGACAACAGTCCGCTGCATATACTTTATGCAAATAAATGTATATTTTCTCTAATTAAACGCGGCCGGTTGCTAAGAAACTGTCGCACGTGCAATGAAGTCTTTCAGCTGCAACGAGTGATCGATAGTACTTCTATTTCTGACATCATCTTGAAATGTTAAAGAGGATGTCATTACAGAGTAACTAAAACAATAGGCACCCAAGTATTTTTATTTTATTTATGCTCGTTTTTACTAATATAGATTAACTTTGATCTCTCAGTTCAACTTACTCTTCATGTTTTTCTAATTCTTAAGGCTGGGAGAACAGAGTCTTGCATAACGTATAATACATAAGGAAAGAAATCGCAATCAAAATTCTTCATTTTCTTTTTTTCTATGAAGTAAAAGACTTTGATTGATCGATTTTCTTGCTTTATGTGTTTGTCGGCTTTAAAATTAGAAAAAGATGAAGAGTTGAATCGAAATTAAAATTAAACTATAATATATTGATAGAAATAGGAAATAGAGATTCAGTTAAAGATAGGCAAATAATATTTTGTTATTCTAACATAACATTCTATCTTAAAAACATGTAATTTGTGAATTTCAACATCACACAAGATAGATTTTGATTGTAAAATTGTTGACATAAACCAACAGCAAGAGAAGTATTAGTGAAGATTATTAATAAAGATTCCAAAGTGTGAACGTGGAATTTTATTTAGATTGTATCTGATCAGTCCTCGGCGATTCTTTCTGGTTTTGGAGAAAGTGTGCTGGCATAAAAAAAACAAAAAAGAATCGCTGAATATCGAGAATCGAGTGAATTTGTTAGAGATTTAAGTCCTTAATATTTTGAAGATAAGACGAAATACTATAGTTCCTCTTCTTTCGTTTAAAAAAAAATGTACTGACAAAGAATATGTTGTAAAAAAACAAGCTATTGTAAATTACATTCAATTCTCGATAGTAAAATCAGATATTATGATCTATCATTTTAACATTGATTGCCAGAATAGTATTCGTATAAATTATAACTTATTACAATATCTCCATACAATGTAGATCTTTCTAAAGTTTCTTAAATTGAAGTATTATATCCTTTGAGATAGAAGATACCCTGCAATGGATCGTTGCTTCCGAGATAATCATTATATAAAAGGTCTGTTATCTTATCGTGTTTTATTTTACATATAGTTTTAGTGAGGAGTACATCAAAATTATATAACTCACTTTTTAAATAAACACTCTTTAAATAAAAATATATATTAAGGAGAAAAAAAGAATAATAAAAAATAGAGAGAGAAGGAGGAGAGGGGAGGGGGGAGAGAGAGAGAGAGAGAGAGAGAGAGAGAGAGAGACAAAGAAAGAAAAAAATAAGAATGCTTGAAGAATTAGATTATTAATTCCTTTATATCCTTTATTATATTATATTTGTATTATATAAACTAATTTGATTAAATAATTTAACATATATTAACATTAATATTCCAAATATATAATAAAAGTTATCAATTATTAATAACATCACGTAATATTGATAATATCATGTTATTAAAATACTCGTTTTTCAAAATTCAAAACTCGTTTCGGTTTCGGCTGTATTACTTCGCATCACTTCTCAAATGAATGAAGAATGTTAAAACTCGAAGTGTTAAGAAATGAACATTCTTAGCATACGAAAGCGCTTCGGACAGATCCTGTTTTTTAATCACATTATCCATATCTGTTTGTCTCTGACCTTTTTTTACCGGAATATCTTCGAATAAATCTTAAATTTTACTTTCAGTGATTTTATGAGATACTTTCATCATGATATTTCCATTACACGTAATATTTTCATATCGTTATCGCTGTATATACATTTTTATGCAATTTCGCGAGGCCGTAAAGCATCACCAAAGTCCGTAAACCCGATCTTTACATTACCGAGGCGTAACGTCCGCCTTTATCGCGATTTGTAAAGTTGAAGTGTTACGAGGAGCGTACAGAGAAGGGTCCGGCAATAAGAGCAAAGTCGCGTCGGTCGTAAACTCATGCGAACCTTTAACGTAGCCCCAGACATTGAGCCTCTTTCTATTGGCTGCACGACGCTCCTCGCAATGACGTAACGCGGATGAGGCGCTAATCCACGGCATCGTAAAAGGCCGCTTCGTTCCCCGATTGAAAAATTAATTATAGTAAATAAAACTAAACGAAACGGGCCGTAAACTCAATGAAATTTAAATTGGAAGCGTACAGCTGTGTCTTTTATCGCTAAGATCGAAATCGCATCATGTTCCCCTTATTTTATTGCTCGAGATATGCTATGCTTACTTATTTATATCAATATTTGTAATTCATGACAAGCTAACAATATTAATAAATGTTAATAAAAGGTCAGAATAGATTAATAAATTAGAATAATTAATTAATTATTTGAATAGAATAATAATATAATAATAATATAATATTATATATTTTAGATAAAATTATTTAATGACTTTGGAAACATCATTTGTAACTTATACATGTATGTATTACAAATCTAAATTACAAAATAAAAGTTAATTTTTATTTAAATTAAATTTTGAGGATAGGATTTATACAGTCAATAATAATAATAAATGTGTGTAAATACAGTTATGTAACAATCTAATTTGAGAATTTTAATTTCGTACGTGACTTCATTTGACTTCAGTTATATTATCTTTGGAAAGATTATTAATGATTAAGAAGAAATTCTTGGATTTGTTCTGTCATAATAATCAATTAGAATTTCGTGTTAATACACTGTGATACGTCTAATTCATCATGTAGCTGATAATTCTTAACATGCTTGACTGGCTTATAGCTTCCGTGTCATGCTTGTATTTATTTCTGGTTCCGCGCGACTCACGCTAGCGTTAAGATGATGGATACTCAAAAGAAGACAACCAGCATGTAACTCACAAATTAAATACTTTTCTAAGGGCAACTTTATGGAACTTTCTCTTTCTACAAATATTTATTCGTCGTAGCACGATAAACCTATATTCATTCTATTTTAATGAGAGAAATAACAAACTAATTCTCTCTAAGAGAGATTAGTATTTTAAACTTTCTACAAAGTTACTCAATATCAGGTACAGTATAATTGCGTCATAAAAAAATTTAAATTTCAAGTCCAAAGATACATTGTTAGTCTAATTAATAACGTATACACTATAATTGTAATTTAGGAATTAGGAGTTCACAGGAAAAAAGTTTGTCAATTTGTAACAGTATTTTTAAACACGTACTCTACTATGCAATTAATGCTTCAGAGTTTGTCTTTTGTATAAATTATGTTTCCAAAGTAAAGATAGAAGGGGAAAAGATGCATTGTCTTTACTGTCCTAACTTCTGTAAGAAAGTTCGAGTCCTTCTATAGCTCGTGTTAGTAGCGCATGTTCCGCGTAGAGAAATATCTGCGAGTGCCCTACGAGGATATAAATGAGTGGCAGGAGTCGACAAATCAAGAAACTATCGACATAAATAAATTGTGGCTCGCCGGGGATCTGGCAAGGCGATTTGGATGTAAGTCTATGAGGGAATGGCAGGCCCTAAGTCAGCAATTATCCACGTTTCCACCATCCCACCGCTATTATTTCTACGTTCTCGCACTTCTGTTACAATATAGACAATGTAATACACTGCGTTTCAAATATCTTTATTATCTTTAAGATTGTATGAAGTCCGTAGTAAATCATGATAAAAAATATATTAATATATTATAATATGTATTAACATATTTGTAGATTTGTTTTGTAGATATCTTTTCTAGACAGCAATTTTGAAACTTGTTTCAATCTTTATATTAATTTTTTTATTTTTCTGAGACGAAATAATGGATGGTTGTAATATATAATTATAATCAATTTCGGTATTATTCTTAAATTTATTTATATATTCTCGCTTTTTTACGTAAAAAATATTATAAAAAAGAAGCATACAACTACATTCAAATAATTTTATTTCTCTTTGGTCAAATTCGATACGACATATCATGTTTTTGATGATAAATAATTATTCACAATAACGGCTCGACAATGCGTGATCGTAAAAACGTGTGCCATCCGTCGTAAGTTTCTTCTTTCTCTTCCTCGCTAATTATTTACCGTTTATTGTCAGTTCCAGCAACGCAAAGGTAGCTGCCTTACCGTGATTCGATCTAAATCTCAATTTTGGAGCATCCTATATATGTAGGGTCGGTCCTTACACCCCCACGCTATTCAGTCCATCTTTCTCTCTCTCTCTCTCTCTCTCTCTCTAGCACCTTTCTCTCCCTTCCTTCCTCTTCCTCTCTTTCTCCCCTTCAACCCCCCCACGTTCATCCAGTGAATTACTTCGTTAGTGGCTACCTTCAGAGGGCTGTTAATTCCTGCAGGGCAGATTATACAGATAGGTTTATTGCGCTCGTGTCCCAATCTAATGTCTGTAATGCTCCTATACCCACTACACACTCCCTCTCTCATGCTATTTCTTTCCAGCTCTGCGCTATCTGTATTTTCATGTCTCTTTCTCTGCTTGCTACAACTTGCGGTTTATTTCTCTTACATTTCGAACATCTACGTAAAACGTTGATTTTCCAGATAGCTTGATGTAGTTAGGTACAGATATTATTCGAAACAATGATAAAATTCATTGGAAAATACTTTTTATTCATATAAGAAAAGAAGGTATATTTTAATAAACACGTTTAACGCAGAATATCCAGAAAAAGATGTAAATTTTTTTTTCATGCAAAGTTTGAAATGGCGTTTCATAAATAGAAAAGTCATAGAGCTAATAATTGTTTATAATTATTTATTATCTTTAACGTTTTAATCATAATGTTATCTTTCATTAATATTATTGTAGTTTAATATGATATCCTGGGAAAATGTAAGAGTTGCTAAATTTTCTTCAATGTTCGAATATATGTCCCCTTCGTCCGTAAGTGCACTTCTTCCTCATGGATGGATGAACGTGTTAACTCCCAAAATTTTGGTAACGAGTTTAGCATTACGTCTGCCTCGGTCTGGACAGCCGCTACAGTCCGAGGGTGTCTGATTTTAATGGCGCAGGCTCTAACCTAATGGTCCGCCGATTGTCCGAGCCCATTTAAGTCCACGCCAGACGAGTTAGTTGGTTTCGAAATAATGGCACACCGTCGTACTTACGGGATGGAGACAGCCTCGAATTTGTCATGACTGGACACTGAACGCTCGCGCGCGAACGATAATTTCGGAGAATAATTAGACGCCGTTGCTGACACACGAAACGCACGTGCCAAGAATATTAATAACACGCTCGCAATTAGACGGAGTCAACTCTCGGATTAAATGGTAGAGAAAGCTGTCACTTGATAGAAATTAACGGCTGAATCTGGATACAAGGGACACCAATAATAACTGGTTGAACGATTTTTTCAAGACAAGAATCGTATTCTTGGACTGCTACGCTCCTGACTCACCGTGATTATTTCTGACTATGAGCTATTGAACTTATATATCACGCTGCAATTCCTTTGTTTTCATATTCATAATATATAGATATATGGCTGATTTGATGTAAGAACAAATGCCAAAAATAATCTTTCCGATATCAAAGGGAATAATTCTGTAGAGTCTTGTATATCTTGATGTAAATGACAATGATTAACATTCATTTTAGAGAGAAATTGAAACATATTATATATACATGTAAATGATTTCTTTACAGAAATATTATTTTCTCTCTTTACAGCATAAGGATTAAAATCGATATTTGATATATTCGATAATAGCATATGATTTGAAGAGAGTAGAAAATTATAAAACTATCATGAAGACAGACTGCAACTTTGTGTGAACATATAGAACGTTTAATGGCGACTCGATGACAATCAATTTTTAAGGAACGAATGAATTTCCTCCGGGGAAGTTTTTTTCTCCACGCTTCTTCCTCGCTCATTATTACAATAGAGTCTTTCACAAGGACACGATATCCAAGAGCACAGCAAAATAGCTTTTCATCTCCGCTCGGCGGAGGGCAATCGTCTCCTTCGGGTCCCTCCTCATCGTCATTCTTCCCCGTCCACCTCGTCAGTTTACATAGCGGCGCCGCTATAATTACGCTTAGTTTTAATTAACTTCTCTTGAATTTAAACATTTGTTTCCGAGGATGAGTGGAGAACGGCGGGTTTTCCTTACAAGTTGGGGTTGAAGATTGGTATGATGAGAACGTGGAAAAGCGACGTCTTTGTCTAAATATATGTTGCGCAGTAAAATCGAAGCCGATATTTAATCAATAGCTATAAAATAATTTTTGTATTGATTACTTTGTGTTTGTTGACATTTCTAAATGTAAATACATATTTGTCAGATATTTTTGTCAAGATATTGAAAGAAAAGAATAATTTAAAATATTTATTTTAATAATGTTAATAAAATATTTGTTTTATAATGTGCCATTAATAAAACTTGTGTTTTATAATGTATTGTCGATACACTTCTCGTAGCATCGGCAGTGAAGCATAAAGTAGGTATTATGACGTGGCATATCTAGCGAGAAAAACTTTCATTGTTACCGTAAATTTATAATTAATTTTTGTAACGCTACACTAGTTTCGGGGACGCATAACTGTTTCACTCCAATGGATCAATCTATATCTATAGTGGTTATTTCATCACGATCCGGTTATAATTCTTAAATAAAACCACATAAAAATATTGAGGACACAATGTTTTATTATATTATATATTTTAAAAGTGAATAGTGTATCTTAAAAAAAATATCATACATTAGGTTTAATATTAATGTCAACGTTATTATCTTATTCTTCTAAATGGATTCCAGTTTAAATTTGCGGAACTTTTGAGAAAGATTTTAAACGTCACGCATAAAATGTAGAAAGTTTTTTCTCTCTTCTGCTTAAAACATTCTTATTTTTATACAAGAATTCGTACATTAATTTTTTCTGTTTAATTATATTTTCTTCCATTTCTTAATTTTTCTTGGTTGTAAGTAAAAAAAAATTATATTTTTATTTAATTATTGTACATATAAGGCTCTTTGTACAAATTTTAAAATTAGTATATTTATTTGATTTTCAGTTTTATAACGTCGCTATAATTATAATAAGACTGATTTATGCATACATGTACATCTGTCTAATTACTATCTCGCAAAGAAATTATTATGCCTTTTAGTTAATGTTCATATTATAACTGCAGATTATATTGAATGTCTATTTCTGTCCAAGTCTTAAAAAGAAAGCTCTCATCGCATGATCATGATGCGGGCGAGGGGAAACTGACTGCCCGAAGCGTATAATGGCGTAGATTACTAATTACGATTATTGGCTAATGAGGGTACGATCGATTTCTCCTTATCCTAACTCAAACAACGTCTTCCCTTGGCTTTAGGGTTGTGTTCAAGATCGCGGTCTCCTAATTGCATTATACATGTCAACATCCCGAGGTGCTTTCCTTCTATTGGACCATCTTAACGTTGATATATATATATATATATATATATATATATATATATATATCTATTTAATTGTCCGCACTATTGTTGTATTTTCCGCATGTGCAGTTTTTTTTTTTTTGTTTGTCAATTTTTCGTTTTTCTCTTGGCGCAG
>Ga0157364_1004149_pt1 | contig 14379 bp, 14 predicted proteins | sample AttsexASBM2_FD_111476 | JGI IMG/M metagenome (GOLD analysis project Ga0157364, IMG submission 111476) | Fungus gardens microbial communities from leaf cutter ant in Ribeirão Preto, State of São Paulo, Brazil - Atta sexdens ASBM2 | ecosystem: Host-associated > Fungi > Mycelium > Unclassified ... | reverse complement strand
TCCTCCATACTCCCTGGTATGAAAGGCGAAAGAGGTCGGCGGATACATTCTTGTCAGCTCGCGCTGGTCGCGGAGAACTTCTACTGCGGCATCGATCATGCATATGACCCTGTTGCCCGCTTCCGTCTTCGGTGGGGTAAACAGGCCCTGCGGGGTCAGGTTACGCGACACGGTTATTGTCTTTGTTTCAAGGTCGATATCTTCCCAGGCCAACGCGCTGGTTTTATGGGCTACGACAGAGGTACGCATTGAATACAGTCGGTGCTGGGCAAGCAGAGGCCGGAAACCTACAACCTCCCAATACGTCAGCGCATCCTCGAGACGCAAGGCGTTAACTCTATCAAGTCGTTCGATATGACTTTTAATACCTTATCTCTCCGCGTTGTGTTTACCGCACGATTAACATTATTTACGGAACAACAACAGTCATAAGCGAGGCGTAATGGCTCTCAATTCAGACACGCTGGGGCTCTCCGCTACGGTGATTGCCTCAGGGATAAGTGCGCCTGATCACCAGACTATCCTGAGCACTGTCACCGAATAATTTCAGCAGATTTACGGCACCGACGCCTATCTCGAGCCTTACAGTAAATACGGGTAGATGGTGGCAATATTTGCGCTGGCGATTCATGACGCCAACAAGGATGTCAACGGCGTCATCTAGAACCTGCCGGCCAGCATGATAATAGACGTAAACGGATCGGTGACAGTTGCGGCTACCTGCGCTAATTCAAGCGCCGTTTCAGCAGTTGCCGGCAGCATCACCAAAATTAACACGCCCACCCGCGGCTGGTCGGCGGTTTCTAATGCCAGTGCGGCAACTGTAGGTTCTTTCACCACAGCATCTGCATGAGGTGTTGGAGGTACAGGTTATCTGGAGGCACGGTATCCACCGTAACGCTGACAGCAATCGGTGCGTACGGGATCGCTGGATCGAGTAGCTCAACAGCATATGGCGGTGGTGGTTCGGGCGGTATTTGTGCTGGTGGATCTACCTCAACTGGCGGTGACTCATATGGGTATGGTTCTGGCGGCGGCGGGGCAAACAATATTGATACGTCTGGCGTAAGAAAGGCGGGCGGCATTGAATCGGCAGGATTATTGACTGTGGAGTGGTAGTATGACTAATTATGCATTGGTTAAAGTTAGCAAGGTTATTAATACCATCGTGTTAGATGGGCCCACGGTGGCGCCTATGGATTTTGGCAAGGGCGTAACAGCGGTAGAAATAAAAGAAGGGTATGCGGTCAGTACCGGTTATACCTACTCTGAAAGGGAGTTTACGGCTCCACCTCTGATTAAGGAAAAATCTTAGGCCAAGAGGAAATAGCAATTTCCAGTAACCTCGCGTATAAAGATCAGCTTATGTCTGAAGCGACCCAGAAAATAAAAATTCTCCAGCATGTGGTCGATTTAGAAATGGCTACGGATGCTGAAACAACATCTCTGCCTCTTTGGAAAAAGTACCGAATGCTTCTAAGTACAATTGACACGAGTACATCCGGTAAAATTGAATAACCTAATAGGCGGAAAGAGTAATACATGGCGGCTCTTTATGGCGCCACATCACTATTTACTCAGACCTTTATTGTAAACATATATATTCATTCCATTTTCTTTGATTATATTATCTGGATTTCCGTATTGATTTCTCACGCCATTCAAACACAGGTCAATGTTATGACATTCTTCAACATCATTCATTATGATGATAAATGTTTTTCTTTTTAATGGGGCGCTGTACCAATGATTGAAAGTTTGAGCTCTACCGCCAGATATCATATATCCTGTATTTTTATCGAAAGATACTGGTCGCAAGGCCACATCAAAATCAGAGATCCATGTTACAGCCAACGCTTGAGTCCCCCAATATGGCCCAAACCCATAGTCTAGATTATGTTTATTCAAAGTGTTGAGAACTTGCTTAGAAGACCATGGTAATAACTTTCGTTCAGGCTTGGTGTGAGAATATATTTGAGAAGCGATAAGCAACAAAAAGAATGCATAAAATATCCTGGCTTTACTGGTGATTAGCGCAGTGAAACAGGTTATCAATCCAATATAAACTATATTTACAAAAAACCTTGCATGCTTTTCAGCACCAATATTGCTTCCGATGATAAATGAAGACGAAATGCCTATTATTGACATTGCTATGAGTATTTTGACATCCTTTCTTATCGTGGCCACATAAAGTGCATATGCTATGCAAGCTAAAAAAAATGCGCTTGAGAATATATAAGTAACTTTTGAGCTAATTAAAAGAACATTAGCCATCCCTCCTGTACCAAACATAAACCAATAGAAATTGTTATACCATTGGCTTAATGGCCCTAAGGAAAATGAAGCTACAGGAAGATTAAAATATTTCTCAATGGAATGGCTAAAAATTAATACAGTAACGGCTAACCAAAAAAAATGAGTGGTGATATTTTGTTTTTTCAGTAAAAGCGATTTATAAAACGAAGAGATTAGCATTGGTAAAAAGAATGCTGGTAAATACCACGGATCGGAGACGGAAGCAGCAATGCTGATCAATAAAATTGCAAAGTCTTTCCACGTCAATCTGCCTGGTTGCTTATTAATAAAAAGGCCTAGGCTAATAAGGCCATAAAGGTTGGTCAAATTATGTGACGCAGGGTGCGATATATACCCAACTGAAAAAGAAAAGCTTGATAGGCAGCATAGTAAAGGTATGAGAAAAAAAGACTTTGAGTTTCTTGTTAGCTGGAAGGCTATCATAGAACTAAAAAAAGCAAGTAATAACAACTGGGCAATCTCAATCACCTCCATAACGAAAGGTGAACTACCAAATATGTAGAATGCCAAGTAATTAAACGGGTATGCAGAAAAGTACCAATTGTCAGGAGTTGGTCTCCAGTCTTTTAAGGAAGCGATGCCATTCCTGCTAACTTCATCCCATGTGACCGCTGAGTTTGCTATATCACTGTCAGGCTGATAATGAAAATGAACAAAAAAATATGCCAGAATTAACCCGGCAATACAATTAATGAATAAGACTATCTTATCATTCCTGTCCGTCATGAAAGTACATTCCTGTAAATAGAAAAGCGCGCTAATTTACCGCGGCCAAAATTAGTAATTGTCATATTAACAGCTATCAATAAAAAGTTAAGTCTTCATAATTAAAAAAAGCCCCGGCAACGGTGCAAAGTTAGACCGCGCCGTTCTCAGCAGTCCCCAGGGTGGGCATCATAGATTGCTTGTCATGGCGCAGGTATGGGACAAAAAATTACAACAATCTTTACCGTTTCTTAGCTACAAGGTTGGCAAGTGATTACGGCAATGCTCTGTTGGCGCGGGCTTTCAATGTAATCTTGACTCGCTTTGTTTTCATGCCACTGCAATAGGCATATACAGTTTTAAGCGGGTAACTAGCTGTAAATACTATACTGCCACTTTAGAGAACTACATATGTAGCACAAAATTGTTCATTTTCATGTTGATGAGGGAAAGCTGAGCCGTATTATTCTCTGACATCCAGGCATCATAAACCCGATAGACCATCTGCGCATCTGCATGACCCATTTGCGCGACAGTATAGTTCTGGTTTTCGCCTGAACGATGCCGGTAATCAACTTGATGATGCAGCATTAAATGATGTCGTGAGCATGATGTACGACTCACTGATGACTGATGGTGTCAACAAGATAACGCTGGACCAGCAGGAGCTGGCGGAGGGATCGAGTCTTGGCTTTGGAAGTGCCAATGTAGCGCGGTCATCAGTCATCAGACGCCAGTCATCGTGAGATTCACCTGAAGGATGCCAGTGCAGTCATCGCGTATAATCAGCAATTTTTCGACCGCTCTCTATGCTCGTCTTTCTTTTCGCACATAAACCGCTCTGCGCGAGACCCAGTGCTCATCAATGAGCTGGGAACTAAACCCAAGGCAAACTTTCGCAATGCTGCGAGGCCCAGCCCTGAAGCGTGACAGTCAGATGCCCGGAGCCAAGTTCGACGGCGATGGAAGTGTCTCAAGCGTAACCCGTGGGGGGCGGTCCTGATGCCTACTTTCGGCAGATAGAGAAAAACAACGGTGACTTTACCCTTTTTAACCGCACAGCGGTGCGCTTACGGCCTATCAGGCCGCAACAAAACTGATCAGCACAGCACTTAAAGCGTCATTTCAGGATACGCCTGGCATTCTGCTCAACATGTCAGATGTCGGGCAGTTAGGTAATATCGGCTCAATCATGCGCACTGTCTTTAGCCCTAAAGAAATTGCTCGATTTGGCATCAGTGCAAAAGTTGTAACACAGGCGGCCCGCGAAGGGGTAGAGCGCATTATGGAGCAGGGCAGATTCAATACCGGCAACGCTATGAGCCGTTACACGCAGGCACGATAAAATACAGGCTACTTGACGCGTAGACGAATGCGGCACACCGCGCAGGGCAGACCTGTTATGCTTTCGCGCTGGCGCACTGGGCGAGACAGCTATGGACAACGCAGGATGACACTTAGCGCGCGCTGTTCAATAACGCCGGCATGACGGAGGCTGACTGGCAGCATATAGGGAACGTTCCGCGTCAGAAGTTGCGAGGCAATGATATTCACGATGTGTCTGATGTCTCTTCTCTTGGGTTGAGTGAAGACGATTACATGCGTCTGCAGGCAAGGATGATGGGTTTTGTGCGGACGGGCGGCGATATTGTCACGTCAGAGCACAACATCACCGCACAGACCATCATGAGCGCAGGCGGACGCACGAACGCACTTACTTAGCAGGTCATGCTCTTCAAAAATGCTGGCGCCATTCAGACTGCACACATGCTGGACAGACTGAGCAGGAAACCTGGTGGGACTCGAGTGGGTTATGTTGTGGCAACCGCGGCAATGTCTCTTGGGTTCGGTTACATGGCGCTGGCAGCCCAAGCGCTAACTAACGGGCAGAATCCGCCACCCATTGATGACTGGCGCACCATTGGCCGAGCGATGGCAGTTGCAGGCAGATTTGCTATGGTTCAGGACCTGATTACCAGTATGTACGATGCAGTAAGCGGGGATAACAGTGGCCACAGTTCAAGCGCAGTTCCTGTCTTCGGTGACCTTGCAACGCTAGGGAAAATCGCGTTTACGGCCCCAACCGATCCGAACAAGGCCGGCTATATGGCAATCAGGTTTGGCCGGCAACAGATCGCCCCACTGAATTACTGGTACACAAAGGCGGCAGTAGACCACCTGTTTTTCAACGATGCAGCGGAAGCATTGAATCCGGGTTTTCAGCGCAGGCTTCGCAAATAAGCAAACCAGAAGGGGAGCACTATTTTTTGACTCATCTGGAAGCCTTAAAGCGCCACAGATAGGGCAGTACACCAAGCCAATAAATTAAACAGCACAAGAAGAGTACCTGAGCCAGATAGCGTCAGTGTATTAATCATGTATGGTTAATATTTGACTTATATAAGGCGGGGCATATGCAAGCGGCTGGGTTTTTAATATTTTGGTTTATCAGCTTGTTTCAAATGGCTGCGATCATGTCAGGTCTGCAGTCATGGACGGGTATGGTTGACATAGCCTCAGCTATCATGGCTGCCTTCTTAACCCTTATCCCAGTAGTTGGCCAGATATTGGGTGTTGCTGGATCTATCCATGCATGGGGCTGGGACTGGTGGATTGCAGCATTAGTTTTCATAGGTGGGGCGGCACTAGCCATTACTGTTGGTGGCGGATGGCCGGAAATTCGGAGGGCTGTAACATCTATCCGAATCAGTTAATCATTGGAAAATGCCCAAGCTAACAAAAACATAGAATAAAGTAACCCGCTTCGGCGGGTTTTTTATTTCTCATACCGCAGGAATTTCCTGTGGGGATTACACACGCCCGGAGAAAGGCAGATGACAGTTTCATCCACCCAAAGTTACATCGAGTAACACGGGGACGGCACCACCAATTCATTCACTATTCCGTTTTATTTCCTGCTTAACAGCGACATCAGCGCAATGGTAGCAGATGCAAGCGGTAGCGTGAGTGAACCGGTAAACGGGACGGACTTTACCGTAACCGGCGCCGGAGAGAGCGGAGGCGGCACATTAACCGCTAACACCGCCTGCCCACCTGGCAGCACCCTTTTGATTTACCGCACTCCGCTGGCAACGCAGGAAACGAAGTATTACGAGAACGGCAAGTTTCCAGCCACCTCGCATGAGGCTGCGCTGGATAAGCTGACCATGCTGATTCAGGAATATGGCTGGCGCTTTGACTCGTTAACTCACAAAAAGCCAGGCTTCTTCGCAAGCTATTACGATGCATTAAACAACCGCATCTCCAATCTGGCAGAACCTACAGCGGGCGCAGACGCGGTAACAAAAACGTACGCGGATGCTATGGCTCAGGCAGTAAGACCTACACCGATGAGCAGATCGCAAAGGAAGCGCAGCTGCGCGAGGCGGCCGACACACTGGAAAGTGACGCGCGAGCCGAAGCCGATGCCAACATTCAGGACCAGTTGACCGGCAACGTTCCGCTGGAGGCAAGCGCCTTTTCTGAAATTAGCTGGCATGGGCAGCAGATTAAAAACAGTGTCGTCATCCCGCAAGACAAGAATGCGTGGAGCTTCGGCCCGCAGATGGAAATCGCCTCCGGGCAGCAGGTGACTGTGAGTGAAGGCAGCAGTTGGACAATTGCTGATGGCCGGCAGGTAGAGGACGAAGACCTTCACGATCTGATTGCAGACACGCTGCGAACCAGTGACGGCTCGGTGACGGTAGAAGTGGATGATATAGCCACTAACACGAACCTGACAGCGCTTACTTCGCGCGTGAGTACGGCCGAGAACGATATCGATACGCTTCAAACCGGCCTCTCGACTGCTAACACGAATATAAGCAGCAAGGCCGCTAAGGGAGCTAACAGCGACATTACCAGCCTTATCGGGCTGACTACACCGCTGTCGCGGTCTCAAGGCGGTAGCGGTCAATCGGATGTCTCTTACCTTCGTGCAGAGAGCACGACGGCGACCACGTTAGCGTCAGCAGCCTTTACGAAGCTTGTGCCGACCATGGTTACAGACACCAAGTCAGCATATAGCAGCGGAACCTGGATGTACCCGGATGATTGGTATTACCACATTAGAGGTTTTGTCAGATTTGCCGGAAGTGGCACGGTTTATATTAAGGCTATGCTCAAGTTTGACGCGTCCACCGCAGCAACATCATCTGGGTATAAAGCCGGACAGACAACAGGAAATTATTTTTATGCAGACAGCGGGTTGGGCGAAACTCTGCTTAATCTGAACTGCTCACTCTTTTTGAACAAAGGTAGCACTTACTCTTTATTCGCTTATCACAACTACTCTGCATCTCTGACTGTCGCTCAGCAAGCTCTTCAGATTATTCGCGTCGCATAAGGAATAAATGATGTCTTTACTCAGTTTAAATACGCTCCGCACGCTTGATGGTGAGCACGTAGTTAATGTCGCCGACATATTACAATCTGGTTCATCGCCAAATAAAGATGCGACAAATTACATAGGGTATAAGAGAGAGGCCTCTGGCTCTGTATTAAGAACCTTAGCTGATAGTCTTGAGGATGTTATTTCAGTAAAAGATTTTGGTGCAAAAGGAAATAACACCACGGACGACACCGCAGCAATTAATGCTGCTATTGCAGCAGCAGCGGCATACAGCAGCCGTGGAGCAGGCGTTTACTTCCCATCTGGATGGTATAACGTGTCAGCAACAATAACCGTTCCTGACAACGTTAAGTTGATTGGTCCGGGGCTGAGAAGCACACTCATCCGCTGCACAGCGGATGGCGGCACTGTAGGGACAATCATCAACATCAGCGGAAGTAATGCTGGCATCAAAGGTCTGGAAATCAGGTATTCGAGTGCTCAAAAAACAACTGGTACAGGTATAGTATCGATTGGTTCGAATAACATTTTGACTGAATTTTCAGTCATGGACTGTTACAACGGGATTCAGGTTTCTGGAGGGACGGGTCAGAGAATCACCAAGTTTGAAATTTATGATTGCAAAAACATCGGCCTGCTTGTTGGGCAAAACAATACCGCTTTCGTAAATGATATCTTTGTGGATGAATACATCATTTCATCTAACGACCTGACCAACTTTTCGCTTGGCTCTGTCCGCGTAGTCGGAAGGGTGGAAGCATTATTTCTTGGCCGCGGTGACCTGATTGGAAGCACCTATCCATTCACATCAGATCCCGGTACCACGCAGGGTTTGCGGTTCAGTAACTTCAGCCAGGTATTTTTTGATGGCCACTCAACCGCAGCTCTGTTTAATGGCGTTAATCACACATCCTTTACGGATTGCTGGTTCAGCGGCAGGGGCAATAATTCGGCAATCTTCCAGAACTGCTTTGGCCTGAACTTCAAGGGTATTCGATGCTATAACAATAATTATCAAGGCTTTCAGTGTATTGATTGCCACCACTTCACAATTGACAGCAGCGACTTTAGCTTCAACAACACAAGCTCAGGTACAAATAAGGACGACATCTGGATTGGGGTGGGTGCTCAAATTTCAACATCACCAACTGCTTCGGTTATGAAGCTGGCGTAACACGGTCAGCCATCTATATCAACCTGGGTGCAACAAACTACACGCTGCGAGATAATAAATTTCAGCAAGGGCACAAGCTGTGATTGTAGAGCCTTCGACAGCGTCTGGATCGATAGTTGTAGGGAATGCAAACTATTTAACCAAGGCATCTGGCCAGGCGGTTCTGCCTGCAAGCTCGACATCCGTGAGCATAAGCCACGGGCTTAATTACCTGCCAGCCATAAACGGAATTCAAATTCAACAGAACGGGCAGACTGCTACGCCGCTGTATGTTAGTGCAGTAAGTGCATCTTCATTCACGGTAACAACAGCCACAGCAAACGCCACTGGAGCAGCATTCTCATGGGTGGCTGATGCTACGCAGCGATAAAAAAAGGGGCTTTCGCCCCTTTTTTACCTTCCCGCCCAGATTATCTTGCCCCAGATATATATTTCCCTTCCGCCGGCATTTATGATTTTTTCAGGACTACCGAGAGCCTTGATAGCCGACGCCTTCATTTGTTCATTTTCAATGATTAAGAAAGTGTTTTCCGCATCAAACCATTCTTTCTTGCTCAGCCAGTCGAACTGGACCAGTCTGGAACCGTCAGAATAGACGGGCGCAACCTGAATATTGCCGTATACTGACACTGATGATGCGTCCCAATAGGCAGCGAAACCATTAGTGGCACCAGCTGCTACAAGTGCTTTATTAATCTGCGCATACTTGTCGGTAGCGGTTGACGCCTGAAGGGTCTCTCGGATATGTAACGCGCCTGAAACAAGGAATACCATAAGTAATGCCAAAAATGTTCTTGCATTAAATCTATTGAATGTATCGTTACTACTGGCAAAGACTGCTCCAAATACAAAAAAAGGAATAATGTACCTGATCGATCCAAGACCTACTGATATATCACTGACAATGAACGCCACCGGCATGATGAAGGTTGCTGTTAGCAGATATAAGTCCTGCCCTCTGAATTTACAGAAGCTAACCAGCCTTGTTACTAAAAGGCCAAAGAAAATAAGTAAGGCAAGAAATGAAAGGCATACTTGAGCTGTGCCTGGGGCTTTAGGGCTTAAGCCAAAAAAGTATGCGCTATAAAGCCTGAATGTGCCTTCGAAGAAATCGCTAATGTTTTTCCATATTGCGGTTGTGGAAGCAAATTTAGTCTCCTGCAGGCCTGGGACAGTAAATCCGTATCTTGTAAAGAGTTTCCATATGAGAATTGAGGTAAGGTACGAGGCAATGCTTACAGCAGTAATATGCAGCCAGCGCTTCTCGATCTTCATTCCAAGAAGATATGTACCTGAAGTAACTATAAGAGGGATGAATACGAGATACATGCTCATAGCATCACTAAAATAAAGTATCGACATGATGATATATGCAGCCAGAATAGACTTTTTACATCCTGCGCTAACTGTCCTTTTTATGAGAATGAACACGCCAAGAGACAATATGTAAGTCCCAACATGTACAACGGGTGTCAGCAGGTTCTGAGAAAGAAATACAACCGGTGACCCAAGGAAAAAGAATGAGAGAGCAGCGCCCAGCTTTTTATTTTCAGAAGCGCTCACCATGGTGACGCAGAGGATGGCCAGATAGATTGCAGAAAATGCGTAACTGAGTTTATGGCTAAATCCAAAGACGGCGATACCGATCGCATACCATATTAGTTCTGTAAAATAGAAAGGAACAGTGGATAAGCTCCAACCATTCAGGAGAATGTTTCCATTCACCATATCTTTAGCCTCTAGCAAGCCAGAGGCCATGTCAGAGTTTATTTCAATCCTCATAGACATATGGTAATAAACAACAGCCATAATAAGGGTAAAGAAAAGATAAAACATCCGTGTGACTGAAATCTTGTTATGCATGTTGATTTCCAATTGCTTTAAATATTTGAACAAGGCTATGCTTTGCACACAGCGCGCTGACTGGAGGTGAAGGGACTCTGCATTGATGCAACTTCGTATCATCGGAGTAGGTCAATACATAATCACGGGATAAGCCCTGCGTACCAAAATGAGTACATAATCTATCTTACTTCCAGGTAAAGGTCATAGCAATCAAATAGATACGGACATAAATGTGTAAACAATTGAATTACTGACCTCCATTCCAACATGTTGAGACAAACCTATAACAGGAAAAGACCATGGAGTTGACCTGAAAAACTCACATCCAGTATAGGCTTGTAATGCATCCCCTTTCAACAACCATGCCACGTTCTCGGGATTAAGTATGTCAAAGCCATATATCGCTCCACAGAACAATATACCTATCAGCAAAGGGGCTATAGGGTAAAAGATGAAGTCAACTATGCCTTTCAGTTTATGTTTATCATCCATGTAATTGGCAGGTTCTTTCATTTCTACCTCATGTGGTTTGAAAAGTTGAGAGTGGTCCGGATCTTGTCATTACCTAACGAGCAAGGCAAGGAATGATAAAGTTTGCAACGGCATAAAAACGCCCCGGCGGCGGGATAGCTTTAGACTGCGCCGTTCTGAGCAGGCTGCAGGGTAGGCATATGAAGGTATGCTTCTGACGCCAGTAAACCAAAAAATACCGCAAAGCACCTCTTTTTCACCCAACAGATGAAGGGCGCTTTGCGGTATGCTTCTGAAAAACATGAATACTCCTTTATTTACTCAACCTTACGCAAGGAGGTAATGTTATGCCGGATAAAAAATTACAGGCCAGACGCTCATGAACTGAGAGCAACTATAAATTTTTTTCAGAAGCAGTATTGTTATTTAAGGCGTGAACGAAATTTAAACAGCTTACATGCTGAGCCTAAAGTAAGATATAACTAACACGCAAGTTGTTGATGTGACCGCAGACATATTACTTAGGTTTACTATATATGGCTCGCCGTATTAGTGCTGACCAGTGAGTTTATTAATGAGCGAGTCATAATGAGTCAATCAATGGCGATCACAGGCGGCTCAAATAAAATAAAAAAATGAAACTAACATGTAAGATGCAGTTAATTGAATTAACAATGGCCATGGTTTATCTGTGGAATAAGTGCTAAGCGACTTGGTTACCGCTCGAAGCAGTTGTTAGCTTGGTAACTAACGACACCGACTAAGTAGCTTATATCGCTCAGAAGGAATAATATTTTTGATTTTAACATGTTATCTGTTTTACAGTTGACGATTTAAAAATCTTATCATAAAAGATGCGTATGTTCTGCTAATTGGGTATTTACTATGTCATTTTTTGGCGGGATTGATATGGAGGCTGATTCCAGTATAAATTTCGTGATAACTGATTCTTTTCCTTAGTTGCCAATGCTAATGTTCAAATGATAAATCATATCCTACTTGATAAAAGCATTACAAGAAAATAACCAAGGTTGTGGGATGAATAATATATTAAATATATATGGCGTTTTCATGCATATGATTCATATGGTTTGAAATTATTCTGAAACAAAGCATTTTCCTGATGTATAGCGGGGGTTAGCGGGGGTTTTATATTATTGTGCTTACAAAGAATTTGATGTTATATCGAAAACTAAATATCTGCTTCAGATCTTATGCCGTTTAAAGATAATCACTATGTAATGAGATAGGAGCTGAACTGCTTGCCATGGCTTTACATGGTTCTACCCCTTTTTTTGCTAAGATTCCAACGGGAGATGTGTCAATCGAGCCAGAGCAATGATGTTTCTCTAAAAATTACTTTTATTATCATGTGGTTATTGTAGTCAGGTGATTTCAAGACAAAGGTTCTCACGTTCTTCATGTAGTTTCTTGAAACCAAAGAGAATAGGCTCATTAACTTCCCTTTACTAAAAAAAACTGTTATCTTTACACTTTAGGCTGGTTTATAGGAATCATCTTATGGCAAGGATTGTTGTGCGTATTGAGCTTCATGGCGCAGAAACAGGCGAGTATGAAAAGCTCCATAAAAAACTTCAGCTCAAAGGGTATACAAGAAGAATGCATGACCACTCGCTAAAGTGGTTCCAGTGTCCTACAGCAGAGTACCTGATTACAAGAAATGCCAGTCCTGCTTCAGTTAGAGAAGAAGTCAAAACGGTTGTTAGTAGCATAAATACTAACTATAACGTTATGGTAACAGATGCTTCATATATATCATCATTTCTCTTTGAGATCTGATTATGGATTTCACAGACGCTAATTTCAGTCGCATAGCTTTTGCTTTGAATTAATGCACAATAATTCTGCGGAAGCATTATATTATTTAACTACAGCTTAATGGCATCTTGGGTTGGGCTTTGCTCTGTTCATCTATTTTATTAAACGGAATTGAGTCCGGGGTAGAGTTGTGCATGTACTCAATTCCTGTAGAGTCTATTACATCACATCTTTAGTTATGATTTTCATTGGTGAGAAATGGTAAGATTTACTCAAAAAGATAAATAATTAGGTTTTGACAAAGCTAAAGCTAAATGAAGCCAGCATTATACATTACTTTTTGGATTAATCTAAAGAATTTATAGATATATTAACACCTTATCGTACTCTAAAACTTTATTAAATATTGAGTATTTTTCAATACTAATTGTCTGCGCGGTTGTGGTAATAGCAAAGCTTAAGATCATTTTCAAGCATCTAATAATTGCTATCATGTATCGGGAGCTTCTTTCGGATAATTAAATGCGCAGAGAATTTTGCGAGAAATAACCTGTAGTGAAGTAAAATGAATGAAATATATTTTTCATAAACGCCATAAACGATTACCAATGCAATTTAATCGACGGTGGATAAAGAAAAAATAATGAATCCCCTCGGCGTTTTTAATATATATTTATTCAAAGGAAGCTTAGCAATTAGCTCATCAATACAATTGTAGAGAAATCCGGCTTCAGAGCTAAGGTAAAAATCAGATTAGTAACTTTGAATGAAACCTTTTCTAGCTAACATATGTACTTCAAGAATAGAGTACTGAAGGGGCATAAGCCCCTTCATGCGTTATCTGGTATGGTAAATCATTGTGCCTGCAAAGCCACTTTCACATGTGAAATTATGACCACAAAGTTCTTTTAATGCTTTAGCTGAGTCACCGATAAAATAGATGGTTTTACTATCTAATTTCTTTGAGCTGATTTCTTCGCTAATTCTGCTATGTTGTTCTGACTCTTTTAACACATCGTAGCGTGCCATATAACCCGCATTAACGGGTAGTTTATGAAGCGCAGCGAGATAAATAATTTTACTTTTATCTTGAAAGTCTGTTGGAGAATACATTGCAATTCTGTTGAATTTAGAATAGTCAACATTATAGCCGTTAGTTTTATTTTGCTTCCAGACGCTTTCTGTTGTGCTAATGTTTGCTCTTACAAGTTCACCAAACTTATATATATCAAACAGCTGAGCCAAGGCAATAAGTGTGACGATAATAACTGCGTTTTTATTTGTTAGATAATGGATTGAGAAAATGGCTGCAACTATAATAAAATAAGAAATAGGCCACATGAAACGGCCACTTGCTCTAAAAGTATTAACTAATCCTAAAAGGAAATCGGGGAGTTCAATTCTAAATATTTCGTATCCTTGCAGAGAAATAACATTAGATACTGAAAATATGTATAGAGCTACTAATGCGCAAAAAGGTACAAAAACGTTTGCCGATGTTAGCCTTAATTCTTTTTTCGCGAATTTATTAATGAGCATGATTGTCATTGCACTCAGACTCATTATAATGCCAAAACCAAGATAAGCTAAACCTTCTCCGTTTGTAAGTTGGTTGTTGTTAACTCTTGTAAATTTAGAAAAAGCAGGCGAGTAGGGATTAAATAGAGATAATAAATCAGCACGAAATTCTCCGAATCCGCCAGCAGCTAAACCATTGCTGATTACGAAATATCCT